>Ga0187788_10000128_pt1 | contig 18861 bp, 14 predicted proteins | sample 1015_BV01_MP10_2_FD_133008 | JGI IMG/M metagenome (GOLD analysis project Ga0187788, IMG submission 133008) | Tropical peat soil microbial communities from peatlands in Department of Meta, Colombia - 1015_BV01_MP10_20_MG | ecosystem: Environmental > Terrestrial > Soil > Wetlands > Peat | place...
GTTAGTTCGCGATACCAAGCAGAGCCTGGCAACCAGCGTAGCCAGGGTCGGCCGCGGTTCCGGGGCTGACGCGAATGACGGCATCCTCAACCGAGCAGAAGGTCTTGGTGCCGGTAGAGTTGAGTGTAACCGGCCAGGCCGCTGCCTCGTAGGCCGCAGCACCGTTGGCGTTGGCTGCGAAGAGGAAGCCGCTCTTGCCAGGGGCCGCAGTCGCCGTCGCCAGGTTGTTGTCGATCAGACAAGCAGTTGCAACCGCGGCGGTGCAAGGTGACGCACCACCGAGGTTCGCGATGGTAGCCGCGTAGCCGGTCTGCGGATAGGCGGTGATGTAGCTAACTTCGGCCGTGTTGATGGTACGAACCGAGCTGGCGGCCGCGGACTCGTTGGCGGCCATACGGGCGCGCAGCAGGTTAGGAATGGCGATGGCAGCGATGATCAGGATGATCGCGACCACGATCAGCAACTCAATCAGTGAAAACCCCTTCTGTTTCCGCATGTTGGTTTGTGTCCTCGTCTCTAGTGTTACTTTCTAAACTCTGGGTCAACGTGCGACCGTCGCGAGTAGAGTGGCACTTGCCGGGCCAAATCGCTGGCGGCGATGGATTGCATTGATAGGGAAGGCCTAAGGTGCGCATTTAGAACATCAAGGGGCGCTTTGGTAATCACCGGCGAGTGCACAAAGGGGCTGTCGAACCGGACGCCACTGACAATTTTCGTCAAGTTCGACAACAAAGCATGTCGGTCTGGCGAAGTGTAGGTTTTTGACGGGGATTGCGGGAAGGAGAGGGTATTTCGTTGGGGGCAAAGGCGGCAAAAAGAAAAGCAGCGGAGGTTGCCCTCCGCTGCTTTCCGGCTTGTACCCTCCCCCAGGTACTTCGCCAACTTGTTAAAAAGATCTCAGAACAATGCCCTGACAATAGGCACGCGCCATGCCAATTCCGTAATCCCCGAGAGCGCCGTGCGCATGGTTCGGTCGCTGCTAGGAAATCAGTCACTTGCGGAAGCACGGTCACAGACCAGTTCAGGGCGAGTCGACCTGGCGTGCAACGAAGGGTCGCTCCTGACAATTTCCGTCAGCCAATTTCTGTCGGTACACGGTAACGTGACTGGCCCAATCGTGGGGGCGCCTCGGGGCCAGGGCGAGTGTTCGCGCGGAAACAGCCCGCGTCGGGTATTGAAGCAGAGAGGAGGCTAACCCTGCGCCACGACGAACGCAGTGGCCGCTAGTTCGAAGTTTTGTGAGCGCCGTTGCTGTTTATGGTGTGCATCAAAAATGCGCGCTGGAAGGATGTTCCAGAATTGGAAATTCTGCTGCACGGAGCCGAAACTTGACTTCAGGTGGGGCAAGACGGCGTCGGTGAACTGGTAGACGAGCAGGGCACCGTCGGGCGTAAGGATCTGGCGAGCTTTCGAGGATCTCGCGCCGCGCCGGATCGGGAATCAGGCTGTAAGGGATTCCGGAAATGATGTAGTTGGCCCGGGCTAAATTAAGATTGGCAAGTACACTGCGCGCCTCTGACGCGGAGCCGAGCACGACGTGGAGGCGTGGGTCCTCGATCCGGTTCTGCAGGAAGTCGACGAACTGGGGGTTCAGTTCAATCACCACCAGCTTGGCATCGGGCCGCATGCGCTTGAGGATTTCCTGGGTGATGGTACCGACCCCGGGGCCGTACTCGACCAGTACCTCGGCTTTCTCCCAGTCGACCTGGGCGAGCACATCGTTCACTAGAAACGGCGAACTGGGGACGATGGAGCCCAGCATGGCAGGATGCTTGAAGAAGTTGTTGGCGAACAGCCAGATCTGTGAGGATATGCGCGCAGCCTTCGTCCCTCGCTTGAACATCAAGACCGCCCTTCTGTGGGAGGTTCCGCCCCAATTGTTGAGCTGACCATCAGTACCTTACTGTATCTCTTTATCAGCATCGGGCAAGCAAGAGAAAGTTACATCGGTGACTCGGGAGTGAACGAATCAAACCGTTCACATTGGCCGCATCGGTCCGATTGTCGCACAGCCGTAACTTGCTGCGACGATTCGCCCCCCACGAGCTACCTGTTCGATCTCGAGCGTGACCCGAACGCGGAGCACGACATTCTCACCGATGCGGAGAAGAAGAAGTATGACGAGCGCATCATCGGGGAACTGCAGCAGATTGCCGACTACTACGGTTACAAGCCCGGCGTAGGCTCGCTGCTGGTCGCGCAGGACCCGGCAGGCCGGAAGTAAATCCAAACGATGGCAGAGCTTCTGTGGGGCCGGAGCTGGTTTGCCCGGCGGGCCCAGCCAATCTGACAGGGCGCCGAAACCCTCCGTGCACATTACAATGTCGGTCGCCCATGCAGAACCTTATCGACGCCGACATCGCGCTTGCCTGGACACTTCCGGCGGAGATGTACGTGGACCCCGTCGTGGCAGGCGAGGAGAAGGAACGAATTTTTTTCCGCACCTGGCAGGTGGTCGGGCACCACGATCAAGTGGCGAAGGCGGGAGACTACTTCACGGCCGAGTTGGTCGGCGAACCGCTGCTCATTGTGCGCGGCGCCGACGAACGCCTGCGCGCGTTCTACAACGTCTGCCGGCATCGCGCGGGACCGCCCGCCCAGGGCTGCGGTTCGCGCAAGCTCTTCCGCTGCGTATATCACGGCTGGACTTACAACCTGGACGGGTCGATTAATCACGCCACCGAGGTCGACGGAGTCGAGGGCTTTCGTGTGGAAGATTTCGCCCTGGCTCCCGTGCGCTGCGAGGAATGGTTCCACCTGGTGTTTGTGAATCTCGATCCGGATGCTCGCCCCCTGAGGGAGAACCTGGGCGATTTGCCGCGGCAGGCGGAACGCTTTGCCTTCGAGACGATGAAGCTGTTTGAGCGGCGCACGTATGACATGAAGTGCAACTGGAAGACGTACGTGGACAATTACCTCGAAGGCTATCACCTGCCAACCGTGCATCCGGGCTTGAACCGCGAGCTGGATTTCAACGCCTACGTGGTGGAACCGTACGGCAGCCACGTGCGGCAGTGGAGCCCGATTCGCGGCGCGCAGCCGGGGGACAGCACGCCCCGGCGCTACCAGGAAGCGCGGGAAGATCTGACGACGGACTATTTCTGGGCCTTTCCGAACTGGATGCTGAACTGCTATCCCGATAACGTATCGCTGAACATTGTGCTTCCGCTGGCGCCGGAGCGGAGCCTGGCTATTTTCGAATGGTACTTGCTCGAGAAGGAGCTGGGTAGCGAGGCGGCAAAGGCTTCGGTGCGCTTCAGCGACGAAATTCAGATCGAGGATGTAGCCATCTGTGAAGCCGTGCAGAAGAATCTGCATTCGCGCAGCTATCGGCGCGGCCGCTACAGCGTGAAACAGGAGAAAGGTGTGCACGCCTTTCACCGAATGTATGCGGAGGCCATGCATCGATAGCGAAGGCCCGGTGCTCTTCCAAGAGAAAGAGAAACTGAAAACCTGTATCCCAGGAGAACTACGTCATTGAGACTCGCTCGCGTGGTTGTGCCCGTCGTTTGCCTGCTCTGCTCCTTTGCCCTCGCGCAATCCGACCTGGTCGACGAATACCTACGATCTGAAATGAAATCGCGCCAGATCCCCGGACTCGCGCTGTTGGTCATACGGGATGGGAAGATCGTCAAGGCGCAGGGTTATGGTCTCGCTAATGTCGAGTTGCAGGTTCCGGTGAAGCCGGAGACCGTGTTTCAGTCCGGTTCGGTGGGGAAGCAGTTCACCGCAACGGCGGTGATGATGCTGGTGGAAGAGGGCAAGGTCTCGCTGGAAGACCCGCTGACGAAGTTCTTTCCGGATGCGCCGCCGGCGTGGAAGAGCGTCAGCGTTCGCCATCTGCTGAGCCACACGGGTGGTTTTGGGGATTATCCGAAGAATTTCGATTTCCATCACGACCGCACGGAAGATGAGATGCTGAAGCTGGTCGAGAGCCAGCCGCTGGCCTTCCCGCCCGGGTCCAAGTGGGAGTACAGCAACCTCGGGTACCTCACGCTCGGGGTGCTGATTCATCGGGTGACGGGACAGTTCTATGGCGACTTCCTGCACGAACGGATCTTCGCGCCCCTGGGCATGAATACCCGCATCATTAGCGAGCCTGACATAATTCCCAACCGGGCGGCGGGCTACCGCCTGGTGAAGGGTGAATTGAAAAATCAGGAGTGGGTGGCGCCCAGCATCAACACCACCGCGGACGGAAGCCTGTACTTCACGATCCTCGACCTGGCGAAGTGGGATGCCGCTCTGTATACGGAGCAGTTGCTCAAACGCACGAGCCTGCAGCAGATGTGGACGCCGGTGAAGCTCAATGACGGGAAAGAGAATCCCGAGGGCTACGGGTTCGGCTGGCGCATTCGCGCGGTGCGCGGGCATCGACTGATCGAGCACGCCGGGGCGTGGCAGGGATTTACTACGCACATATCACGGTATGTCAATGACAAGCTCACAGTGGTGGTGCTGACCAACCTGGAGGGCGCCGATCCCGGAGCTCTCAGCCATCATGTGGCGGGTCTGTACGTTCCGGAGCTGGCGGGCGGCGGCAAGGCGGACTAAGGCCGAGTGGCGGGAGTGCCCGGAGCCATCACTTGGGTCTGTGACCGCCGTCACATAGCTATCGTGAGCGGGTGCTCTATAAGGGGGCTACCTCGTGGGTGAGAACCGGGTATGGTCGAACTCCAAGCCCCTGCTGAACTCAAGACGGAATTGACGGCGATTGGAACCCTGGTGCAGCGTCCAGCGGGAGCGTTCTTGTTCCGCCGGGGAGACGCGGGCAAGGGAATTTTCCTGATTGCCGCGGGAGCGGTGCGGCTTGGGTTGGAAGAGGAGCCGCCCGTGTTTCCATCGCGCAAGATCAAGCCGGGGGCGGTGCTCGGCCTGCCTGCGACCCTGTCGGATTCGCCCTACCGCCTGAGCGCGCAAGCGGTGGACGACTCCGTGTTTGTGCATTTGTCCCGGGAAAACCTGCTCGGTCTGCTGCGGGACCAACATCACCTGTGTTTTCATGTGATGCGCATCCTGACAGAGGAACTGGCGGAGACCCGGATGGCGCTGGAGCGCGTGAAAAAAGTAGGTGTATAAAATCACGCTGCCTCGGTGCAGGGCTAAGAAGGCCTGCCCTCCAAGACTTTCCTCTCCATCCCATTCGTTATGCGGGCGTGCTCTGGCTCGGTGTGCGAGCCGAGCGCACCTTGCGAAGGGCGGTTCTCATCCAATAAGGACGATGAAGAACACGCGAGTTGTGATTACCGCGCATGGTGGACCGGAGGTCCTCAAGGTGATCGAAGATGAGGCTCGGGAGCCGGGGGCGGGAGAGGTTCGTCTGCGGGTGCTGGTCACCGGGGTGGCTTTTGCCGACGTGCTCATGCGCTATGGGATGTATCCGGGGACGCCGCCTTTGCCGTTTTCGCCCGGTTATGACGTGGTCGGCGTAGTCGACGCGCTGGGGCCTGGCGTGGAAGGGTTCGCGCCGGGCGACATGGTTGCGGCACTCACCATGTTCGGCGGGTACTCGCAGTGGCTGTGCGTGGCTGCGAGCGAGTTGACGCGGGTGCCTGAGGGAGTCGACGCTGCCGAAGCCGTCAGCCTGGTGCTGAACTACGTGACGGCGCAGCAAATGCTGCATCGCATCGCGCAGGCGCAGCCAGGACAGAGTGTGCTCATTCACGGCGCGGCTGGGGGCGTGGGGACTGCCTTGCTAGAACTGGGCCGGTTGGCGGGGTTGAAGATGTATGGAACAGCTTCTCGCGGAAAACACGATCTGGTGACTAGCCTCGGGGCGATCCCGATCGATTACAGGAACGATGACTTCGTAGCCCGGGTGTTGCAGATGACAGGCGGGGCCGGCGTGGATGCGGTCTTCGACGCCGTGGGTGGCAGCAACTGGTGGCGCTCGTACAAGACGCTGCGCACGGGTGGGAAAGCGCCCGGGGGCATGCTGATTGGCTATGGTATGTCGTCAGTGGTGGAAAATGGTCGGCCGAGCAAACTGAAGGGCGGCTTGAGTTTCGGATTGATGGGGCTGCTGGGGTGGCTTCCAGACGGGAAGGCGGCGCGCTGGTATTCGATCACCACCGAGAAGAAGCGGCATCCGGAATGGTTTCGGGAAGACCTGGCGGAAGTGTTGCGATTGCTGGCCGAGAAAAAAGTGCGGCCGATCGTGTCCGAGCGAATCCCGTTGCGCGAGGCGCGGCGCGCGCACGAGTTGATTGAGAATGCGCGGGTGTCGGGGAAGATCGTGTTGCTATGTCCGGAATAGTGGGGGAGGCCCGGGCACGGGTAAAAAGAAAGGACCGGACGCATGCAACATCCGGTCCCATGAAGTGAAGCGTTCGTTATTGAACGGAGAAGTTCGCAGAACTAGTGGCACTGCCGGAGCCGGTGACTGTACCCGTGACGGTTACGGTGTAGCTGCCGGTAGTTGTGCCGCCACCGCCCCCGCCACCACCCCCGCCGCCATTGCCGCTACCGCAGCCCGCCATCAGGAGCAAGCTGGCCAAGGCGAGACAAGCCGCTATGCTCAGGATGACCTTCCGCTTGCGGTTCTTGTCCGACAGCAGGCCGACGCCCAGCAGCGCGAGTCCGGGGAGTGGCAGCCAGAGAGCGGAAGTCAGGATGCTGGCCGCTCCCGTCTTCACCGTGGTGATGGTGAGGGTCGAAGTGACATTGGAGGTCAGGGGGCCCGAAGTGGGATTCAGTGAGCAGGTGGGTGGCGTTGCTGCCGAGCTGATGATGTTGCACACCAGGTTAACCGTGCCAGCGGCACCCATCGGGGTTACGGTTACGGTGGCGGTCCCGGTGCTGCCGCGGCTGATGGGATTCGGTGAGATTGCGCCGATGCTGATGCTGACTGGCGCGCTCTGGGGGCCATACTTCACGACGAAGACGTCGCGACAGGGGTTGGCGGTGCCGCATTGGTTCGGTCCATAACTGGTCTTCGGTGCGTTGCCGGTAATGGGGAAATCCGAGGAGAGTGTGTCCCCGGTGACGTAGATGTTGTTCGATCCGTCGACGGCAATGCCCGCCAGGAAGTGATTCTCTTCCGCATGCCCGCCAAGGTAGGTGGAGAACAGCAGCCCGCTGCCGTCGGCTTTGAGTTCGGTGACGAAGGCGTCTTTGTTCCCGCCCAGGCTAGACTGCGTCGCGGTGGCGAGCGGGAAGTTGTTCGACGTGGTCGAGCCCGTAAGATAGACATTCTTGCTGCCGTCTAGGGCGACGTTCAGGGCGTTGTCAGTGCCGCCTCCGCCGAGATAGGTGGAGAACACCAGGTTCCCGGTTGCGTCAAGCTTGGTGACGTAAGCGTTGGAAACTCCGGTGCCGGATCCAAGGGAGGGCTGGAAGGGGTTATGGGTTGGGAAGTCGCTGGACGACGTGATGCCGACGACGTAGGCGTTGCCGCTGGAGTCGAGAACGATCTGGTTGGCATCGTCGAAGGAACTGCCGCCCAGATAGTTCGAGTAGATGAACTGGCTGAAGTCAGCCTTGATTTCGCTCACGAACGAATCGTCCTTGCCGGAGTTGCAATTTTGATCCGTTCCACAGTGTTGGGCATTCGGGTAGCTGGCCGTGCCATGGACAGGGAAATCGGTAGAAACCGTTACGCCCGTGACGAAGACGTCGTGCGACCCGTCGACAGCGACACCGGTGGCAATGTCTGCACCCGAGCCTCCGAGAAAGACGGAATTCAGGAACCCTGTGGCGGGGTCAATCTTGGTGACAAAACCGTCCGACGCACCGCCCTGGTAGGAGGCTTGAAGGGCGCCAGAATTCGAGATCGGGAAGGAGCCGTCCGAGGTCGTAGTGGAGCCCACGACATAAATACCCGCCGAGTCCTGGGCCACGCCATAACCCACCTCATCCCCGGTGCCCCCGATGTAGCTTGAGTAAATCAGGGCAGTTCCGTTGGCATTAAGTTCGGCGACGAAGGCATCCGAGTTTCCCCCGCCATTCGCGACTTGGGCGGAGTTCCCCGCGATCGGAAAGTCGTTAGAGTCGGTGGTACCCGCAATATAAGCTTGTTTGGAACCGTCGAGCACGATGGCATTACCGCTGTCCGTGCCGGTTCCACCTATGAAAGCCGAGTAGATCAGCGTGGTGCCATCAGCCGAGATCTTGACGACAAAAGCGTCGGACTTGGTATTGCCAGCAACGCCCTGATTGAGGCCGCCGGGAGTGAGACCGCCGCCGCTCTTGGGAGCGCCTGGGAACGATGGGGAATTGGTCTCTCCCGTGATATAGGCAGCACCGGTGCTGTCGACTGCGATGGCGTAACCGTCGTCTTCAGCGCCTGCGCCGATGTAGGTCGAATACAGGATCGTGGGATCAATCACCAACTCGCGCGAGTGGTCATACGGACCCAGGGCAAAGGCGATTTCGTTGTTTTTGACGACGAAGCGCGCCTCTACCGGTTGGCGGGTGTCACCCTGCTTCTGGTAAGCGACCGGCTTGTGCAGGCGCAAATCGCCGGCAGCGGAGGTGAGGACCACATCGCCGGTTTGACGGTCCGTGCGCACAGACGCCGCACCCTCGACGCCGAGCGCGATCTTCCGGGGGTCGGCACCCGGTTGCACCATGAAGTCGAATTCCAGTTGGCGCTGCTGGCCGTAGAACGTCATGTCAACGCCGGGATAGACGCCGCGGTAGTTCACGCGCGCAAACTGATCGACGTCGCGCACCCATTGGCTGGGGTCGTTGCCGATGAGATAGCTAGAGTGGCCGGGGATCTGAGATCCAGCGTACACCTGGGGCGTTGGATTAGCGCCCAGCATGGCCAACCGCAAAACCGATTGCGACCTGGGCCGAGGCTTCCGGGCGGCGCGAATGCGGCCGGCTGGTTCGTCTTTGGGAGCGATCGGTAGCGTGAACACCGCTTCGTTGGAGGTCAGAAACAGCGTGTAATGCGAGTTGCGGGAGAGATACTTCACCTGCGGATCGGTCTGCCCCTGGTTTGGCTCGAAAGCCAGGGGAAAGTTCCCGAAGCTGGTCAGAAGGCGGGCCTGCTCGTCGGGCGTGACGGCTTGTCTAGCGGCAACGCGAGCGACCTTGGCCTTCGAGTTATTGCTGGTCTGGGTGGGGGTGAGCTGTTTCGGGCTATGTGACCAGGTCCATCCCAGAGCAGCAAGCGCCAGCAGAACCACCGCGGCAATCCAGCGATAGGAAGGCTGGAGATATCTGGTTCCCTTCGACAACATGGTTTCCTCCAATTCGGAACTAAGTGCGTGCCACTACAAAAGCTAAAGAAGCCACCCCGGAACCGTCGTCAGAGAGGAAGCGGGTACCTGTCGGCTTCGCTGAACCCGCAATATGGATAAGGACGGGAGCGATGGGTCCTCCGTCGCGCGCGGGGGGACAGCAAAATCACGGCTGGCTGGTGTTTCCAAATCCAAGCCGTGCAAACAGAAGCTCGCCGTCACCCCGTTCCAGGTCCTCGAAAACCAGAGATGTGCCGTAAAGCGGAGTATCAGACGGGCATGTTGGGATGTCAACGAGAGAAGGGTTGCACTTCGTATACCACTGGCCCCTGTCCTTCCGGCCGAGCCCAGCCAACGAGAAGAATGCTTCCGAGAGACGGGGGAACGCGGGGCGGAGGAGCCGTTCGCCGCGCAGGGCTCCATTGCAGCTTCAACAAAAGCAAGGGGCTAGCGAGCTCGCAGCAAGCATTTTGTAGAGACAGGGTGGCACGTGCCTCCAGGGCCCGGCAATGCCGCATGACGCGGGAAGACAGAAGTCAAAAGAGTTTGCGCGGAAGCGTTGCCAGGATCGTCTCACGCTGCGAGCGCGACAATTCTCAGAATGCGACATATTTCACAATCACTGGTGAATGATGGACCTTCTCAGAAGCCGAGGTCGCTCAAGCCGGGGTGGCTGTCGGGCCTGCGGCCGAGCGGCCAGTGGTATTTGCGATCGGATTCGCGAATCGGCAGGTCGTTGATGCTGGCCAGCCTCAGGCGCATCAGTCCGTGGTCGTCGAATTCCCAGTTCTCATTGCCGTAGGAACGGAACCAGTTACCCGAATCGTCATGCCACTCGTAGGCGAAGCGAACGGCGATGCGGTTTTCTTGCCATGCCCACAGTTCTTTGATCAGCCGGTAGTCGAGTTCCTTGGACCACTTGCGTTGGAGGAAGGCAACGATCTCGGCGCGGCCGTAGATAAATTCCGAGCGGTTGCGCCAGCGTGAATCCTCGGTGTAGGCGAGCGAGACGCGCTCGGGTTCGCGCGAGTTCCATGCGTCCTCAGCGAGGCGAACTTTTTGGGCTGCGGTTTCCCGTTGGAAGGGAGGGAGCGGGGGGCGCGTGGACATAGCTTCTCCTTAATGTATTGCCGACAGATGCCGTCCGCACTACGTGAAGCGACCATTGCTGGGACGCGAGGCGAGTGCGGCGCGATTCATTTTGTTGCTGTAGTAAAGAGTGAGTGCGCCGAAGAGGCCTGCTCTCAATGCGATAGCGCAAGAAGAAGAACCTTGAGCTTAACAATTCGCGGAGTAGGAGACTTCCGTTAGGGTTCGGGCTGCAGGAGCCCGTCGGCTGGTGAGCGTTCAAGACCGCGGGCAAAAGGGCAAAGACTAATGACTGGCAAAAGCAACAGTTTCCTCGAGTGAGAGGCCGCGTTTACGCTGGAGCGCCAAATCGGTATCATTCGTGTTCCTTGCGCGGTCGGCCAGATTGCAACTGCGACGACGAGCATGGAAGGTGTGCATTCCAGACTTCCAGGGAGGACATATGCGCTACTCAAACCGCTCGGCCATTTGGATTGCATTGCTGAGTATTTGCATAGTTTTTTCGGCGTGCTCGCGTCGTCCCAGTGACGAACAAATGGCCAACGATATTCAGCAGAAGGCAGCGACTGACGAGGACACGAAGGGAGCTCCCATCAAGGTAGAAGCGAAGCAAGGTAAGGTGACCTTGACTGGGAAAGTTCCAACTCCGCAGGCGCAAAAGAAGCTCGAACAGATGGCCATGAGCGAACCGGGCAACACTGGCGTGGACGATCAGACCATGATCGATCCCAATGCCATGGCATCCCAAGAAATGGCACCCGTCGCGGCCCCCGCTCCTCCCCCGGTGGAGAAACCGAAGCCGCAACCGATCGTGGTCCCGGCGGGAACGACGCTTACCGTGACCACAGGACAAGCACTAAGTTCAAAGACAAGCCAGGCTGGCCAGACCTTCCTTGCCACGCTTGCGCAACCCATCAGCGTGGGTGGAAGGCCAGCTTTGCCGAAGGGGGCGACGGTAAGCGGGAAAGTGGTCAGCGCCAAAGCAAAGGGCAAAATCAAGGGCGAAGGCGAATTGTCTCTGGCCCTCACGAGCATTTCTGTGCGAGACCACACTTACGACATCTCGACGGAGGTGCTCAGCAGTACAGTCAAGGGTAAAGGTAAGCGCACAGCGGGGACAACGGCCGGAGGAGCAGCCGGGGGCGCGCTTATCGGAGGAATTGCCGGGGGCGGCAAAGGAGCTGCCATCGGCGCTTTGGTCGGAGCCGGCGCAGGTCTCATTGGAGGCGCAGCGACGGGAAACAAGCAAGTCGAAGTTCCGGCGGAGTCTGCCCTCAGCTTCACGCTCAGTGCGCCTCTCACATTACCGCCATCGGAATAGAGTGGTCGGATGCGGCAGCGGTATTACACCAAGACCGCATGGAAGAAGCGATCGGAGAGGGAGGGGTATGCCCTCGCGGTCTCGACTCAAGGGAGGAGGGTGGGGGCGTAAGCGGTGCGTTGAGGGTGTGCGTGCCACCCAAAAGGACTAGCTGCAATCTCGCTTCTCGACTTGCGCAGACATGACTGAATTGCCCTCCTCCCGCACTAACGAGCCCGGGTGCATTGCATTTCGCGCAACACAAACAGGCCCCACAGGCTGGATTCACTGGTTTCCCGGGCTGAATACCCTACTTCGCTACGATCCCTCGTGGCTGCGGCATGACCTTGTCGCCGGGCTCGTCATGACGACTATGCTGGTGCCGGTCGGCATCGCATACGCCGAGGCGTCTGGCGTGCCGGGCATCAACGGTCTCTACGCGACCATCGTTCCGCTGCTCGCGTACGCCTTGTTTGGGCCGAGCCGCATTCTCGTACTAGGCCCAGACTCGGCACTGGCGCCCGTGATCCTTACGGTCGTGTTGCCGCTCTCGTCGGGCGATCCACAACGCGCAATCGCGCTAGCCGGAATGATGGCCATCGTCTCGGGCACGGTTTGCGTAGTCGCAGGCATAGCTCGTCTGGGCTTCATCACCGAACTGCTTTCGAAGCCAATTCGTTACGGCTACATGAACGGGATCGCGCTGACCGTGTTCTTGAGCCAAGTCCCGAAGCTGTTTGGCTTCTCTGTCAAAGCGAATGGCCCTGTGCGTCAGGCGTGGGGAATTGTGGGAAAGCTGTTGGCTGGGAACGCAAACGTCATAACCTTCGCGGTCGGCGCCAGCACGCTCTTGCTCATACTGTTCCTGAAGCGCTGGCCGCGTATCCCCGGCATTCTGATCGCGGTGGTGGGCGCCACGTTGGCCGTTGCAGTCTTCGATCTCGGAAAGCGTGCTGGAGTATCCGTGCTCGGTCCTCTACCGCAGGGCCTGCCCTCACCGCGCCTCCCGTTTGCCCAGGTCGACGATCTGGGATCGATTCTTATGGGTGGTGTCGCAGTCGCTCTCGTCTCATTCGCGGACACCAGCGTGCTTTCTCGAACCTACGCGGCGCGCCTGCGCACACCTGTCAATCCGAACCAGGAGATGGTGGGCCTCGGCGTCGCCAATCTTGCTGCAGCCTTCTTTCAAGGTTTTCCAATTAGCAGTAGTTCATCACGTACGCCAGTAGCCGAGGCCGCGGGTGCGAGGACTCAGCTGACGGGGGTTGTGGGGGCGCTCGCTATCGCAGTGCTGCTGGTGGTCGCGCCCGGGTTGCTCCAGCATTTGCCGCAGACCGCCCTGGCCGCCGTCGTCATTGCCGCGGCCATCGGCCTAGTCGAAGTGTCGGACCTGAGACGGATTTATCGCATCCAGCGCTGGGAATTCTGGCTCTCGATGGTGTGCTTCGCAGGAGTTGCGGTACTGGGCGCCATTCCAGGTATTGGACTCGCGATCGTGATTGCGGTAATTGAGTTCCTCTGGGACGGGTGGCGTCCCCATTCGGCAGTCCTCGGCCGCGTCGATCGTGTCAGAGGTTATCATGACATCACCCGCTACCCGGAGGCCCGCTTGATCCCGGGCCTGGTGCTGTTCCGTTGGGATGCGCCACTCTTCTTCGCAAACGCCGAACTCTTCAATCAGCGAGCCATGGAGGCCGTTGCCAGCTCGCCGACGCCGGTGCGATGGCTGGTGGTCGCGGCGGAGCCAGTCACCAGTGTCGACGTAACCGCGGCCGATGCCGTTCGCGAGCTCGACGAGACTCTCCACGCCGCTGGCATTGATCTCTATTTCGCCGAGATGAAGGACCCCGTCAAGGACAAGTTGAAGCGCTTCGGGCTCTATGCCCTTTTCGGCGAAAAGACATTCTTCGCGACCTTGGGCGAAGCGGTAAGCGCTTACCGAGCCGCCTACCCAGTTGAGGGGGCCGACTGGGAAGAGCATGTTTCCTAGTCCAGACTTGAGGAATTGGATTGTTTCTCTCTAGTTAGGAGTCGTTCGGCAGTCGATCAGTACGGTTCACCGATGACCCTGGGTCCAGTTCATCATCTGCGAATTCTGACAGTTCTATCGACCGCACAAGATGTGCCCAACTAGGGGCATGCTCGGCAGGTAACAGGTCTCCAGGGTCGGTTGCCCCCGGGGCGGCCACGGGAGGATTATGAATACCAATCTCACCGCCATAACGCAAACCGTAACGACGATGCTGACCACTGTCGGGCTGAAAATCCTGGGCGCGATTGCAATCTGGATTATTGGCCGCTGGCTTATCGGCCTGTCGCTGCGGCTCATCGGCGGCGCGCTCACGAGGCAGAAGATTGATCCCACACTGACTCGCTACATTCACTCCGCAATTGCGGCGCTGCTCAACATTGTCCTGGTTCTGCCATCCTCGGATTTTTCGGGATCGAGACTACCAGCTTTGCGGCTCTGCTGGCGGCGGCGGGAGTGGCCATCGGCATGGCGTGGTCCGGACTGCTGGCGAACTTTGCCGGCGGAGTATTTCTGGTCATCCTGCAGCCATTCAAGGTGGGGGACTTCGTGACGGCTGCGGGAGTGACCGGGACCGTTGAGGAAGTCGGCCTGTTCGCCACGGCCCTCAATACCCCGGACAACATCAGAACGATAGTCGGCAACGGGAAGATCTTCGGCGACACCATCCAGAACTTTTCGGTCAACGCCTACCGGCGGGTCGATCTCACTGCGCAACTGGCGCATAGCGTGGACCCCGCGGGGGCCATCGCGCTGCTGAAACCCGCGCTGGCGAAGGTGCCGAACGTGATGGCAGAGCCGGCACCGGACGTCGAGATTCTGACGTTCAATCCTATGGGGCCAGTGCTGGCCGTGCGTCCGTACTGCAACAACCAACACTACTGGCGAGTCTATTTCGACACGAACCGACTGATCCGCGAAACTTTCGGACGTGCAGGCTTTCCGGTTCCCGAGCAGCATTACGCGGTGCGGGGAGGGGAAGAGTTCAGATTGGCGAAGAGAGCGTAGCGGGTTGGGGGCGGTACGACCAGCCCTGAGAAGAGCTTACACCCGATGACCGAGCCCAGTCGTATCGAGGAAGGACGCGACTTCTCCGTGGTACTGGGGGGGCCGCTGTTCCAGTTGTTCCGACGATCACACCTCACAGGAGATGGCCTGGAACTCCTGCATCGCCGGCTGCTTGTCATTACACTGTTGGCGTGGCTGCCGCTGGCAATTCTCTCCATTATTCTCGGCCCTTCCGGCGAGAGCCTAACTCGAGTTTCCTTCTTTCACGACGTTGAAGTGCATGTTCGATTCCTCGTCGCGCTTCCGGCTCTGATCGCCGCCGAACTGATCGTACATTCGCGGATTCGCCTGGTGGTACGGCGCTTCGTCGAGCGACGCATCGTGACGGACGACGACCTGCCCCGCTTTGATAGCGCGATCAAGTCCGCCGTCAGGTTGCGCAATTCTGTCCCCGCCGAAATGGTGCTCTTGATCATCGTCTATGGGTTGGGCCCCTGGCTGTGGCACACACGCGCCCTGCACGCCGGTCCGACCTGGTACATGGTGGGCACTGAGCGCTGGCACCTGACTCCGGCCGGCTACTGGTACGTATTCGTGAGCATCCCAATCCTGCGGTTCATTATTCTTCGATGGTACCTGAGGCTCTTCATTTGGTTTCGCTTTCTGTGGCAGGTGTCGAGACTCAACCTGCACCTGGTTCCCACCCATCCCGACCGTGCCGCCGGTCTTGCTTTTCTGGGCAAGAGCGCCTACGCCTTCGGCCCGATTCTTTTTGCGCAAGGAGCCATGCTCGCCGGCCTGGTTGCCAGTCGAGTCCTTTACAAGGGGGAAAGCCTGCTGTCGTTCAAGGTGCAGATCGCCGGTTTCATAATCTTTTTCGTTCTCGTCATCCTGGGCCCACTGCTGATGTTTACTCCGGGAATGGCTCGGGCCAAAAGAAAGGGATTGGCCGATTATGGCCAGCTGGCACAACGCTACGTTGACGGCTTCGAACAGAAATGGGTCCGCGATGGTTCCACCGCCCCTGCCGAGGAACTCCTGGGGGCCGCCGACATCCAGTCATTGGCCGATCTCGGCAACAGCTACGCCATGGTGCGCGAGATGCGTCCGATCCCTTTCTGGCTGGAAGACATTTCTCGTCTGGCAGCAGCCACCGCGGCACCCCTCTTGCCTCTGTTGCTTACCATCTTGACTCCAGAGGAACTGTTCCTGCGCATCGTCAAGGTAGTGTTCTGACGGACCCCGAGTCGCCAACTTCGTCAACCCTGGTCGGCTTCAAGATGCAGCAGAATAGTTGCGGGTGATGATCGTCCAGCAGGTTGCATTCACTAGGGCCTGACTATCCCGCCATAGCGCGAGAGTCAGCCGTTGGGAGAGGAACGCGGGCAGAAATCGTGGTCCCTGCTCCAAAGTGTGTTCTTATGTCCAATACCCCGTTTACCATCTGAAGCCTTTCGCGCATGCTGATCAATCCCAGCCCTTGCCGAGAAAATGCTTCTTGTTCCTCAAAGCCTTTCCCGTTGTCGAATACGGTCAGTTCGATGCTGTTTGGCGTGCCGTACAAATTCACGCGAAATGTCTTTACACCACTGTACTTGACCGCATTCTGCAGTGCTTCCTGCAACACTCGAAACAAACACAGGGAAACTTCCTTGGGTATGGTAGGGGGCAGGGCCGAGTGGCTGAACTGCACCTCCACCTTGGCGCTGTCAGACAGTTCCCTGCAGAAACTCTTGGCTGCTGTCATCAGTCCCAGGTATTCGAGTTTTGAGGAATGTAAGCGATGCGACAAGGCCTGTACGTCACGGCCAATATCAACGATGTGCTGATGGACACGGCGGAAGGATTCGGAAAGACTCCTGTCTGACCGGTGCTCGTGACTCAATCGATCCACCTCGACACTCAGTAGTGCCAGGCGCTGATTGATGTCGTCGTGCAGTTCCCTCCCGATCCAGGTTCGCTCTTCCTCATGAGCTTCAATGAGCCTCCGGCCAATGCCGGCGAGCGCCTCTTCGGCTCGTCTTCGTTCCGTCACATCCAAGCAGGATCCGATGTAGCCGGCAAAGCTCCCGTCCGTGCCAAACCTCGGCACGCCGATATCGAGAATCCACCGGTACTCTCCATCGTTGCGCCGGAGGCGATACTCCATCTCGAAGCTTTCTCTCTCATCGAATGCCTCGGTGTAAGTCTTTAGGCATTGGGTAAAGTCTTCGCTGTGAACGCCCTCCGACCAGCCATTGCCGAGTTCTTGTTCGAGAGCGCGACCGGTGAAGTCGAGCCAGGGCTTGTTGAAGTAGTTGCATAGTTTGTCGGTGCCAGACATCCAGATCATCACGGGTGCGGTGTTGGCGACCAGGCGGAATCGTTCCTCGCTTTCTCTGATCGCTGTCTCGGCCTGGAGCCGCTCCGTAATATCCACTGCAATGCCAAGCATCCGCTCCGGAGTGCCATTGTGGGCGGGGTAGAACTGCCCGTTAGCTGTCGCCCAGCGCACGCTTCCGTCGTCGTGAACGACGCGGAATTCTGCAAGGTAGGGGTGCTGGGTTTTCCTGGCAACGGCAACCGCTTCGCTGACGCGTTGCCGGTCTTCCGGGTGTACGCGATCATAAAAATCGGCTACATCTCCCTCATAGGTGTTCGATTGGATACCGAACATAGTTTGCAGATCCCCGAACCAACGGTCGCGTCCGGTTTTGACGTCCAAATCCCATGCCACCGACTTGCCGGAGGCCATCGCCAGTCGGAGTCGGTCGTAGGCGATTGCCAGCTCGGTTTCCACCTTTTTGCGCGTCGAGCGCTGCCATATCAGTGCGGAAATGAGCAGCGCCTCTAACAGGATCAAGGCAGTACCGCCCAGGATGTACCAGCGAAACAATTCCCAAACCGTCGGCTGGCGGTTCAGTACTAGGCTCCCGGGGGGAAGATTGCTTTCCTTTAGTCCCCAGCGCTGTAAGGCTCGCCAATCAAACATGTAGACATTGGGGCTCGCTTCGATGGGAATGTCCTGCGGCTTCTCGCCCTTGAGAATCCTCACCGCCATCTCGCCGACGGACCGTCCTACCTCCTCGAAGCTCAATAGGTAACCGCCGACGGTTCCCCTGTTGAGGTCTACATCGTCCACGACAAAGACGGGCGCACTTGCGGCATCAGCAACAATCGGAACGGCCTGGGTTGCATCAATGAAGCGCGTTCCGGAGGCATCCTGCATGATTGAGGTGTGGTAAACGATGGTGTGATCCGGCAGGTGCTTCAGGCGCTCGACCAGCGTGGGCATGTCCAAGTCGGTCAAATAGGTAAACTGAAGTCTTGATTCGTACTTGCGAAAGCTCTCTTTGGCAATGGCCTCGAGGTGCTGGTCATACTCCCCTACACCACCCACCACGACTACCTGCTGGGTATCAGGCTGCAGACCCAGGGCAGCTTGGAGCGTTTTCTCGGGTTGCGCAACCGCCCAAACCCCGGTGAAGTCAGCGCCTAACCTGAGTTGGCCTAACATTTCTTTGGTCGTTCCGCAGAAGATAACCGGAATGCCGGGGAAGTATTGCTCGTGCGCTTCGACCATGAATTTCAGTGGTTCGAGTCCGACGGCAACGACTACGTCGGGCTTGCGATCCCGATACTTGTGGATGTACCACTTACGAAATTGCTGCTGGACGGCGTCGTCCGGGAACAGGGTCGCCTCCATGTCCTCGCTATACAATTCGATCTGGAAGGGCGCCTTGGCTAAGGCAGCCACTATTTCATCATCCATGCGAGCGACACCGGGTGAGGAAAGGTATCCCAAGGTGTTGAGCACAAGGACGCGCCGAACTTCTTTTATGGGAGGGGAGGAGGCGGCCGCCGCATACGACGAGAGGAACGCAACGATAGTGGTAAATAGTGCCAGGAGGAGCCGTGACGCTGCGCTGCAGCACCGTGCCCCTGCAGCTTTGCGCCCGACGAGGCGTCGACCAGAGCGGACAGATAAGCCAACCATAGAAACTCACGAAAACTCAAAACTGGCAACGTCTTAAAGCCAAGTCTCCTTAACCTGGCGTTACAGACCCGGAACGGGTTCGTGCAGATTCGACCACGTTTCACCGTGGGCTAGGTATAGTACCCTAACGGTGCCCTCATTTCTACTGGTCGATGCGCTGGTAAAATGACAGCAGCGATGGGGCAGGGTAGGCCTAAGAGGTGCCATTTTGGGAATGAAACTTACAGGGCTTAAGTTAAGGTGTGGCGATTGAGTATCGGCTTTCAGGAAC
>Ga0187788_10000129_pt1 | contig 18847 bp, 16 predicted proteins | sample 1015_BV01_MP10_2_FD_133008 | JGI IMG/M metagenome (GOLD analysis project Ga0187788, IMG submission 133008) | Tropical peat soil microbial communities from peatlands in Department of Meta, Colombia - 1015_BV01_MP10_20_MG | ecosystem: Environmental > Terrestrial > Soil > Wetlands > Peat | place...
CAGTCATACGCGAACCGGGCGCGCGCCGCACCGATTCTCGCCTCCACCCAGTTCATGTCGGTGAGCAGGTGATTGGGTTGCACCGAGGCAATCACACCCAGTTTGCCAAAATCGTCAGCCTGGTCAGGCGCCAGTACCTGCGCATGCTCGATGCGAAAGCGCAGATCTTTGGATTTCGGTTCCGAGGCCTCGGCTGCCGCGAAGGCGTGCAGCGCCATCGCAACTCCGCGGTCGCCGATAGCGTGGAACCCGATCTGGAAACCGGCTGCCGCGCGCTCCCGGGTCATCGCGTCCAGCCTGTCCTGCTCATACTGCGGCAGGCCCTGGTTCCCCGGATCGTCCGCATAGGGCGCCAGCAGCGCAGCCGTTCGCGATCCCAGCGAGCCATCCAGGAAGCCCTTCAGCATCCCAGTATGCAGCATCACATCGGATGCGGGATGATGGGCGCGGCGCTGCTTCAGCTCCTCCACCGGGGCATTGAACGGCAGCCACTCCGAGATGCGCAGCGTCAGCTTGCCTTCGCGCTCCAGCTCCTCGTACACCAGAAAGTCATCCCACTCGGAGTTGTCCTGCGCCGTGGTTACACCCCAGTGCGCGGCATCGCGCAGCACCAGCTCGATCCCGCGCCGGCGCAGGGCAGCGTCGGGCCGGGGAATCGTCGAGCGCACCAGTTCCATGGCGCCGCGCTCTCGCAGAATCCCCGTGGGCTCGCTGTATGGGTCGTGATCGATCTTGCTTCCCGGCGGATCGGCCGTCGTTGCCGCGACCCCCGCCCGCTTCAGCGCCTCGCTGTTGGCCACGGCGATATGTCCATCCACGCGCCCGAAGATCGCCGGGTGTCCGGCGGTCACCGAATCCAGGTCCTGCCGGGTGGGAAGTTTCCTGTCAGGCCACAGCGTATGATCCCAGCCTCGGCCTTGTATCCATTCCCCGGGCGCCGCAGTCTTCACTCGCGCTGCGATGCGTGCCTTCATCTCCTCCAACGACTTGCTCCCCGCCAGATCGACATTGAGTTTCTGCAGACCCCCGTACGCCAGGTGCGCATGTGCGTCGTTGAACCCCGGCATCGCGAAGTGCCCGTCAAGATCGACCACAGCAGTCTTCTTGCCTTTCAGCTTCTGGATCTCCGCGTTGCTGCCTATTGCAATGACGCGGCCGTCGCGAATTGCCAGACCCTGCGCACGTTTCGCCGGCGCGGCAATAAGGCTCTTGGCCTGGCCCACGTGTTGTTCCAAGAGGCTCTCCCCAGGAAATATGTCGCCATTGATAAAGATGATCTCCGCCTCTCCGGCAGAATTCGCGGACTCCATCTGTGCCTGCTTCTGCATCGCGATCAAGCAAAGGAGAATAAGGCAGAAATAGCGGATCATTTTCCGTCGGCGCTTGCGGGGCCGCGCCGCGCGGGGGCGGGAACCCCGCTCAGGGCGAGAACGCTCAGCAGGATGCGCTTCAGCCCAAGATCGCGTCCCGTGGGATCGTACCATTCATGAATGGTGTGCGCGCCGCCACCTCGCCCCCCGGCGCCGATGGCCAGCGCCTCGTAGCCCAGCGAAATGGGGATATTGGCGTCGGTGGAGGCCCGCTGCACGCGGGCGCGATTGCCCAAATGCTGATCCACCGCGTGGATCAGTGTGTAAATCCGCGCGTTGGGATTCAGTTCCGCTGCCGGGCGATCGCCGATCAACTGGATTTCGTAACTCAAATCCGGATTGCCGTTGCGTTTGCCCGCCTGCTTGTCCGCCGAGCGCGTCGCCTCGGCAACTGAGCCCTCGAGGGCGGCGCGCAGCGCCTCCTCCAGCCGCTCGATTTCGCCCACCGAGGCCGAGCGGATGTCCACCCGCATGCTCGCCGATTCCGGAATCGAATTCACCGACGTCCCGCCGCTGATTACCCCTATGTTGAACGTGGTCTTCGGGCTCAGCGGCACCGGGACACGGCTGAACTTGTCGATGGCCCGCGCCAGCACGATGATGGGATTGGGAATGCCAAAGTCGCTCCACGAGTGCCCGCCCGGCCCGCGCACCGTCACCAGGAAACGCCGGCTGCCCAGCGCCTGCGTCACTACGCTGTCAGTCCCGGCGCCATCGATCACCAGGGTGGCCGAGATGCGCTCCTTCCACGGCGACTGCGAGAACAGAAACCTCATTCCCCGGACGTCGCCTTCGCCCTCTTCCCCCACATTCCCCACGAACAGAATGGGGGCGGAATGGCGGATCCTCGCCGCTTGCAGCGCCGAGGCCAGCGCCAGCATTGCGGTCACGCCCGCGGCGTTGTCGGACACTCCTGGCCCGTACAGTCGCTCGCCATCGCGCCGAGCCTCCACCTTGGTCCCGTCTGGAAATACCGTATCGATGTGCGCGGTGACGGCCACACACTTCTTCACCGCCGCGTCCGAGCCCGGGCTGACTCCCACCACGTTGCCCACTTCGTCGATTTCGACATCTTCCAGGCCGAGGCTGGCAAACTTCTGCTTCAGCCACTGCGCCCGCCGCAATTCCCCAAAGGGTGGCGCGGCGATTCCCGTCAGCTCCAGTTGCAGATCGGAGAGTTGCCGCAGATTCGCCTGCAGCCAGTCGAAACCCGCATGCACCTCCGGCAGGCTGGCGATGCGCGTCACCTGCTGGCGCGCGGCAGCCGCCGAAGGCGCCTCCGCTCGCGCTGCGGTTTCGGCCGATGAGCTCGGACCCATAGACAAGATTAGCGATATTACAACGGCTATCGCGCACCGGTATAGCTGGGTTGCACCTTCCACGGCGCGTCTGGCCTCTCCCCGGCCCATAGTGTCGCATAAAGCCAGGCCGGGGCCGTCGTGGCGCATGGGATTTCCGGTTGCCGCGCTTTGCGATTACCCGGCTCTCACCGGTCGTCTGGCTGCGCGCTATGGGCTCTGAGGAAGGTTTCCAGCTCCACCGAAATCTCCTGCTGATGCCCCACCAGCAGATGGCCGCCCCTTTTGTAACCGAGAAAGTGCGCGCCGGGGATGTGTTCCGCCGTGTAGCGAGCCCCGGCAAACGTCCCATACCGGTCGTTTTCGGCGCTCACCGTCAGTGTTGGAACGCGAAGCTGCTCCAACTCGTAGCGCGGCAGCCTTGCGGCAACCGCCGAGTCGTTGCGCAGGCCTTGCGCCCGCGGGCTGATAGGCAGGACGTGTTGCAGCATTTGCAGCACAGACTCTTGATCTCGAGGCGTTGCCTGGTTGAAGTCCTCTATTGGAGTCGCCAGGATGGTCTGGATCATCTTCTCCCGCCCGAACTTCTCCATCGCCCAGAAAACAAAGTCGGACTTCGGAGTAGCGTCCAGAATACGCCCCACCACGGGAGACGGCCGCTTCTGCTCAGCGGTCTGGCGCGGCCCGTACGCCAGCGGCACAAGCAGAACCATTGCCGAGCAACGCTCGGGGTGTCGCAGGCAGAGTTGCATGGTCGAAGGCCCTCCGGCAGACGCTCCGACAACTGCAGCCGTGCGCACTCCTAACGCGTCCAGCAGGCAGGCGTGCGCGTCGGCCTGCGCGGCAGCGGACGCATCGGGCCGCAGAGGCGTGCGCAGGTAGCCGAAGCGCGACGGCGCAATGACGCGGAACCCGCGAGAGCTGAGGCCACGAAATACCTCCAGGCCTTGGTCAAAGCCTCCACCGGCGCCGTGAATGGCGAGCACCGGCGCGCCTTCTCCCGCCTCTCCATACTCGATTGGTCCACAGGCGGTGCTCACCACCTTGCTGCCCGTTGCGATTCGCCCCCGCGCTGCGCGGATGTCGCGCTGGTACGCGGCAAAGATCACCGCGCTTGCTCCCACCAGAGCAGCCAGCACGCCGAACCACGCCACTCGCGCCCGGCTCCTGGAACCTGCTCCCTGCTGCCCTGCTTTCGACGCCGGAAGCGCTTCTGTCGTTGGAAATGAGTGCGCCATAATCGCTCAGCATAGCCGTGGCCGACCCGGCTGCCCGTGACCGGCGACACGCGGCTGAGTGAGCGAGATGGCTGACTGCCGGTTGCTGATGGCTGACTGATTGCGGATGGCTAGCCGCAGATTGCTGAGCGCTGATTATTCCCCTACAATCCGCATGCCGCTCTCGTAGCCGCCTTCCACCTTGCGGTTCCAGATCACGATTGCCTTCTGCGTTCCCGCGGGATGCAGCACCCGGATCTCGCGCCCCACGGGCATTCCCGGATAACGGTGCATCACCCTCAGCCCGTGTGGGCTGATGTCCACCAGGCGGGCGTGCACTTCCAGCAGGTGGTCGCTGTTGGTCACGTAGATGGTGGCTTCATCCTCGGCGGGAACGCGATCTTCATTGCGCTCGCCCAAGGGCATGCGGGCAATTCCCAGCAGCGACTCGTAGTCCGAAGGGTGGGGCATAGATGGATTCGAATCTCCCAAAGCAGGCAATCTCTCCGGCTCTCCGGCGAAGCTGGCCACGGCGCCCAACCACGGACCACCGCCGGACTGCAGCTCGCTTCTTGTGGGAGGGTACGGGCGGAACTACAAGCGCAGTCTAGCCGATTGCGATCACAGGGGGGAACATAACCTTGGTGAGTTACTTCGGAGTAGAAGACTCGGCGAGGCCTATCGCTTGGCTTCGGCGGCGGAGATCGGAGTGCAGCACGCCAGGATCTCCGACTCGGTGAGCACCCGATCGGAGCTCTTGGCCCGTTGGTAGATGCGATCCACAATACCGTCGTGCGCCGCGATCCCCCGACGCTCAAGCCAGAAAACAATATTCGACTTGCCGCTCATGGGGCCGATCTCGATGATCTGCTCCATCCCGAAGTGGTGCGCCGGGACTCCCGAATAGACGCTGTTGGCCAGCTCCACATCGTTCTTCTTGTAGGCCTTGATGACCGCCGCCGCGTGCACCCCCGTCCCCGTGCGGTAGGCATCCTCTCCCACCACCGGATAGTTGCGTGGGATCGGCAGGCCGGTGGCGCGCGACAGAGCCAGACAATAGTCCTTCAAGCGCGTCAGGTCCTGCTTGTCCCAGGGCTCGATGCCCATCAGTTTCAGGTTCACCAGCATCTGGTCCATCTGGGTATTGCCCACGCGCTCGCCGATGCCCAGGCCGCAGGCGTGCACGCAGTGCGCGCCCGCCATCAGCGCAGCCAGCGAGTTCGCCAGCCCCATGCCGCGATCGCTGTGCCCGTGCCAGTCCACGCGGATGTCTTCGCCCGAGGGCTCCACCACTTCGTGGATCACGAAGCGCACCAGGTGCAGAACTCCCATGGGCGTGGCGTGCCCGGTGGTGTCGCACAGCACAATCGCCCGCGCCCCAGCTTCGATGGCCGCGGTGTACAGACGCTTCACCGTTGCCGGGTCGCAGCGTGTCGTGTCCTCGGTGACGTACATCACCTCCAGGCCCAGCCCGCGGGCAAACTTCACCGCCTTCTCGCTTGTCTGCAGCAGGAAATCCTCGCTCCAGCCCTCGGTGTAGCGGCGGATGGGGCTGGATCCGATGAAGGTGGCGGCTGCAATCGCGATCCCGGCGCGCTGCGAAATCTCGGCGATCGGGCGGATGTCATTCTCATGCGTGCGCGCGGCGCAGTTGGGCTTGATCCTCATCCGCTGCTCGGCGATCTCCCGCGCCAGCGCCAGGGAGTGCTCCACCGCGCGCGGACCCGCCCCGGGCAGCCCGATGTCCAGCATGTTGATCCCCAGCGCCTCCATCAGGTGCAGGATCTCGATCTTTTCCGGAACCGTGGGGTCGCGCACCGAGGGCGATTGCAGGCCGTCGCGCAGCGATTCGTCATTCAGCACCACCGGACCCTTGGGCTTGTAGTCCGGCCCGGGAATGTTGTTCCAGTCGTAGATGAGTTCCGACACGTTCATCGCTGGCGATGTCCCCACATCCGAGAAAAGTTTAGCGCGAATCGTGTGGACGCGTCTTGGGAACTCAGGCTCCGCTCAGCCCCACCGCCCAGCGCTGACGGGCTGAGCCTGGACTGCTGGCTGACTGAAAGCTGAATGCTGACGGCTGACGGAGTGCTCCCTACTTCCCGTCCTTGGGCGGCAGAGTTAAACCAAAGGTTGAGATCTGGCCGCGTCCGGCGACATTCAGCCCTCGCGGATCCATGGCGTTGGGCAGGTATAGGGTCTTGCAGTGTTCGCAGCGATAGATTTCCGCGTCGCGGCCGAAGGCTTTCTCCACGTCCCCGCACTCCTGCTCCAGGATGTCGCCCAGGTAGTACCAGCGCTTCAGATGGCCGCCGCAGAGCTTGTTCTTCTCATCCTTCTCGTTGCAGGCGCGCTGCCCTGCCTTCTTGACCTTCACCTTGTGATTCGGCAGTTGCGGAACAGAACCTTCGCTGACCCTGGACTCGGTGGTCGCCACGATTTACCTCGCGAGCGCAGACCAATGCGCGGAAATAAAAGCTGAAAGTGGAATCCTGGACATTCTACCGGAAGGCAGCCAGGCAACGAAGGTCGCTCGTCACACTCGCGGTCCCGCCGCCCAACGACTGGCGGCGCCCGAAACGCCCTCCCAACGACCTACCTCGCCCCTTAAAGTACAACGTTAACTAGGCTGCGTGCTCGAAGGGGATCTTCTCATACTTGGCCTTGTCGATCTCGATCACCAGCGCCACCTGGGCTTCGCCGCGAAACGGAAATGGCTTGCCTACGTACTTCTGCGAGACCGCGTCCAGATACTTCAACTCCGGGTCGGGCCGCTGTTCGACTACCCTGCCCCGCAGTTGCACTTCGGTGTACGGATCCTTCAGATCAACGATCGAAATGGCGACGCGCGGATCACGCCGCGTGTTTTTGGCTTTGACCGAATCGCTGGAGGTCGAGATCAGAATGTGCTGCCCTTCGCGTCCCAGCCACACCGGCGCGCTGTGCGGCGATCCATCCGCCATGACTGAGGCGAGGTGGGCAAAATTGCGGTTGTCGATCAAAGCAATGATTTGCTCTGAGAGTTTGGTAGCCATAACCATCTCCTTGGGGCTATCAGATGCGGTTAGCGTGGGCACGACGCCCTTTCTCGGCAGGCCGGGAAAGGCATCCATCAGAATCAGCTTCGTGACAGCGGCGGAGTTTCCCTCCTAGAGCCTCTTGCGGAACAGCGCCGCCGTCGATTGCAGCCCGCCGCGCAGGCGATGGCCCAGCCCGGGAGCAAACAGAAAATCCACGAATCCTCGCATTTGCTCTGCGAACCCCGCGCCGTAGCCGTACCACCAGACCTTCTTCACCGTTGGCAGCAGATCGGAATCGATGTACTTCACCCGCACCATCTCCTCCAGCCCCATGCGCCCGTGGGTGCGGCCCAGTCCGCTGGCCTTGAAGCCCCCATGCGGCGCTTCGCTGATGCCGAAGCAGGTCACGGCATCGTTCACCATCACCGTGCCCGCGTCCAGTTGCGCGGCGATGGCCTCACCGCGGGCGCGATCGCGCGTCCACACGCTGGCCGATAATCCGAACTCCGAATCGTTCGCCAGTTCCACAGCTTGCGCTTCCGTCTGGTATGCCATGATCGGCAGCACCGGACCAAAGGTCTCCTCACGCAGGATGCGCATGGTGTCATCGACGCCGGAGAGCACCGTGGGCGCGTAGAAATTCGCTCCCAGGTCCGGCAGCCGGCGCCCGCCAGTCAGCACACGTGCTCCCCGCGCCACCGCATCCGCCACCTGCTCCTCGACGATGCGCAATTGCCGCTCGTGGATCAGCGGGCCCACCTCGGTCTGCGGATCCATGCCGTTCCCAACTTTGAGCTTGGCGGTTTTTTCGGCGCAGGTGGAAGTGAACCGGTCGTAGAGGCTGTGGTGCACGTAGCAGCGCTCAACCGATAGGCAGGTTTGCCCCGCGTTGACGAACGCGCCCCACACCGCTCCCGCCGCGGCCACATCGAGGTCGGCGTCGTCGAGCACGATCATCGCGTCCTTGCCGCCCAGCTCCAGCACCACCGGCAGCAGGCGCTCGGCGGCTGCCTGCGCCACCCGCTTCCCCGTAGGCACGCTGCCGGTGAAGATCAGCTTGTCGATATCCGAGGCAATCAGCGCCGCACCCGTCGCTCCCTCCCCCACGACCACCTGGAACAATCCTTCCGGCAAGCCCGCATCGGCCAGCAACTCCCCCAGCTTCACGACCACTCCGGGTGTGAATTCGGAAGGCTTCACCACAACGGCATTGCCCGCCACCAGCGCGGCCAGGGTCTCCGTCGCCGGAATCGAGAACGGATAGTTCCACGGAGAAACAATCCCTATCACTCCGTGCGGCTCCCTCACCAGCCTTCCCCGCTTGGTTTTCATGATGGGATTGCCGTGCGGCACCGCCTCCGAGCCCAGCAGGCGGAAGGCGTTGTCGATGAGGAAACGCGTCGCGTCGAGCACCACCAGCACTTCCGTCAGCAGCGCCTCCACCACGGGCTTTCCCGCTTCGCGCGTGATGGCCGCGGACACTTCGTCTTTGCACTGGTGGAGCACCCGCTGGAAGCGGCGGATCACGGCGATGCGCGAGCGCAGGGGGGTCTTGCTCCAGCCCGTCTGCGCCGCCCGCGCGCGCTCTACCGCACGGCGCACTTCGGCGGCGTCGGCGATCGCATACTCACCCACGGCGGAGCCGTCGGCGGGATTGTGCGCCACCAGGCGCCGCGCGATCACTTGGGGCTCGGTTGCCATCATGCGCAGAGTATCCCACAAGCACAGGCTTGAGAAGGCGGCGGCTCGGGCCAGTCCGGCTCAATTCCAATTTCGGGCTTATCGAGTCCGATCTCTCTTCCCTTCGAGCGACGCTGAGCAAAATGCCGACTGCGGACTACTATCGTCTAACCATACTCCACGCTGACCAGATACAGCCCGCTCGCCGGAGCCGTTGCCCCGGGGTTCGCCGAGCGATCTCGCGCTTGTAGAACGCGCCTCACCTCGTCTGCCGCCACCGTTCCCTTCCCCACCAGCAGAAACAGGCCGACCAAATTCCGCACCATGTGATGCAGGAATCCATTTCCCCGCACCGTGTAGATCAGCTCCGCCGCCTCCCGGCTAAAGGCGGACGAAAAGATTCTCCGCACATTGTTCGGAGCGTCTTCATCAGCGTTCTCCTGCGCCTGTCGCATCCGCTCTGCCCGTTCCGCATCCACGGCCGCAAACGAAGTGAAATCGTGCTCTCCCACCACCAACCGCGCCGCTTCCTGCATCGCCCCTTCCTCCAGAGCGTAGGGATGGTGACAAACGTAGCGCGCCAGAAACGGCGGGCAGATGGCTTCGCGATACATCCGATAGCGGTAGGTCTTGGCGCGCGCCGAACGCCGAGGATGAAACTCGGCCGGTGCCTCCTGCACTTCCAGCACGCGGATACTGGCCGGCAGCAGATCGTTCAGCGCAACCAGGATGTTTGGCACCGGGATCGGCGAGCCGGTCGTGAAGCTTGCCACCTGGCCCAGGGCATGAACCCCGGCATCGGTGCGTCCCGATCCCCGGGGCAGGACTTGTTCCCCGCTCATGCGCAATATTGCTTCTGCCAGCGAGCCCTGAATGGTGGGCAGTCCAGGTTGGACCTGCCAGCCGTTGAAATCCCCGCCGTCATAAGCCAGCACGAGTTTGATGTTTCGCATCAATGCCGCTCAGATCCAGGCGTGCTGTCCTCTGCCTCCGCGGAGCCTTGTCTGAAGTCCCAAATTGCTACCTGATCCGCACACTTTAGCAAGCAGAAGGCGCAGCTGTTAACCCGGACCAGTCCTGCCCGTCAGATATACTGTGAAATTCTCAGAACCTCGACGCAAGCGTCCTGCCCGCAGAATGTTTGAACCTCCCGGGCCAGAGTTTCGTATCCAAGGTTGACGAATCGGGTTTTGGGAAGTCTTAAGAGAAATTTGTTTTCTTCTGGAGACAGCGGATGCGCTCATACGCTCGTGCTTTGCCCTGGACCAGTTCGCTGGTCCTGATTTGTCTGTTCGCTCTGACGCCGGCGTCGGCGCAGAACCAGCCGGCTCAGACCAGCCCGTCGTCACTGCCTTCGGCGCCGGCTCCCGCCGGGCTGCCGGATTACTCCCAGCCGCGCTCGCACATCTTTAATGTCATCGCTCCTTATTCTCCCCGGCACGTGCCGCCCCCCAGCTTCACCAACAGCTCGCGCATCGACCAGGTATTCCGCGATGGAACCATGTATCTCTCGATGAACGACGCCGTGGCGCTGGCGCTGGAGAACAACTTGGATCTGGCCATCGCTCGCTACAACCTCTCCATCGCCGATACCGACGTCCTGCGCACCAAGGCGGGAGCCACCTTCCGCGGCGTCAATACCGGCCTGGTCCAGGGCACACCCGGCGGCGGCGTCGGCGGTTTCGGTAGCGGCGCCTCCGGCCCTGGAGCCGGCGGCACTTCCGCCGCAGCCGGCGGTGCCGCCACAGGCATCGGAGGCATTGTTGCCTCCACCTTGGGTGGCGGACCGGCAACCCCGAGTTTTGACCCCTTCTTGAGCGGTGGCGTCCAGTTCGAGCGCGCCACTACTCCCCAATCCAGCATTCTTTCCGGCGCGCAGCAACTCACCCAGAACACCACCGTCGCCAATTTCACCTATAACCAGGGGTTCGCCACCGGCACCAACATGAGTGTGGGCTTCAACAACAACCGGATTACTACCAATAGTTTGTTCAACTCTCTGAGCCCGCAGCTCGGCAGCAATTTCCGCTTCACCGTTACCCAGCATCTGCTGCAGGGCCTGGGCTGGGGCGTGAACACTCGCAGCATCAAGATCGCCAAGAACAACCGCGAAATTTCCGACGTCGCTTTCCGCCAGCAGGTGATCGCCACCGTGGTCCAGATCCAGAACATCTACTGGGACCTGGTGAACGCCTACGAGGACGTGAAGGTGAAGGAGCGTTCCCTGGCGCTGGCCAACAAGACCCTTGCCGATAACCGCAAACAGGTCGAGATCGGCACTCTGGCGCCGATCGAAATCGTGCGCGCCGAATCCGACGCCGCCAGCCGCACCCAGGACCTCATCGTCTCCCAGACCAACCTGCAGTTGCAGCAATTGCTGATGAAGAACGCCGTCAGCCGCAACCTCACCGACAATGTGCTGGCCTCGGCGCCGGTGATTCCCACCGACACCATGGTTCAGCCCGGCAATGAACCGGCGCTCCCCACCGCCGAACTGATCAGTGATGCCCTCTCGCATCGCCCCGAACTGGCGCAGGCGCGCATTGACCTCACGAATCGCGCCATCAACAACAAGGGCCTCCGCAGCGGCATGCTGCCCACCCTCGACCTGTATGCTTTCTACGGTGGAGCCGGCCTCGGCGGCGACCAGAGCGCCATCGCCACCTGCAGCGCCACCAACAGCACCAGCTTCTGCACCCCTCCCGGAACCTTCCCCTCGCGCGGCTACTCCGACACCTTCAGCAGCCTGTTCGACGCCTCGGCGCCGGATCGCGGCATGGGTTTCAACCTGACCATCCCCATCCGCAACCGTGCCGCGCAGGCCGACCAGGTGCGCGGCGAACTGGAATATCGCCAGGCGCAGATGCGCCTGCAGCAGCTCGAAAATCAGATCCGCATCGATGTCCGCAACTCGCAATTCGTGCTGCAGCAGAACCGCGCGCGTGTGGAAGCCGCCCTCAAGGGCGTGGACTTCGGCCGCCAGAACCTGGATGCCGAACAGAAGAAGTACGCTCTGGGCGCCTCCACCAACACTCTGGTGCTGCAGGCGCAGCGCGACCTGGCGCAGGCGGAGTCGAATCTCGTCTCCGCACGCGCCGCATACGAGAAATCGCGGGTGGACCTGGATCGGGCCACCGGCCTCACCCTGCCCCACATGGGCATCGAGATGGTCGACGCCGAGACCGGCAAGGTGGAAAAGTCTCCCCAGGTTCCCGGCATCGTTCATGCCGAGCCCCTGCAGACCGCGCCGCCGCAGACTCCGCCCCAGCCGAAGTGAGCATTGGCCGGTTTCCTGCCTGACATTGGCCGTCTGACCCTGGGCGAGTTGATCGAGGGGGCAGGGGAAAATTTTCGTACACGCAACATAGACCCGGTACCGCAAGGTGCCGGGATTTTTTCCTCCCCCGATGTACTATTAGTGGCAGCTGAAGCCATGCCGAAGCCGCCAGCCCTCAGTCCCCCGCAACCCGACTTCGCCCGCTTGCCCGACGATCTGCCCCGCCCGGTGGATGACGGCGCTGCCTCGCACCTGCTGGCATCGGCGATTCCGTCCGTCGCTCTCGACTCCACCATGGGAGGGGCCGTGGACCTGTCGCGCGTTCCCGGCCGCGCTGTCGTCTTCGCCTACCCAAAAACCGGCAGGCCCGGCCAGCAGCCACCCCTCCCCGACTGGGACATGCTTCCCGGCGCCCGCGGCTGCACCCCGCATACCTGCGGCTTTCGCGATCTCCACGGCGAGTTCACCGCCCTCGGCATCCGCGTCTACGGCTTGAGCACGCAAACTACCGACTATCAGCAGGAGATGGTCAAGCGCCTGCACGTCCCCTTCCCGGTGCTGAGCGACTCCGAGCTCCGCCTGACCCGCGCCATGCGTCTTCCCACTTTCAAGGCAGGCCGCCAGACATTGCTGAAGCGCTTGGCCTGGGTGTCCGACGATGGCAAGATCGTCAAGCTTTTTTACCCCGTCTTCCCGCCCGATAAGAATGCCGAGGAGGTGCTGGAGTGGCTGCGCGCCAACCAGCCCAAAATCCGCAAGCCGCGAACTGCCTCCAAAGAACGCAAGTGAATTGGGCTGCCTCGGCGCAACCCTCTGTGTTTAAATTCCGCCCGTGACGCTCTCGGTCGTCATCATCACCCACAACGAGGAACAGAACATCGCCCGCACGCTCAGGAGCGTGGAACCACTCATGCGCGATCCCGGGGGCGAAATCATCATCGTCGATTCCGGCTCTACCGACCGCACCGTCGAGATCGCGCGCTCGATGGGAGCGAAAGTCTTCATCGAGCCGTGGAAGGGCTTCGCCGCGCAGAAGAATTCGGCGATCGAGAAGGCTGGCGGAGATTGGATTTTGAGCTTGGACGCAGATGAGCAGGTCAGCCCACGGCTCAGGGAAGAAATTTCCTGGGTGCTGAAGGCAATTCCAATATGGCAGCAGCAAGGCATGCCTGTCGACGACGATCCCAAATCACGAGAACTGCGAGATCGTGGGCTTGAGATGGGTCTTGATGAAGAGAACCTGAACGGTTTCATGATTCCACGTCAGAACCATTTCTTGGGCCGCTGGATTCGGCATGGTGGATTTTGGCCAGACTCGAAGTTGCGCCTGTTTCGTCGCGGAACCGGCCTTTTTCAAAATCAACGAGTCCATGAGACGGTAAGAGTCGATGGTGTCACCAGCGCCACTCCACACGGGTTTCTCCTCCACCACGCCTACCCCACCCTCTCCTCCTACATCGATCACATGAACCACTACTCATCTCTCGGAGCGGAAATGGCCGTAGAAAACAGCCCACGCGGCTTCAGCCTGCTCAACATCGTCCTCCGCCCCGCCGCCACCTTCTTCTACAACTACTTCCTTCGGCTGGGATTTCTCGATGGCCGCGAGGGCCTGCTGCTTCACCTCTACCACTCGGTCTACGTTTCCTGGAAATACGCCAAGGCCTGGGAGCTGAACCGATCGCGCCCTGGCTGACTCTGTGTGGCGCGGACACTCCTGTCCGCGGCCTCATGGCCTGATTCTTTTCTTGGTGAGCCTTCGTGTCCTTCGTGCCTGAAATAGGGGGCCTGCAAAACACCAAGGGCACGGCCGCAGCCGTGCCCGATTACAGGGTATTCTCACCTACCGATCTCTATACCCCGTTTACCCACCGTACTCGAGGTTCGTTCTCCAGGTCGCGGGGAGGCATCTTGCTCTGCCGCTTCGCCCGGTTCTTCAGATTCAGATCCCGCTCGGGCGCGGCGTGCTTGGATTTCTGCGGCGCATCCGCTTCCGGCGAGCCTTCCTGCGCTACATCGCCGGGCGCCGCATCCGCTTCCGCCTGCGCCTTCTCGCGCTGCTGCTCCACTGTGTGCGCCTTCACCGCGGTCAGTTCCAGGCTGTCGCGGAACAGCGTCTTGATCAGCATCTGCTGCGAGCTGATGGTTTCTCCCTGCCGGTCAACGATCAGGGTAACCAGCAGGGCAGCGAACAGGAACATCAGCGCTACCCAGTGCCGCCTCACCCAGGACCCTTGCGGAACGCCGATTGTGACGAAGTAGCCTCCCACAGCGCACCCCAACCAAAAACTCTTCTCTGCACCCGTCAAAGTGCATATCGAGTACCAAACTGCTTATGAGATGCGCGAGGCTAACTGCATGATCCACACCAGTTGTTAAAAGCCCGCAAAATCGGCCTCCCCTCGCCCTGTGCAAAAGCTTGCACATCGAATGGAATCCCTCGCCCACAGCGGCAATTCTTCGATTCTCCGCTTCTCCTCCTTTGGGATTAGCCGTCCAGCACAGCATCGATGCCACTGACAATCCTTGCAGCCCGGAGTAACATTCGCGTTGTTACCATCAGCGCACAAAACTTGATAGGAGGTCGCCAATGATCGACCTTCACTTGGTGCGTCTCATCGAGTCCCACGCCGACGAACTGGCCCAGGGCCTCATGCAGAAGCTGGAAGCCAGCCACCGCTGCTCCGATCTGAGCAAGGTTCCGCGCACCGAGCTGCAGACGCGCGTGCTTGAGGTCTACAAAAACCTCACCATCTGGCTGCTCAACAAAACCGAAGAGGACATCGAAGTCACCTATAGGCACCTCGGCCGCCGCCGCTGCGAGCAGGGGGTGCGCTTCGATCACCTCTACTGGGCGCTGGTCGTGGTGAAGGAGAATCTCTGGGAATTCCTGCAGGAAGAAGGCCTGGCGGAAACCCAGGTCAACCTCTACGGAGGCTTGGAGCTGCTGCGCCTCACCGAGCAGTTCTTCGACCGCGCCATCTATCACGCAGCCGTGGGATTCCGCGAGACTTCAAAGAATGCCGTCGTCCACGTGGCCTGACCGCCGTTCCACTTGGCCACCGGCTGTTGCGTGCTCAGGGCTGCGCCCTTGCTGTTGCTGCTTTCCCTCCCATCTGCCAAGATAGAGGCATAAGTCTCGCTTATGCCGCCAGAAGAGAAACCCAACACCAAGGTCAAAGAATCTCCTATTCACGATGTTTTCGAAGGCCGTCATCCTTCGGCTTCGGAAAAAGAATGGGCGGAGAAAACCCTCGCTCCCTCGCTTGAGAAGAACCCCGAGAAGCCGATCGGCGCCCCCACCGGCTCGAATCTCGACGAGCACGGCGATGCCCGCTTCAGCACCATCTCCAATGCTCCTGTCCGCCGTCTCTACACCCAGGCCGACCTGCCTCAAGACTGGAGCTACGATAAATATCTCGGCTATCCGGGCCAGGCGCCCTACACCCGCGGCATTCACGCCACCGGCTATCGCGGACGCTTGTTCACCATGCGCCAGTTCTCCGGCTTCGCCTCCCCGGAGGAAACCAATCAGCGCTACAAGTATCTATTGGCTCACGGTGGTGGCGGCCTGTCCGTCGCCTTCGATCTGCCCACCCTGATGGGCTACGACTCCGATCATCCCTTCAGCGAGGGCGAAGTGGGCAAGTGCGGCGTGGCTATCGATTCCCTCGAAGACATGGAAATCCTCTTGGATGGCATCGATCTGGAAAAGACCACCACCTCCATGACCATCAACTCGCCCGCCTCCGTGCTTTGGGCGATGTACCTGGTGGTGGCAGAAAAGCAGGGCGCCGACTGGAAGAAGATCTCCGGCACCATCCAAAACGACATCCTGAAGGAATACATCGCGCAGAAGGAGTACATCTATCCGCCCGCGCCCTCCATGCGCCTGGTGATCGACACCTTCGAGTTCGGCTCGAAATTTACTCCCAAGTGGAACACCGTTTCGATTTCCGGTTACCACATTCGCGAGGCCGGATCCACGGCGCTTCAGGAGCTCGCGTTCACGATCTACGACGGTGTGGAGTACGTGGAGTGGGCGCTGCGCCGCGGTCTCGACGTGGACGAGTTCGGACCGCGCCTGAGCTTCTTCTTCAACGCCCACAATGATTTCTTCGAAGAGATCGCCAAGTACCGCGCCGCCCGCAAGATCTGGTACCGGCTGATGCAAGACCGCTTCCATGCCCGCCACCAGCGCACCTGGCTGATGCGCTTCCACACCCAGACCGCGGGGGTGTCGCTCACCGCCCAGCAGCCCATGAACAACATCGCCCGCACCGCCATCCAGGCCATGGCCGCGGTGCTCGGCGGCACCCAGTCGCTGCACACCGATGGCTATGACGAAGCCCTGGCCCTGCCCACCGAGCAGGCCGCGCGCATCGCCTTGCGCACCCAGCAGATCATCGCCTACGAAACCGGCGTCACCCAGACCATCGATCCCCTCGCCGGCTCCTATTTTCTGGAGCGGCTCACCCTCGACATGGAAAATGGAGCCTTCGACTATTTCGGCAAGCTCGACGCCATGGGCGGCATGGTCAAGGCTATCGAGCGCGGCTATCCCCAGAAGGAAATTGCAGAGGCCAGCTACCAGTACCAGCGCGCGGTAGAAGCGCGGGAGAAGATCATCGTCGGCGCCAACGAATTCACCGTCGAAGAACCGGCGCCTGAAATCCTTTACATCGACGACAGCGTAGCTCGGCGCCAGGCGGAAAAGCTTCAACGCCTTCGCCAGAGCCGGTCGAACGACGAAGTCCGCCGCCGCCTCGATGCCCTGAAGAAAGCCGCCGCCCAGGAGCCCCAGGTCAAATCCGATGGCTCCATCTCCGACGCCAACACCATGCCCTGCATCATCGATGCCGTCCGCGCCTACGCTACCGTGGGTGAAATCTGCGACGCCCTGCGCGACGTCTACGGCACCTACGAGGAATCCAGCCTCACCTGAAGTCCGGTCTGAAGCGGGCGCCCTCGCCCGCGACGCCCGTACCTTCCGACCACCCTCATCCTGAGCGAGGGCCCAGCACAACGCCCAGGCCCGAGTCAACGACCTGCTTTTCGGTTGACCGGCAACTTCCCCGGGATTTGACCGATGGTGACTGCTTGCTTCACCCTCCGCGGTGTCAAAATATCAGACACCACCGATGCGCAAGCTCCTGCCACTCCTCGCCGGTTGCCTGCTGATCGCCTTCCTGGCGTGGTGGAACTACGCTGCCATGTCGATCCAATTTCAGCGCTATCGCTACCGCGCCAAATCTCTCTACTACCGCTACTTCGATCCCGTCGACCGCTACACCGCCGCGCTCGCCGGCCGCGGCTTCGCCGACTGCGGCCGCGTCCCGGTGGCGCGCGATCCCGGCGTGGCCAACCGCTGCGCCTGGCAGGCCTTCAATGCCCGCAAGAATTTTCGTGTGATCTACGACCTGGCCGCCGTCAACAGCCCGCCCTTCACCGCCTTGGTGGGAACGCGCCAAGGCGCAGTGTTCGAGGTTCACTTCGAGCGTTCGCTGCTGACCGGCGACATCCGCTACCAGGGTGAGAGCCGCCGCTGTCCCGACCCGGTTGCCCTCCAGATCGACGAGGACCACGGCATTTTGGTCTGCACCCCGCTGGCCGTGAGCAAGTCCGAATTTCGCCGCATTCAGTAAGTCCAGGGCGCGCTGGCGATCGTGTAACCTATGATCAGGTCACCCAGATGACGGGCTTTCGCATCGCTCTCGCCAATCTCCGATACCCTGAGACTCCCGACCGCTCTGTCACCTTGGCCGAACAGGCTATCGCCCAAGCGTCCAGCGAGCGCGCCAGCATCATCTGCTTTCCGGAATGTTTCGTTCCCGGCTACCGCGGACTGGGAAAGTCGCCCCCGGCCCCCGACCTGCGGTTCCTGCAACGCGCATGGTCCGTGATTGCAGCGGCTGCCGCGGACGCGAACCTCACCGTCATTCTTGGCACCGAACGCGTGGCGAACGGAAGCCTCTTCGCCAGCGCTCTGGTCATCAATCCAGACGGCGCCTTCGCCGGTTTCCAGGACAAAGTCCAGCTCGACCCTTCCGAGGAGTCCACCTATTCACACGGCTCCGGAAGGCAGGTTTTCCAAACCGGCCCGCTGAAATTCGGGATCGTGATCTGCCATGAGGGATGGCGCTATCCGGAAACCGTGCGCTGGGCCGCACGAAACGGCGCCCACGTAGTCTTCCATCCTCATTTCGATGTCGCCGAGCCCGGCAGCTACGTTCCCTCAACTTTTGCCGATCCGGCGAACTCGTTTCACGAGAAGGCCATGTTGTGTCGCGCAGCCGAAAACACCTGCTATTTCGCATCGGTGAATTGTGCCAGCGCCGGCTCGGCGACCACTTCGGCGGTGGTCCGCCCCGACGGCACGCTGCTTTGCTGCCAGCCCTACGGCAAAGAAGGCTTGCTCATCGCGGATATCGACCTCAGCGCCGCCACCGGCCTGCTCGCGGCGCGCTGCAGAACCGCCTAGCAACTCCAGGCCGTTTGTACGTTCACATGCTAGAGTTTGGTGACGGAGCCCAAGCCTGATGCGCCCGGCAGTTGCTGCTTTCCTGGTCTCGGTCTTGTTCTCTCTCGCAGCCGCGGTAGGACAGCAGAGAGAAACCCTCGCCGATGTGCTCCAGCAGCACGAAATTCCGTTTCCTCCCGCTTCTATTCCCCACCTTACCTCGAGAATCACCAGCTACGACGTGCTCAATGATGACCGTGAATTTCTGATCGCCTATTACATAGTCGACACGGCGGACGAGAATGCGCTGCGTCCGCCGTTGTTTGTGACACGGTTCGATAAGAACAGCCAACATTGGCAGCACATGGCCATTACCGGCCAGAAGTCTGAGTTCTTTCCTGGGAAGCCCGAACTACAAGCCGACTGCTTCGGTTCAGTCCTGAGAGTCGAGCATCACAACCGCTGGTACTACCTCAATTTGCATTGGAATCCGTCCGCAGGCTGCTTGCTGATTCTGAACGAGGA
>Ga0187788_10000131_pt1 | contig 18796 bp, 13 predicted proteins | sample 1015_BV01_MP10_2_FD_133008 | JGI IMG/M metagenome (GOLD analysis project Ga0187788, IMG submission 133008) | Tropical peat soil microbial communities from peatlands in Department of Meta, Colombia - 1015_BV01_MP10_20_MG | ecosystem: Environmental > Terrestrial > Soil > Wetlands > Peat | place...
GAGGGTGGCGCCCGGGTAGACGTAGGCGTCGACCTGGCGGACCCCGTAGCTGCGCTCGTAGGTGGCCAGGGCGGTCTGCTCGGCGGCGCTCAGGCCGAAGGTCCCGGTGCCCGCCTGGTTCGGAAGCACCACGGCCTGGAACTTCCCCTCGTGCGCGGCCGCGTTCTCCAGGTAGGCCGCGGTGATCTGCGGCCGGGCCGCGTCCGTCAGGCTCACCGTGGTGTAGGGGACCCCTTCGCGGTCCATCTGCGCGGCGATCGCCGCGGTGGACGGCCCACCGTCGGTGACCAGCAGCACGCGCAGGTCGACCCGTGGGCCGGTGTCCGCCCGGGCGGTCGCGGCCGGCAGGGTGACACCGGTCATCAGGGCCGCCAGCCCCAGGGCGGCGGCGCGCCGCCTGCCGGCGCGCGGCAGGCGGGATGGAATGAACGAGCGCATGAATGAGTCCCCTCGTGTCAAATGGCGGGCAGCGAGAAGGTAGGCCGCAGCGCACCCCGCAGGTCATTGATTCCGGGGTTCTGACGCCCGGTCGGCCCACTGCGTCGACGGATTACTGACGACGAAGGAAGTAGCGAATCACCCTCGGTATTTCACCGACTACTCGCCGTGATATGCGACGTCGCGACCCATTGCTCGCGAGCCCCCACGAGCGTGCCCGACCGCGAGAGCAACTCCGGAAAACCCTTGTGCCACAGGCGTTCTCCTACGAACGGGGGAGGCGGTCCGGCCAGCCGCGCCCGGTCCGATCGGGTGAAGGACTCCGGGAGGCACTGCGCCCCGGTCACGCATGTGGTGACCTCGACTCCGGCACCTGTCATGGCCGGTGGATCACCGGGCCATAATTCCCTGGGGGGATTCGACAAGATGTGTGGGATCGTCGCCTGTCGCCTCACCGAACATGCAGCCGCATTCATTGTGCCGGCGCTGCGCCGGCTTGAATACCGCGGATACGACTCTGCCGGCATTGCCGTCACCGAAGTCGGTACCCCTGCTCTGCACACGGTGCGGTCGGTGGGCCGGCTGGCCGCCCTGGAGAGCCGGCTCGCCGTCCAGCACCCGCCCCAGGCCTGCGGTGTCGGGATCGGCCACACCCGCTGGGCCACCCACGGCCGGGTCTCGGAGACCAACGCGCACCCGCACCGGGACTGCCGGAAATCGGTGGCCGTGGTCCACAACGGCATCATCGACAACGCCGACGAGCTGCGCGCCGAGCTCGAGCGCGCCGGCCACTGCTTCGACTCCGAGGTGGACACCGAGGTGATCGCCCACCTGGTGGAGCACAACGCCGCCGCGGGCGGCCCGCTGGTCGACGCGGTGCGCGCCGCCGTCCGCCGGCTGCGGGGCACCTGGGCCCTGGCGGTCACCCGCGCCGGCAGCGACGTCGTGGTCCTGGCCAGCCACCGCTCACCGCTGGTGGTGGGGACCTCGCCGGCCGGGCACGTGGCGGCGTCCGACCTCGCCGCGCTGGTCGGCACGGTGACCCACGTGCGGGTGCTGCGCGACGGCGACGTCGTCGAGCTCGCCGAGGGGGTCACCTGGTCGGACCTGGACGGGCGGCGGATCCCGGAGCGCCCCGCGGTGACCGTCGACTGGAGCGCCGAGGACGCCGAGGTCGGCGGCTTCGAGGACTTCATGGAGAAGGAGATCGCCGAGCAGCCGGCCGCGACCGGGCGGCTGGTGGACCGGCTGGTCCCCGAGATCGCGACCGGGCGGCTGTGGAAGGGCCTGGACCTGCCCTCGTTCAGCGCGGTGCGCTTCGTCGCCTGCGGCACCTCGCTGAACGCCTCCGCCGCCGTGGCCCGGGTCTTCCGGCAGGTGGCCGGGATCCCGGCCGGCACGGTCGTCGCCTCGGAGTACGAGCCGGAGCCGGCGGTCCCGGCGGACATCCTGACGATCGCGGTGTCCCAGTCCGGGGAGACCGCGGACGTGCTCGCCGCCCTCGACGGGCTCAGCGGCCCGGTCCTGGCCGTCACGAACGCGCCGCACTCGACGCTGGCTCGCCGGGCGGACGCCGTCATCGACTGCAGCGTGGGGCCGGAGATCGGGGTCGCGGCCACCAAGACGTTCACCGCCCAGGTGGTCGCGGGCGCGGCGCTGGCCCTGTCCAGCGCGGTCGCGCTGGGACGGGCCGCGCAGGTGGACGTCGAGGGCCACGTCGAGGTCCTCGCCGGGTTGCCGGAACGGCTGGAGGTCGCCCACCTGCTGGCGGTCCCGGTGGCGAACTCCCTCGCCCGGGAGCTCACCTCCGCGCCCGGGTTCTTCTTCGTCTCCCGGGGCGCCGGCATGCCGTACGCGGCCGAGGGCGCGCTGAAGCTGAAGGAGATCACCTACCGCTGGGCCGACGCGATCGCGGCCGGCGAGCTCAAGCACGGCTCGATCGCGCTGATCGACGATGCCGTCCCGGTGGTGCTGATCGAGAGCGGGTCGGCGGCGCGGATGCGCAGCGCGGCGGCCGAGATGGGCGCCCGCGGGGCGCGGATCATCCAGGTCGGCGCGGACCCGGCGTCGATGTTCCCCGTGCTGCCGGAGATCGAGGCGCCGTGGGGCCCGCTGGAGGCGGTGATCGCGCTGCAGCACATCGCCCGCTCCCTCGCCGTGGCGCTGGGCCGGGACGCCGACAAGCCCCGCAACCTCGCGAAGTCGGTGACCGTCCTGTGACCCCGGCCGCCGTCCCGACCAGACCCTTCGACCCGAGCGCGCTGGAGGCGACATGTCCTGGCTCCTGACCGGCGGGGCCGGCTACATCGGCGGCCACGTCCTGCGCGCGATGCAGGACGCCGGCCTCGAGGTCGTCGTGGTCGACGACCTGTCGACCGGTGACGTCCGCCGGGTCCCGGCCGGGACGCCGTTCATCGTGGCCTCGGTGCTGGACGGCGACACGATGCGCCGGGTGATGATCCGGCACGGGGTCACCGGCGTGATCCACCTCGCGGCGAAGAAGTCCGTCGAGGAGTCGATGGAGGACCCGCTGCTGTACTACCGGGAGAACGTCGTCGGCGGGCTGAGCCTGCTCGAGGCGATGGGCGCCACCGGCGTGCGGCGGCTGGTGTTCTCCTCCAGCGCGGCCGTCTACGGCACGCCGGGGCAGGACAGCGTCGACGAGGACGCCCCGACCCGGCCGGAGAGCCCCTACGGGCGGACCAAGCTGGTCAACGAGTGGATGGTCCGCGACGCCGCCCGGGCGCTGGGCTTCAGCTGCGTCAGCCTGCGCTACTTCAACGTCACCGGCAGCGCCAGCGCGGTCCTGGCGGACAACGACGGGGTGAACCTGTTCCCGCGGGTGCTGCGGGCCCTGTCCCGCGGCGAGCAGCCGGTGCTCTTCGGTGAGGACCACCCGACCCGGGACGGCAGCTGCCTGCGCGACTACGTCCACGTCCAGGACCTCGCCGAGGCCCATGTCGCGGCCGCCCGGCTGGTCGCCTCCGGCACCTGCGACGAGACGATCAACATCGGGTGCGGCACCGGGCACACCGTGCTGGAGGTGCTGGCCGCAGTGTCCGAGGTCACCGGCTTCGACGCCACGCCACACGTGCAGGGCCGCCGGCCCGGCGACCCCCCGGGGGTGGTCGCCGAGGTGACCAAGGCCTCGCAGGTGCTCAACTGGACCGCGCGCCTGGGGCTGCGCGACATGATCGGCAGCGCGTGGGACGCGATGCAGGCGGGCCCGGCGGCCCGCCGGGTCCGGCCGCGCCGCGTGCTGGACCCCGTCTCCCGGGCGTCATGAGGATCGCCCTGCTGGCCGAGGGGTGCTACCCGTTCGTCACCGGCGGCGTCAGCACCTGGTGCGACCAGCTCATGCGGGGCATGCCGGATCACGAGTTCGAGGTCGTCGCGATCGCCGGGACCGGAGGCGAGCAGCCGGCGATGGCGATGCCGGAGAACGTGCGGTCGCTGCGCTGCGTCGCGCTGTGGGACCTGCAGCCTCCCCGCGGCCACCCGGGACGGCGGGCCAGGGCGGCCTTCCGCGCCGTCCACCGGCCGTTCCTGCGCGCGATGCTCGACCCCGCCGCCGCGCCCGAGGAGTTCACATCGGCGCTGCGGGAGCTGTTCGACCTCGCCCAGACCCGCGACCTCACGCCGCTGCTGCAGACCGGCGAGGCGCTGGAGACGCTGATCCGGGTGTGGCGCGAGCTGCACCCGGCCTCGCCGCTGACCATGCGCGAGGCGCTGGACGCCTGCGAGCTGATCGAGCACTACCTGAGGCCGCTGTCGGCGCCGGTGGTCCGCGCCGACGTCTGCCACGCGGTCTCCAACGGGCTGCCGGCCATGCTGGCCCTGGCGGCGAAGTGGCGGTACGGCACCCCGTTCGTGATGTCCGAGCACGGGGTCTACCTGCGCGAGCGGTACCTGTCCTTCCGCACCATCCAGTACCGCTGGCCGGTCAAGGTGATCCTGCTGGCGATGTTCCGGCGCCTGTGCTGGACGGCGTACGCGGCCGCGGACGTGATCGCCCCGGTGAACGTGTACAACCAGCGCTGGGAGGTGCGCCACGGCGCCGACCCGGACGTCATCGCCACGGCGTACAACGGGGTCAGCCCGGACAGCTACCCGCAGGCGGCGGCCGAGCCGGAGGTGCCCACCGTCGGCTGGGTGGGCCGGATCGACCCGTTGAAGGACCTCGCGACGCTGATCCGCGCCTTCGCGCTGGTCCACGAGCGGGTGCCGGAGGCGGTGCTGCGGCTGTTCGGGCCGACGCCGACCGGCAACGAGGAGTACGAGCGGGAGCTGCGCGACCTCGTCGAGGAGCTGCGGCTGAGCGGGTCGGTGAGCTTCGAGGGTCCGGTCCGGACGGTGACCGACGCCTACCACGCCTCCACCGTGGTGGCCCTGTCCAGCATCTCCGAGGGCCTGCCGTACACGGTGATGGAGGCGATGATGTGCGGCCGGGCCACGGTGTCGACCGACGTCGGCGGCGTGCCCGAGGTGACCGGCGACGCCGGGCTGGTGGTGCCGCCACGGGACCCCGAGGCCTTCGCCGAGGCCTGCGAGCGGCTGCTGCGCGACCACGCACTGCGGCAGTCGGTGGCCTCCGCCGCGCGGGACCGGGCGCTGTCGCTGTTCCCGCTGGAGCGGATGCTGGCCGGCTTCGCCGACACCTACGCCGACGTCGTCCGGGCCGCCGCCGCGCCGGCCCGGCGGGCGCTGAGCTCCGCGGGTGCCCGGTGAGCGCGCCCACCGCCCTGGACGGCGGCGCGCTGCTCGACGGGCTGGCCTGGTGGGCGCCGAGCCGGCCCGGGCCGCGCCGGCCGGGCCGGCGGGACGGCGGCGGGCCCGAGCGGCGCAGCAGCGATCCGGTGGCCGTGCTGTCCCGTGACCACGACGAGCTGTGCACCCAGGCCGCGGACCACGCCGAGATCGCCGCCGGGCTGGAGGCCGCGGGCATCAGCGACCGGCTTGCCCGCCGCGGCTACGGGTTCGCCAGCGTCTTCGAGCTGGCCGAGGCGATGTACCACACCGTGCCCCGGCGCCCCGCGGCCGCCCGCGAGCGGCCCGACCCGTGGCGCCGGCCGGTGCTCCGGCACCTGCTGCGCGGCCTGCTCTACGCGCTGCCCGGCCTGATGTACGTGCTGGCCCTGCGCAGCCTGCCCACCGGGCCGGACGTCGCGGCGCTGGTCGCCGCCACCGGGCTGGCCTGCGCGCTGGGGCAGGCCCTCGCCCTGGCCGGGCACGTCATGATCGGCCGGGGCGACGCGCGCGCCGCCGGCACGCTGTTCCGGGCCAGCCTGCTCGGCGGCGCCGCCCTGACCGGCCTGCTGACCGGCCTGCCGATGCTGGCCGGCACCCGGGCGGGTGGCCTGTCCCCGTGGATGTCCCCATGGACGGGCCTGCTGGCCGGGTGCCAGATCGAGTACCTGCTCGCCGCGACGGTGCTCCTGGTCGTCGGGGCCGACCTGCTGCTGCTGGCCGTGCTCGTCCCCGGCGTGCTCACCTCGGCGGCGGCACTCGGCGGCCTGGTGGACCTGCGCGGGACGACGGTGCTCGCCGTCCTGGGTGCCTCGCTGGCCGTCACGGCGCTCGCGGCAGGCTCCCGGCTGCTCCGCCCCCGCTCCCGGACCGGGCGCCGGCTGCGGCAGGCCTTCGGCCCGGCGGAGCTGAGGTTGTGCGCGGCCTACCTGGTCTACGGCGCGGCGAACGCCGGTCTGCTGTCCTTCGCCGTGATCGACGTGCTGGCCGGCGGGGGGTCCACCACGTCGGCCACCGTCGCCCTGGCCATGGCGCCGCTGGCGGCCAGCCTGGGCGTGGCCGACTGGCTGGTCCACCGCCTGCGCAGCCGCGCGGTCGCGACCCTGGAGCGCACCACGTCGGCGGCGGCGTTCTGGCGCCGGGCCCGGACCAGGCTGGCTCGCACCGTGCTCGGCTACGCGCTGATGCTCGCCGTGCTGGGTGGCGCGGTCCGGCTGGCCTCGCTGCGGTGGGGGATGCCGACCGACCCGGTCCTGGTCCTGGACACCTGCGGCTACGCCGTCCTCGGTCTGGCGTTCTTCCTCGACACGGTGCTGCTCTCGCTGGGCCGCTACGCCACGGTGCTGTGGCTGACGGTGGCGGCGCTGGCCGCCGACGTGGGCCTGCGCTGGGCCCCGGTGGCCGCCTCCGGCGGGACCACCCTGGCCGGCCTGCACCTCGGCGTGTTCCTCGCCCTGTTCCTGGTCCTGATGCCGGCCGCGGGCGCCCAGTACGCCAGGGTGGTGCGGCACCGGTGACCGAGAACCCGATCGCCGGGATGCGCGTGGTGGTGCCGGCGTACTTCCACCCGGCGGCGGCCCCGAAGGCCTGGCAGCAGCTGGTCCGCCTGGCGTCCCGGCTGCGGCTGGTGATCGTCAACGTGCACAACGGCCCGGGGGAGGAGATCGACCCCGGCTACCCCCCGGTGATCGAGGCGCTGCGGGAGGCGGGGGTGCGGCTGGTCGGCTACATCGACAGCGACTACGGCCGCCGCACGCCGTCCGAGATCAGCCGGGAGGCCGAGACCTACCTGCGCCGGTACCAGGTGGACGGGGTGTTCCTGGACCAGGTCAGCACCGGGCTGCCCGACCTGGACCACTACGCGGCCTGCGTGCTCGGCGCGCGCAGCGCCGGAGCCCGGTTCGTCGCGCTCAATCCCGGCGCGCACCCGCACCCGGGGTACGTCGACCTGGCCAACCTCACCGTCACCTTCGAGGGCCCCTGGGCCGAGTACCGGGCGATGTCCGTCCCGGCGTGGGTGAGCCAGTTCCCGCCGGGCCGCTTCGCCCACCTCGTGCACTCCCTGCCGGTGGACAGCTTCGCCGCCGGCCTGCACATGGCCGCCGAGCGGCACGTCCGCGGGATCTTCTTCACCTCCTCGCGCGGCGCCAACCCCTGGGACCACGTGCCCGCGCTGCTCACCGGCCAGATGGCGCTGGCCGAGCTGGCCGAGGCGGCCCGGAGGACCTCGGCGGCGGCGACCGCGGCCCGGTGACCCGGCCGGCTCAGCCGGCGGTGGCGCGGTCGAGCACCTCCCGGACCAGGTCCATCGGCGTGTGCGGGTGCATGAACGCGAACCGGCCCACCGTCTCGCCCTCCCACGCGGACGGCGGGATGAACGCGACCTGGTCCTCCAGCAGCGTGTCCGCCCAGTCGTTGTAGTCCTGGGATCCCCATCCGATCCGGCGGAACAGCACGACGGCGAGGTCCGGTTCCCGGATCAGCTCGAGCTGCGGCCTGCTCCGGATCTCCTCGGCGGTCTCCCGGGCCAGTCGCAGCGCCGACTCGATCGCCTCCCGATAGGCGCCGATGCCGTGCACCGCGAGGGAGAACCACAGCGGCAGGCCACGCGCCCGCCGGGTGAGGTGATGTGCGTAGTCGGTGGGGTTCCACTCCGGGCTGCCGTGGATCACGTCGAGGTACGAGGCGTCCTGGGCGTGCACGGAGCGGGCCAGCGCCGGGTCCCGGTAGAGCAGGGCGCAGCAGTCGAACGGCGCGAACAGCCACTTGTGCGGGTCGACGACGAAGGAGTCGGCGTTCTCGATGCCGTCGTAGCGGTCCCGCACGCTGGGGGCCAGCAGCCCGGCACCGCCGTAGGCGCCGTCGACGTGCAACCACAGCCCGAAGTCCCGCGCCACCGCTGCGATCCCGGCCAGGTCGTCGATGATCCCGGCGTTCGTCGTCCCGCTGGTGGCCACCACCGCGGCGACCGAGCCCGGATCGTCATCAGCCTCGAGCGCGGCGCGCACGGCCTCGCCGGTCAGGCGGTGGTCCGGCACGGGCACCAGGAGGGGATCCATCTCCAGCAGCCGGAGCGTGTTGGTGATCGAGGAGTGCGCGTCGTCGCTCAACGCCACCCGCCAGCGCCGGGCCCCGGCTGCGCCCGCCCGGGCTTTCGCCCGTTCCCGGGCGACCGCCAGCGACGACAGGTTGCCCGCCGAGCCCCCGGAGACGAAGCAGCCCCCGGCCTCGGCCGGCAGCCCGGCGGCGTCGGCGATGATCCGCAGCACCTGGTTCTCCGCGTGGATCGCGCCGGAGGCCTCCAGCCATGAGATCCCCTGGATCGAGGCGCAGGAGACGATCATGTCGAACAGCAGGGAGGCCTTGGTCGGCGCGGCCGGGATGAACCCGAGGAACCGCGGGCTGTCCGCGGAGATCACGGAGGGAGCCAGCAGCGAGGCGTACAGGCCGAGGACCTCGTCGGGGTTGCGCGGCTGCTCACCGATCAGCCCCCTGGTGAGCGCCTCGAACTCCTCCGGCCGGCGCCGCCGGCCGTCCAGGGGAACCGGATCCAGTCGCATCCGGTTCTCCCCGTATGCCATCAGGGATCGGATCATCTGCTCGGTGGCAGCATCGACGGAGTGCATGGCTGGGACCGTAGGTCCGGATCCAGCCGGCCACAATGGCTACGGCGTCCCCGATCACCCCTTCTTCCGCCCGTTCGCCGCAACCGCGCGGTTCCTGGACCCCTGTGGTGGCACGTACAGTCGTCGCACCTGGGGCCTCGGGTGGCTGGAGGGGCGGTGGACATCTGCGACCTGACGGCGGCCGAGCTGGCCGCGGCGCTGCGGCGCCGTGAGCTGTCGGCGACGGAGGCCCTGGACGCCGTCCTCGACCGGGCGGACCAGATCGGCCCGACGGTCAACCCGTTCACCATGCGCCTGGACGAGCGCGCCCGCGCAGACGCCCGGGCGGCGGACGAGGCGCTGGCCCGCGGCGGGGGCGGCCCGCTGTGCGGGATCCCGGTGACCACGAAGGACTCGCACTGGATGGCCGGGCTGGAGAGCACGTCGGGGTCGCGGACCCGGCTGGGACACATCCCGCCGGAGACGGTGGGGGCGATCGAGATGCTGGAGCGGGCCGGTGCGGTGGTGTTCGCGCGGACCACGACACCGGAGTTCTGCTACTTCGGCATCACGCAGTCCGACCTGTTCGGGCCGACCGCCAACCCCTGGGACCTGGACCGCACCTCGGGGGGGTCCTCCGGTGGCGCCGGTGCGGCGGTCGCCGCCCGGTGCGGGCCGCTGGCCCTGGGCGGTGACGGCGGCGGGTCGATCCGGATCCCCGCGGCGTTCTGCGGCGTGGTCGGGTTCAAGCCGACGTTCGGCATGGTCTCGCACGAGCCGTCCGGGCCGGAGTGGAAGACGCTGGTCAGCGTCGGCCCGCTGGCCCGCACGGTGGCCGACGCGCGGATGATGTTCGCGGCCGTGGCCGGGCCCGACCCCCGCGACCGGCACAGCGGGATCGTCGGGCCGCTGGACCAGCCGGTGCCGCCGCCGTCCGAGCTGCGCCTGGCGGTCAGCGCCGACCTCGGGTTCGCGGCCCTGGACGATGACGTGCGCCAGGCCTTCGAGGCCGTCCTCGACCAGCTGGCCTCCGCCGGCGCCGACCTGGTCCCGGACTCACCGGGACTGACCTCCTCGATCGAGGTGTGGAGCGCGATCGCGCTCGCCGAGGCGCACGTCGCCGAGGCCGAGGTGCTGGCGCACCGGCGGGAGGAGCTGACCTCCGCGGCGGTTGACTTCCTCGAGGCCGGCGGCCGGGTCACCATGCCGGCCTACGTGCGCGCCCAGTTCGCCCGCGAGCACATCCATCGCGCCTACGTCGATATGTTCCGGCGCACCGGCGCGGTGGCCCTGCTCACCGCGACGCTCGGCTGCGAGGCGTTCGCCCTCGATCGCACCTACCCGGAGACGATCGGCGGGATGCCGGTCAGCTACCCGCACATGGACTGGGCGCCGCTGCTCTACGACGCCAATCTCGCCGGGCTGCCGGCCTGCGCCGTCCCGATGGGTCTGGGGGACGACGGCCTGCCGATCTCGCTGCAGGTGGTCGGCCCGCGGCTGAGCGACGGCGCGGTGCTCGCGGCGGCCGAGGCGATCGAGTCGCTGATCGGGTTCAGCGCCGCGCCCGACCCGCCGCCGTCCCCCGGACCGCCGTCCCCGGAGGCGGCGGGCCGCCGCCCACCGCTTGCTCACTGAGTCCCGCTTTGCTCGCTGGACGCCCATCAGACCCGGTCACATCGAACGCTCGAGCGGCTTTCGGTGAGTAAACCGGCGTCTGGTGAGCAACCCGGCGGCGGGCGGCGCGGTCAGCGGCCGTCGACGATGACGACGTGCCGGCCGGGGTGCATCGCCCCGACCCGGTGCCGCCACACCGAACCCGGCCAGCGGTACTCGCACCAGCCGTCCCGCGGCCGGTAGCGCGCGGTGTACACGGTGCCGAAGCCGAGGGAGTAGTCGGTCGTGCGCAGCGGTGGCCTGAGGAAGTGTCCGACCAGCGTGTCGGAGTCGAGCCCGGGTTCGGCCAGCGCGGCGCGCAGCGCATCGTGCCGGGGGACGCTGCGGGTGGCCTCGGCCTGCTCCGGCCAGTCCGGCCGCTCCTGGTGGTTGGTCGCCAGCGGCAGGTCGGTGAACCCGGGCTCCCGGTCGGGGCCGAGGTAGGCGGTGAGGTGACCGCCGCCGCGGTCGACGGCGGTGACGGTGTAGGCCATGTGCACGGGAACCCGGGCGAGCACCGCCCGGGCGTCCGTGACCGTGTCGCACACCTCCAGCACGTAGCGCAGGACCAGCGGGATGCCGAACCCGTGACCCACCACCGGCCGCCCGCCGAACGCCAGCGACACCGCCAGGCCCGCGTCGTTCATCCCGTCGACCAGGCCCCACAGGCAGTCCGACATCCCGACCACCTTGCGCCCGGTGAGCGAGCTGCCGGTCAGGGTGCCCTCGAACAGCTGCGGCGCGTAGTCGTAGTTGCGCACCAGCGACGGGCCTCTCCGGCCGTGGGCCAGCACCGCCTGGGAGCAGCCGGTCAGGTACGGCGGCGGGTCGTAGAGGGAGAGCATGCGGGCCGCCAGCTCGTCGCCGCCGGCCTGCCGCACCAGCCGGCGCCAGCCCGGCACCAGCTCCGGCATGTGGGTCTGCAGCATCCGCGCGCAGGTCTCCAGGTCGGGGCGCCGGCGGCCGTCGGGCCGGCAGTACCACGTCCGGTACGCCGGCCAGGTGCGGGCGAAGAGCCCGCGCCACTGCGGTCCCGGAACCGGCTCACAGACGGCACGGAACGTGAGTGACCACTGCTGCGTGGTGGTGGGGAGGACGGTCGGTGCGTGCCAGATCATCGGGCTGTCACCGGGCTACTGTGCACCACGCGGGCGCCGCAGCAGGCGACGACCCGCGGGGTTCGGGGACTTCCATACCGTTCGCTGACGTTACAGTCAGTTACGATCACTTCGACCCGGTTGTCAAGGGTCGCGAGTGTGACGTGACCAGGTCCCACGTCGAGTGCGACCTGGCCCGGGTCTCACGTCGCGAGTGCGACCTTGCCCGGGTCATGGCGCACCGGAGGCCCCGCCGACGTCACACCCGCCGAGCTGAACCCCGCGGACGTCACACCCGCCGAGCTGAACCCCGCGAACGTCGCACTCGCCGAGCTGAACCCCGCGAACGTCGCACTCGCCGAGCAGAACCCGGATGACGTCGCATTCGGGGTGGCCCCGCGGACGTCGGGGCGCCGTTCAGGACGCGACGTCCCGGGCCATCAGCTCCTCCCAGGTCTCCCGGCGGACCACCAGCCGGGAGTCCCCGCGGTCGGCGAAGACCACCGGGATCCGCCGGGCGCCGTTGTACGTGTTGGACATCGTGAAGCAGTAGGCCCCGGTGACCGGCACCGCGAGCAGGTCACCGACCCTGGGATCCCGCAGGGGGACGCCGTCGCTGAGCACGTCCCCGGACTCGCAGTGCCGCCCGACCAGGGTGACGGTCTCTCCGCCGCCCACCCGGTCGGCCATGCTCGCCTCGAAGCGCTGCCCGACCATGGCCACCTCCATGTTGTCGCCCATCCCGCCGTCCACCGCGACGAAGGTCGGGGTGCCGCGCTTGATCGTGGTCACGGTGTAGACCGTGATCCCCACGCCGGCGACGACGCTGCGGCCGGGTTCGATCAGGATCCGGGCCCCGGCCGGCAGGAGCCGGCGGGCGGCTCCGATCAGGACGTCGAGGTACTCGGCCACGGTGGGCGGGTGGTCGGCGTAGGTGTACCGGGCGCCCAGGCCGCCGCCCAGGTCGTAGACCGGGAACTCACCGAGGGCGGCCAGCGGCTCGACCGCCGCGGCGAGCTCACCGGCGTCCAGGATCTGCGAGCCGACGTGGGTGTGCACGCCGTCGGCCCGCAGCCGGTCGCTGGCCGCGATCCGGGCCAGGGCCCGCCGGGCGTCGTCCGGGGACAGCCCGAACTTGGAGCCCTCGTGGCCGGTGGCGTACGCGGCATAGGTGGTGGCCTGCACCCCGGGGATCACCCGGACCAGGCAGCTCTGCTCCCGGCCCGCCGGGACGGCGGCCTCCAGCCGGTCGATGTCGTCGAAGTTGTCCACCACCACGGTGCCCACGCCGGACCGCACCGCGAGCTCGATCTCCTCGGTGGTCTTGGCGTTGCCGTGCATCACCAGGGTCGCGGGGTCAGCACCGGCGGCCAGCGCGCTGACGATCTCCCCACCGCCGGCCACGTCGAGCCACAGCCCCTCGGAGATCAGCAGCCGCTGCACGGCCGTGCAGGGGAAGGCCTTGGAGGCGAACGCGACCTGGGAGTCCGGCCAGCGGGCGGCCAGCTCCTCCCGGTACTCCCGGGCGCGGCGGCGCAGCGCCCCCTCGTCGACCACCATCACCGGTGTGCCGTACTGCCCGGCGAGCCGGTCGAGACGGCAGCCGCCGACGACGAGCATGCCGTCGTCGTCCTGTGACGTGCCGGGCGGGAAGAGGCCGATCAGTTCCTCGGTGGCGGTCACCGCACCTCCTCGGGCGCCCGGGCCGGGGACGCCGCTGTCCTGCGGTCGCCCTCGGTGCGGGGAACCGCAGGACAGCACACCGACGCCGTCGGCGTCCAGCGCGGTCGGCGGCCGGTGAGCCGCGCGCCGGTGCGGGTCGGCCGGGCCGCGGGAGATCAGAGCCGGAACCGGGCCACCGCGTGGGTGAGCTCGCGGGACAGCTCGGCCAGCTGGCCGGCGGAGTCCCGGGTGGCCAGCAGGCCGGTGGTGGTCTCCCGGCTGGCCATGGCCGCCGCGGTGATCCGCTCGGCGATCTCGTCGGACCCCCGGACGGCGAGCCCCACGTTCCGGCTCATCTCCTGGGTGGTCGCCGACTGCTCCTCGACCGCCCCGGCGACGCCGGTCTGCATCTGGTTGATCTGCTCGATGATCTCGCGGATCTGGCCGATCGAGGTCACCACGTCCTCGGTGTCCAACTGGATCGCCTGGACCCGGCCGATGATGTCGTCGGTCGCCCGAGCGGTCTCGTTGGCCAGCTCCTTGACCTCGCCGGCGACCACCGCGAAGCCCTTGCCGGACTGCCCGGCCCGCGCCGCCTCGATCGTGGCGTTCAGCGCCAGCAGGTTGGTCTGCTCGGCGATCGAGGTGATCACCTTGACGATGGCCATGATCTCCGCGGAGGACGCCCCGAGGCGGCGGACCCGCTCGTCGGTGGCCGCCGCGGTCTCCACCGCGGCGCTGGCCACCCGGGCGGCGTCCTGGGCGGTGGTGGCGATCTCGCGGATCGAGGCGGTCATCTCCTCGGTGCCCGAGGCGACCGTCTGAACGTTCGAGTTGACCTGCGCGACGACGTCCGAGGCGCCGTCCGCGGCGGACTGGGCCTGACCGGCGGCGTCGGTCATCCCGGCGCTGGAGTCGGTGAGCCGGGTGACCTCGGCGTCCAGGGTGGACACCCCGGTGGCGAGCCGCTCGACGACGTCCCGCATCGCGGCGGTGGCGACGCCCGCGGCGTGGGCCATCTGGGCCAGCTCGTCGCCCTCGGCGTTCGGCGGGCCCTGCCAGGTCAGGTCACCCTGGGCCAGGTGGTCCAGGGCCTGCTGGACGACGCGCACCTGATCGAGCACCCTGCGGGTCAGCCACCAGGAGCCGGTCGCCGCGGCGAGCAGGCCGATCACCACGACCAGGCCGAGCTGCATCCGCACCTTGGCGTTGGCGGCCGAGACCGCCGCGGCGGTGCGGGCCGCGGCCGCGTCCTCGTCCTCGTAGAGCTTGTCCAGCGGCTCGGCCATCGCGTCGTCCGCCTCGGTCAGCGGGCCGGCGATCGCGGCGTACGCGGCGTCGGTGGCCCCGGCGTCGGCCTTCGGCCGGACGACGGTGTCGCGGACCCGCTTCCACTCGTCGAACTTCTCCGCGAAGTCCGTCATCAGCCGGCCGCGCTCGTCGGTGCGGCTGCCGTGCGCGGCGAAGTACGCGGCCACGCCGTCGCTGATCATGCGGTCGGACTCGGCGATCGCCTGCATGCCCTCGTCGTGGCTGAGCCCGCCGGACACGTAGTCGCGAACGTTGACCCGGCTGTCGCCCTCGCCGTCGCGAAGCTCACCCAGGGCGCCCAGCGTCTTGACCCCGTGGGTGTCCAGAGCCACCGCCTTGGCCCCGACCCGGGACAGTCCGATCATGGCGACGCCGCTGGCGATCACGGCGGTGAGCACGCCGACACCGATGAGACCGAGCAGCTTCACCCGTACGGAGCTGCGCCAGCGCGGCGTTGCGCTGTTCGGGTGACCAGACATCGGACCCTCCGGGCGTAAGAGGAACTGTGAAGGACCTCCGTAACGTCGGCCGGACGGGTGGTCAACTACAGTCTCGTCACTCATCGTTTCTGCGCGTCAGCGCTTTGTCACCAATGGATCATATGTACCGCGGGCCGTGACCCGCCGTCCTACCCTGGACGGCATGGACAGCGTGGCGGAGGTGGCCCAGCCGGAGCCCCGGCCCGCGGCCCGGACCCCGTCACGGGCCAAGGCCCGGACCGAGACCGAGACGGCCAAGGGCAGGGCCAAGGTGCGGGCGCCGCGCCGCACGCCGGCCGCCCCACCGCTGGTCCCGGGGCCGATCGGGCAGGTCAGCACCGTCCACATCTACCCGCTGAAGTCGGCCTCGGCCCCGGCCGCCGCGACGGTCACGCTGCGCGCCGCCGGCGCGATCGGGGACCGGTGGTACGCCGTCGTCGACGCCGACAGCGGGCAGACGCTCACCATGGAGGAGGCCCCGGAGCTGCGGTCGGTCTCCGCGCTGCTGGCCCTGGACGGCGCGCCGGTGCTGCAGGTCGAGGGCGCGCCGCCGTCGCTGCGCGGCGAGCGGGCGGACGCCGCACTGTCGGCGCTGCTGGGGCGGAACGTGCGGATCGCGCCGCTGCCCCGGGACGCCTCCCGGCTGGAGGCCCCGGTGCACCTGATCTCGGTGCAGTCGCTGGCCGCCGCCCGCCGGGGCGAGCACGCCGTCGCCGACTGCGCGTGCAGCGTCGAGGAGCCGCGGGCCAACCTGGTGCTGGACCTCGAGGCGGGTGACGAGCGGGCGCTGGTCGGCCGCCGGATCCGGGTGGGGCAGACCGTGCTGCGGATCGCCCGCACCCCGCAGCACTGCCTCGGGGTCTACGCCGAGGTGGACACCGACGGTGCCGTCGTGCCGGGCGACCCGGTGGAACTGCTGGACGGCGGCCCGGTGGAGCCGGTGGACGGCGCTGCCGGCGACCCGGCGGACCGCGCCCCGGCCCGGAGCGCGACACCCCGCCCGGCGGGAAGTCGCAAGCGCGCCGGCAGCGACGCTCGGTAGCATCGCCGCGACACCGAGCGGACGGCGCCCCGCCTCTCCGGCGCCGCCGGGTCGGTGCCGCTGCAGAAGATGCGACCCAGTCGCTGGACGAAGGAGCCCCAGGTGCCCGCCCTGCATACCGTCACCGTGTCAGGCGTCGTCCGGCAGGTGGCCGAGGGCACCACGGCCGGTGAGCTGTTCGGCCCCGACGAGGCCGTCGTGGCCAGGGTCGGCGGCGTCCTGACCGACCTGGACCGCCCGCTGTCCGACGGCGACGAGGTCGAGCCGGTGAGCCCGCGCAGCGAGGAGGGCCTCGCCGTCCTGCGGCACTCCTGCGCGCACGTCCTGGCCCAGGCCGTGCAGGAGGTCGACCCGAAGGCGCGGCTCGGCATCGGCCCCCCGATCCGGGACGGCTTCTACTACGACTTCGACGTCGACCGCCCGTTCACCCCGGAGGACCTGAAGACCTTCTCCGCGGCCATGCAGCGGATCGTCAAGGAGGGCCAGACCTTCCGCCGCCGGGTGGTCACCGAGGAGGAGGCGCGCGCCGAGCTCGCCGACGAACCGTACAAGCTGGAACTGATCGGGCTGAAGGGGACGGCGTCCGGCTCGGCCGGCCTGGAGGCAGCCGCCGACGGCGCGTCCGCCGAGGTGGGCGGCGCCGAGCTGACCATCTACGACAACCTCCGCCGGGACGGCACGGTGGCGTGGCGCGACCTGTGCCGGGGACCGCACGTGACCAGCACCCGGGTGCTCGGCAACGGGTTCCAGCTGCTGCGCTCGGCAGCGGCGTACTGGCGGGGGAGCGAGCGCAACCCGCAGCTGCAGCGGGTCTACGGCACCGCCTGGCCCAGCAAGGACGAGCTGCGCGCCCACCTGGAGCGGGTGGCGGAGGCCGAGCGACGCGACCACCGCAGGCTCGGGGTGGAGCTCGACCTGTTCTCCTTTCCGGAGGAGATCGGCTCGGGACTGGCGGTGTGGCACCCGCGCGGCGGCGTCATCCGGCGGGTGATGGAGGAGTACTCCCGGCAGCGGCACGAGCAGGCCGGGTACGAGTTCGTCTACACCCCGCACATCACCAAGGCCGCGCTGTTCGAGACCTCGGGGCACCTGGACTGGTACGCCGAGGGGATGTACCCGCCGATCCACCTGGACGAGGAGCGGGACAGCGAGGGCAACGTGCGCCGCGCGGGGCAGGACTACTACCTCAAGCCGATGAACTGCCCGATGCACCTGATGATCTTCAAGGCGCGCACCCGGTCCTACCGCGAGCTGCCGCTTCGGCTGTTCGAGTTCGGCACCGTCTACCGGTACGAGAAGTCCGGCGTGGTGCACGGCCTGACCCGCGCCCGGGGCTTCACCCAGGACGACGCGCACATCTTCTGCACCCCCGAGCAGCTGCAGGACGAGCTGGCCTCCCTGCTGCAGTTCGTCCTGGGCCTGCTGCGCGACTTCGGGCTGACCGAGTTCACCGCCGACCTGTCCACCCGGCCGGAGAAGTTCGTCGGCCGCCCCGAGGAGTGGGAGGTCGCCGAGGCGGCGCTGGCCACCGCGCTGCAGCGGGCCGGGGTGGACTACCGGGTGGCCGAGGGGGAGGGCGCCTTCTACGCCCCGAAGATCGACGTGCACGTGACCGACGCGATCGGCCGGAAGTGGCAGCTGTCCACCCTGCAGGTGGACTTCCAGGAGCCGCAGCGCTTCGACATCTCCTACCAGGCCGCGGACGGCACCCGGCAGCGCCCGTGGATGATCCACCGCGCCCTGTTCGGCTCCGAGGAGCGCTTCTTCGGCATCCTGCTCGAGCACTACGCCGGTGCGTTCCCGCCGTGGCTGGCGCCGGTGCAGGTGGTCGGGATCCCGGTCGCCGACGAGCACGTGCCCTACCTGCAGGACGTCGTCGCGCGGCTGCGGGCCGAGGGGATCCGGGCCGAGGTCGACGCCTCCGCCGACCGGATGCCGAAGAAGATCCGCACCCACACCACCCAGAAGGTCCCGTTCCTGCTCATCGCCGGGGACGACGACCTGGCCAAGAACGCGGTGTCCTTCCGCTACCGGGACGCGTCGCAGGACAACGGCGTGCCGGTCGAGGACGCGATCGCCCGGATCGTCGAGGCGGTCCGGACCCGGGTGCAGGTCTAGCGGCGGCCGGCGGACGTCGCCGGATCCGGCGCGCGACCTAGAATCGCACCCGTGGTCGACCGGGGGTTCGAGGCGGGAACGGTCGAGCCGGCGCAGCAGCTCGCCGGCGATGCCGACGGCTTCGAGCGGTTGTGGACCCCGCACCGGATGGTGTACCTGCTCGGCGAGAACCAGCCCACGGACGGCGACGCCGGCCCGCAGTGCCCGTTCTGCCGGGCGCCGGGCCTGTCCGACGCCGAGGGTCTGGTGGTGGCGCGCGGGCAGGTGGCGTTCGTGGTGCTCAACCTCTACCCGTACAACCCGGGCCACCTGATGATCTGCCCGTACCGGCACGTGTCGGACTACACCGACCTGCTGGACGCCGAGCTGGCCGAGCTGGCCTCGCTCACCCGGGACGCGATCAAGGTGTTGACCGCGGTGGCCCGGCCGCACGGGTTCAACCTGGGGATCAACCTTGGCGCCGTGGCCGGCGCCGGGATCGCGGCGCACCTGCACCAGCACGTCGTCCCGCGGTGGGGCGGCGACGCCAACTTCCTGCCGATCGTGGCCCGCACCAAGGCGCTGCCCGAGCTGCTCGGCGAGACCCGGGAGCGGCTGGCCGCGGCCTGGCCGTCGGCCTGAGCCCGGCGCCCCCGCGCCGACCCC
>Ga0187788_10000132_pt1 | contig 18793 bp, 15 predicted proteins | sample 1015_BV01_MP10_2_FD_133008 | JGI IMG/M metagenome (GOLD analysis project Ga0187788, IMG submission 133008) | Tropical peat soil microbial communities from peatlands in Department of Meta, Colombia - 1015_BV01_MP10_20_MG | ecosystem: Environmental > Terrestrial > Soil > Wetlands > Peat | place...
GTCGTCCGTGTCCAGCGTCCCGACCACCCAGAGCATTCCCGAGCCGCCGACGACGAGCACGCCCACCACGACCGCGCAGCCTCCGCCGCCACCACCGCCGCCCCCGCCGCCGCCGAACCGGCCGCTCGCCTGGCCGGCCGGGCGCAGCGGCTGGACGATCGTGCTCGACTCGCTCCCGGCGTCCACGGGCCGTGCTGAGGCCTACTCCGAGGCGCGCCGGGCGATTCGGGGCGGCCTCGAGAAGGTCGGCGTCCTCGTCTCGTCGCAGTACTCGAGCCTCCACCCCGGGTACCTCGTCGTCTTCACCGGCGTCTACTCGAACGAAGTCGCCGCCCAGAGCGCGATCCTCAACGCCCACCAGCACGGCTACGGCTCCGCGTACGCCCGCCGGATCACGCCCTGAGAGGCGTTTACCCGGCAGCAAACAGAGAAGAGGACTTTGTAACAGGCGCCGGGTTCGTTATATTCGCGTTCAAGCGCCCAGTCCCAGAACGCGTTTTAACCGCTGGTTAACAAAGCTTTGCGGGAGATTAATAGGAGCCGGAGATACTGACCTTGGACGAGCGAGCCCTCCAGATCCAGGCCTGCATGTATCAGTACTCACGTGCTATCTACCGGTCGATCAAGGACCTGATCGACCCGTACGTGGACGACGAAACCCGGGTCGAGTACCGGCGCGAGGTGCTCGAGGCCTGCGAGCAGACGATGGAGCGGCTCGCCAAGGATCCGCTCTACTTCGCCAAGCCCGACCGCGCGCTCTTCCAGGACATCCGCCGCTACTTCCCGATCACCTGCCAGGCACGCGTCGCGTGGGCGGTGCGCGAGGGCGTCGCCGCGGCGGTCGCGTTCATCGAGAGCCAGATCGAGGCCGGCGCCTTCGACGGCGGCGTCGCCCGCTGCCGGGCAACCACGCGCAAGGGCAAGCCGTGCCAGCGCACGCCGCTGCCCGACCGCGACTACTGCCCGTCGCACCAGCACCTCGAGCGGTCCAAAGTCGCCGCGTGACGACGCCGAGCGAGCGATAAGCTCGCAGAGTTGAGCCACGACACCGACAAGCTGATCCGGCAGCTTTCGCTGGTCGCGTTCCTGATGGCGGAGCGGCGGCCCGTCACCGCGCGCGAGATCAAGGCCAGCGTCGAGGGCTACCAGGAGATGTCGGACGAGGCCTTCGCGCGCCGGTTCTACTCCGACCGCGCGGAGCTGCAGGCGCTCGGCGTCCCGCTCACCTCGCAGCGCGACGAGCACACCGGCGAGGAGCTCTACAACATGCGCTCCGAGCGGTACTTCCTCCCCGAGCTCGACCTGAACGAGGAGGAGCTCGCGGCCCTGCAGACGGCCCTCTTCCTGCTCGAAGGCAAGTTCGCCTACGCCGAGCCGCTCCGGCTCGCGTTGCAGAACCTCGCGCTCGGCCGGCCGGGCTTCTCGGAGGCGCCGACCCAGACCGCGATGCGCGTCGAGGTGCTAGACCCGGAGTACTCGATCGAGATGCAGGGCCGGCTGAGCAAGCTCGAGGCGGCGATCTCGAAACAGCGCACCGTCAAGTTCCCCTACTGGTCGATCGCGCGCGACGAGGAGCGCGAGCGGACCGTGAACCCCCTGGCGCTCTTTCAGGATGCAGGGGCCTGGTACGTCGTCGGGCACGACCTCGACGCCGAGGACGAGCGCACCTTCCGGGTGTCGCGGATCCGCGGAGAGATCCGCTTCGCCACGCGCCGCGAGCGCGATTTCCGCCTCCCGGCCGAGTTCGAGGTCGACCAGTACCGTGGCCGCCCGCCCTGGCAGATCGGCGATCCCGCCGGCGAGGCGCGGATCGAGGTCGGCGGTGACACGGCCTGGTGGGTGCAGCGCACCTACGGCTCGAGCGGCAAGGTCGAGGACGGCGTCTTCGTGACCGAGTACTCGAGCCTGGCGCTGCTCGCCTCGTGGGTGCTGCGCCAGGACGGAAGGGCGGTTCCGCGCGAGCCCGAGGACCTCCGACGCGAGATCGCCCGCGGGCTGAAGCTGGCGCGAGAGCGTCACGAGAAGGCGCCCCGTCGGCTCGCCGCCGAGTCCGACGGCGCGGAGGAGGAGCCCGCCGAGCGGCCGGCGGCGCCGGTCGCGCCGGAGCGTTTCGCGGTCCTGCAGGCGCTGCTCGCCTACCTGCTCGACCAGTGCGGCGACGAGCCCGAGGCGGAGATCCCGGCCGCCGACCTCGTCGAGCGCTTCAACATCCCGGCCGAGGACCTCGAGGAGCACCTCTCGCTGCTCAACCTCGTCAACTTCGGCGGCGGCTGCTACGCGGTCTACGCAGAGCTGCACGACGACACGGTGACGGTCGACAAGGAGCTCTTCGGCGACACCTTCCGCGCGCCGCCGCGCCTGACGCCGCTCGAGGCGCGCGCGATCCGCCTCGCGCTCGAGTTCGTCGGCCCGATGATCGCCGCCGACGCGCGGTCGCCGCTCGAGCGCGTGCGCGCGAAGCTGGAGGAGACCTTCGGCGAGTTCGAGCTGGCGCAGACGCCGGAGCCGAACGTCGGGCGGGCCGAGGAGGACCTCGTCGCCACCCTGAGCCGCGGCGCCAACGAGCGCCGCCTGGTCGAGGTCGACTACCTGAAGGAGGGCGAGGACGAAGTCTCGACGCACCTGGTCGAGCCCTACTCGCTCGAGCGACGGCTGCCGTTCTGGTACGTCCACACGTGGGACCGCACCCGCGACGGCGAGCGCTCGTTCAGGCTCGACCGGATGCGCAGCGCCCGGATCCAGCGCGCCCACTTCGAGCCGCGCGAGGGCTTCGACCCGCACGTCTTCCGCGACGCGAGGCCCGCGCGGATCTGGTACTCGAAGCAGGTCGCACGCTGGGAGGTCGAGAAGGGGGCGCACCCGCTGGCCGACGGCTCGGCGGTCGCGGAGAAGCCCGTCGGCAGCCCGGAGTGGCTGGTCGGCGAGATCCTCAGCTATCGCGGCGAGGCGGTCGTCCTCGAGCCGCCGGAGCTCCGCCGCGCGGTGGCAAAGCGAGCGCGCGAGCTGCAGCGAGAGCTCGGCGTCTCCCGCGTCCGGACCGCCGCGAACAGCTAGCGCTTAGGTTAGACCGGCAGGTCGAGCGTGAACGTCGCGCCCTGGTCCGGGGCCGACGACACCTCGAGCGTGCCGCCGTGGGCCTCGGTGATCGAGCGGGCGATGAACAACCCGAGCCCGGTTCCGGGACGGGTGTTCCCGCTGGTGACGCGGCCGAACTTCTCGAAGATCAGGCGCTGGTCCTCGTGCGCGATCCCCGGCCCGTTGTCGCGCACGTCGATGCGCAGGTGGCCGTTCCCGGCGTAGGCCCGCACCTCGACCTCGTCGCCGGCCGGCGAGTACTTGATCGCGTTCTCGAGCAGGTTCAACAGCACCTGCCGCAGCCGCTCGTGGTCGCCGCGGAGGAGCGGTAGCGGCTCGCGCACCTCGGCCCGCAGGCTCACCTCGTCGGAGGCGGCCTCCACGGTGGCGACCGTGTCGCGGACCAGCGCGGCGGGATCGACCTCGCCGAAGCGGAAGCTGAAGGTGCCCGCCTCGATGCGCGATGTGTCGAGGACCTCGCCGATCAGCGTTGCCAGGCGGCCGGTCTCGCCGGCGATCAGCTGGAGGAACGAATCGCGCTGCGCGGCGCTCAGCTGGCGCCAGCGCTGCTGCAGCGTACGGGCCGAGCCGATCACGGCTGACATCGGCGTGCGCAGCTCGTGCGAGACGAGCGAGACGAAGTCGGCCCGCAGCGCCGAGAGTCGGTGCAGCTCCTCGACCGTCCGGCGCTCCGCGTCGTAGGCGCGGATGTTCTGGACCGCGCTCGCGACGAGGCGGCCGAGCAGGCCGGTGAGCTCGATCTCCTCGGGGCTGAATGTGTCGGGCTCGCGGCGGACGAGCGAGAGCATCCCGATCGTCCGTTCGCCCTGAAGCAGCGGGGTCGCCAGGCGCGAGCGCAGCCCGAGCGCGAGGAACTCCTGCTCCTCCGGATACTCGGCGTGTTGCATGTCGCGGCGGTAGACGGCCGTGTTCGTGCGGAGCAGCTCCTCGAGCAGCGTCCCGGGCGTCGGCCGGACCGAGCCGGGCGGCAGCACCTCGTCAGCACCGGCCCCGGCGACGGCCATCACCCTGGCCGTGCCTTCTTCGCTGAGGACGATCGCGATCCGGTCGAACGGGACGAGCCCCCGCACCTCGCGAATGAAGGCGTCGAAGGCCTGGTCGAGGTCGAGCGAAGAGCTGAGCGCGCGGGCACACCGGTTCGCGGCCTCGAGCGCGTCTGCCCGATGCTCGAGTCGGTCGCTCTGGTGCCGGAGGCGGATGACCAGCCAGCCGAGAAGCAGCAGCGTCGCGCCGATGAACGCGCCGGCCGCGATCCATGCCCAGCGCTCGGTCATCCCCGCTCCTCCAGCCGTGCGAGCGCCCACTCGGCGTGCTCCCGCAGAAGCGGGTCGTCCCCGTCGGCGTACCGCTCCGCGAGCGCCCGATCGCCGCCGGTGTTGCCGAGCGCGACGAGCGCGTTGCGCCGCAGGTAGAGCGAATCGTTGCGCGGGACGAACAGCCGGTCGTAGCGGCGGGCAAGCTCCTCGGCACTCGCCTCGAGCCAGTCGGCGAGCGAGACGTGCGGCTCCGCTCCCGCGGGCGGCGTCCGGCCGGCGCGGCGCTTCTCGACGCCGCGGTTCCAGGGACAGACGTCCTGGCAGATGTCGCAGCCGTAGACCTGGTTGCCGAGCTCGCGCCGGTATTCCTCGGAGATCGCGGCGCCCGCCTGCGTCCAGTACGAGAGGCAGCGCGTGGCGTCGAGGACGCCGGGCTCGTCGAGCGCGCCGGTGGGGCAGGCCTCGATGCAGAGCGTGCAGGAGCCGCAGTCGGCGTCGAGCGGCGGCGTCGGCTCGAGCTCGACGTCGGTGACGAGGGTGCCGAGGACGACCCAGGACCCGTGGCGCCGGGTGATCAGCATCGTGTTCTTGCCGTAGAAGCCGACCCCTGAGCGCGCGGCCGCCTCGCGGTCGACGTGCTGGTTCGAGTCCACGAGGACGCGGTAGGAGCCGCCGATCCTCCGCCCCAGCTCTTCGAGCCGCGAGCGCAGGACCGCGTAGGCGTCGAACCACGTGTAGCGCGGGAGCCGCCCGTGGCCGGCCGGCACCTCTCCTCCCTCCGCCCAGTAGCAGAGCGCGGCAGAGACGACGGTGCGCGCTCCGTCGAGGAGCTTCTCCGGGTGGCAGGAGACCTCGGGCCGGGCCATCGTGAAGCGCATGTCGGCGAACAACCCTCGCGACCGGCGCTCGCGGATGTGCCGCTCGGTCTCGTCGTACGCCGAGGCCGGAGCCGCCCCGACGGCGTCGAGGCCGACCTCCTCCGCGAGCCCCGTCAACTCGGCCGCCTGCATATGGGAGATTGTGCCCTGGTGAAAGCGATCAGGATCCACGAGGACGGCGGCCCGGAGGTTCTCCGCTACGAGGACGCGCCCGCTCCCGAGCCGGGGCCCGGGGAGGTGCTCGTCCGTCTGCGCGCCGCCTCGCTCAACCATCTCGACCTCTGGATCCGCAAGGGACTTCCTTCGGTGCCGAAGCCGCGCATCCTCGGCGCGGACGGCGCAGGCATCCGCGAGGACACCGGCGAGCGGGTCGTGATCAACCCCGGGCTCGAGCACGGTGAGACGATCACGGTCGTCGGCGAGCACATGGACGGAACGCATGCGGAGCTCGTGGCCGTCCCGGAGGCGAACGTCTACCCGCTGGCCGAGGGGCTCTCGTTCGAGGAGGCCGCGGCCTTCCCGCTCGTGTTCGAGACCGCGTATCGCCTGCTGGTGACGAAGGCGCGGCTGCGCGAGGGCGAGTGGGTGCTGCTCTGGGGGATCGGCAGCGGCGTCGGCACTGCTGGGCTCGCGATCGCGAAGGCGCTCGGCGCGAAGGCGCTCGTCACCTCGTCGAGCGACGAGAAGCTCGAGCGGGCACGGGAGCTCGGCGCCGACGCCGTGGTCAACCACGCGAGCGGCGACGTCCGCGAGGCGGTGAAGGACGCGACCGGCGGCGAGGGGGTCGAGGTCGTCCTGGAGCACGTCGGCGAGGCGACCTGGGCGACGTCGCTCGCCGCGGCGCGCGCCGGCGGCCGGATCGCCGTCTGCGGCGCCACCACCGGCCCGAACCCTCCCGCGAACCTGCACCGCATCTGGTGGAAGCAGCTGACGATCTACGGCTCGACGATGGGGACGAAGGAGGACTTCGAGGGCGCCTACGAGCTGGTCGCGTCGGGCCGCGCGCGCCCGGTGATCGACTCGGTCTACCCGCTGGGCGAGGCGCGCGCCGCCCACGAGCGCATGGAGGCCGGCGAGCAGTTCGGCAAGATCGTCCTGACGATTCCCTGAGCGTTTTAGGTCAGCTGGAACGGAACCGAGGTCAGGATCACCCGCGGCTCGAACAGGAGCAATCGCTTCAGGTAGAGGGCCCGCTGGTTGTGCAGCAGGCGGTCCACCCCCCGCGCCACGAGCTCCGGCATCACGACGACGGCGACGGCCTCCGGATCGGCCGTGATCCGGCGCACGTAGCCGAGGAGCGGGCTGCCCACGTCGCGGTACGGTGCTTCGAGAACCTCGAGCGGGACGCCGGTCGGGAACCGCTCCCAGTCGCGCTCGATCGCCCGCGCGTCGCTCTCCTCGAACGCGAACGAAACCGCCTTGGTGTCGCGAAAGCCGAGCGAGCGCGCGTAAAGGACCGCCCGGAGCGAGGCGGCGTGCACGTTCGCGACGGGCACGATGCAGGTGACGCGGCCCGGCTCCACGAAGCCGGCGTCCTGCTCCGCGAGCCGGGGAACGTCGGCCACCACGGTGTCGGGCTCACGCAGGAACCGGATCTTGAGCTTGAACGTCCTCCGGCGAACCGCCGCGAGCAGCGACGGCGAGCGGAAGAGCTCGGGAACCACCACGGTCACGACGTTGTTGTCGCCCTTCGGGAAGCGCCAGATGTACTCGAGCATCGCGTCGAGCGGCTCGTCCTGCTCGGAGAGGATCTCGAGGCGAGGCTCGCCCTCGGTCCACCCGAAGAAGCGGGGGGCGATGCCGGGATCGCTGCCGGGGAAGGGCACGTGGACGGCGCGGAACGACCCGTCCGAAACGGTCCGCGCGTACCAGAGTGCCTCGCGGGTCGCCGCGTCGAGGCGCTCGACGTAGAGGACGACGGTGTTCTCGATCTCGCGCCGCGCGAGGACTGCATGTGCCTTCGCTCGCAGGCGCCGCGCGACCGCCCGGTAGTGCCTCCTGGTGGCGTAGAACGCGGCGATCATGATCGGGATCGCGATGATCACCATCCAGGCGCCGGCGAGGAACTTGGTCGCGATCACGATCAGGGCGACGACGAACGTGGCCGTGGCGCCGATGCCGTTCAGGAGCGCGCTCCGGCGCCAGCCGCGCCGCCGTGTCCGCAGCCAGTAGCGCACCATTCCGACCTGCGCGAGCGTGAACGCCGTGAAGACGCCGATCACGTAGAGATGGATCAGCGAGTTGACATTGGCGCTGAAGGCGACGACCAGGCCGGCGGCCGCGGCAGTCAGCACGAGGATCCCGTTCGAGTACGCGAGCCGGTCGCCGAGGTTGACGAACTGCCGAGGCAGGAACCCGTCGCGCGCCAGCAGCGCCGCGAGCCGCGGGAAGCCCTGGTAGGACGTGTTCGCAGCGAGCACGAGGATCGCGAGGGTGAAGGCCTGGATCAGGTAGTACATGACCGAGCCGGGCGATCCCGCGGGGAAGGTGGCGCGCGCGATCTGCGAGAGGACGGAGGCCGTGCCGCTCGGGAGCGCGTGCATCTCGACGGTGAGGTACGAGACGCCGAGGAAGAGCACCACCGCGGAGACGGCCATGATCATGAGCGTGCGGGCGGCGTTCTTCGATTGCGGGTGCCGGAACGCGGTCACGCCGTTCGAGATCGACTCGACTCCCGTGAGGGCCGCCGAGCCCGACGCGAAGGCCTTCAGCACCACGAACAGCGTCAGCGTCCCCACGCCCGTCGGGAGCTGATGGGGCACCGTCGCAGTCGGGCACGTTCCGAGCGTGCACTTGCCGACGCCGACCGCGAGCATCGCGTACATGACGGCCAGGAACGCGTAGGTGGGGAACGCGAACAGCAGCCCCGCCTCGCGCACGCCGCGCAGGTTCCCAAGCGTCAGGATCAGGATGCACGCGAGCGAGAGCGCCAGCCTGTGACTCGAGAGCGAGGGCAGCGCCGAGGTCAGCGCGAAGACGCCGGCGGCCACCGAGACCGCGACCGTGAGGATGTAGTCCGTCAGCAGGGCCGCTCCGGCCAGGAGCGAGGGGAACACGCCCAGGTTCTCGCGCGCGAACACGTACGACCCGCCGCTCGTTCCCTCGTAGGCCTTGATTCCCTGGCTGTAGGAGATCGCGACGATCAGGAGCAGCGCGGAGATCGCCGCCGAGATCGGCAGAACGTCATGGCGCGCCGCGAGCGAGGTCGCCACGAGCACCGCCAGCGCGGCCTCGGTGGCGTACGCGACCGACGAGATCGGGTCAGAGGAGAAGATCGGAAGCGCGAGCGTCTTCGGGAGGAGCGTCTCCTCCATCTCGTAGGTCGCCCGCGGGCGGCCGATCAGGAACCGGCGGGCGCTCCCCAGGGCGAGAAATGCGGAGCCGATCAGCCCGCCGCGTGGAGGGGGCGGCTCGTCGAGATCGAGTTTGGCGGTGTCCGGTCTGGACTCGGGCAGCTGGTCGCTCTCAGTGGGAAGGACTCGGCGCGGCGACCATAACCCTGCAGGGTGCGTGCTTGAGCACGTGGTCGACCGTCTTCCCGAAGATCCTTCCGCGGCGCCCGCAGCCTTCCTTCCTCGACGCATTCAGCACGACCAGATCGGCGCCGCCGCGCTCCGCCTCGGCCACGATCGCCTCGCCGGCGAGCCGGGCACGCCTGATCTGGGTGCGGACGGTGACGCCGCGGCCTGCTCCGATCGCGCGCGCCTCCTCGAGCGTCCTCTTGGCAGCCGCCTCTTCCTGGAACATGTGGGCCTCGAGCGGCAACGCCGTCGGGACTTCGATCACGGCCACCGCCGTGATGACTGCACCGTGGTCGGCAGCGAGCTCGGCCGCAAGCGAAACCGCCTTGACCGACTCCGCCTCTGGGACGAGCGGAACGACGATCCGCCGGTAGGCGAGGGGGCTCTGCTTCCTTGCGCGAGTGGCGCTTACGGCCATACGAGGACGCTAGCCCTGGTGCTCTCAAGCCCGCCTCAAGGGGGGCCGCAAGAGGCTCAAGAACGACTCAAGAGGCCGCCGTGGAAGGGTCGACGAGCCGGTAGCCGGCGCCGGGAGCGGTGAGGAGGTAGCGCGGACGGGCCGGATCGGGCTCGATCTTCCGGCGGAGCTGCGAGACGTAGACGTGCAGGTAGTGCGACTCGTCGCCGTACGCGGGCCCCCAGACCTCGCGCAGGATCGTCGGGTGGGTCAGGAGCTTGCCCTCGTTCTGCGCCAGGACTCGCAGGAGCTCGAACTCGTTCGGCGTGAGCTGGACGCTGCGGCCTGCGACGGTGACCGTCCGGTTCTCGACGTCGACCACCAGATCGCCGATCTCGAGCACCGGCTCACCCGAGGGGCCGGCCCTGCGGAGGGCGGCGCGAAGCCGCGCCAGCAGCTCGTCGAACCCGAACGGCTTTTCGATGTAGTCGTCGGCGCCCGCGTCGAGGGCGGCGACCTTTTCGCGCTCTTCCCCGACCACCGAGAGCAGGAGCACCGGCGCCTCGCTCCAGCGCCGGAGCTCGCGGCAGACATCGGTGCCGCGCCCGTCGGGGAGCACGAGGTCGAGGATCACGGCGTCGGGCGGGTGGGCGGCGGCCGCCGCGAGCGCGGCCTCGGCGGTGGCTGCCGTCTCGACCTCATAGCCGGCGCCGCGGAGATTGGTCTGCAGGGCGCGCAGGATCTGCGGCTCGTCGTCGACCACCAGCACGCGGGCTCCGCTCAGCCGCGGACCTCCGCCGGGAAGGCGGCCGCCGGAAGGGTCAGGACGAACGTGGCGCCGGAGCCCGGGCTCGGCTCAGCCCAGAGGCGGCACCCGTTTGCCTCCGCGAAGCCGCGCGCGATCGCGAGGCCGAGGCCGGTCCCGCCGCGCACGCCGGAGCCCCGCTCGAACGGCTCGAAGATGCGGTCGAGGTCCTGGCCCTCGAGCCCGGGCCCGCGGTCGGAGATCCGCACCGCGATCTCGGCTCCGTCCGAGGCCACCGCGACCTCGACCGGGTCCGAAGGAGACGACAGCTGTAGCGCATTCTCGAGGATGTTCACGAGCACCCGCTCGAGCTGGGCGGCGTCGACGAGCGCCGGAGGGACCCCGCCCTCGTTCCGGACCGAGACCCGCGCCGCGTCGGCTCCGAGGGCGTCGAGCGCCCGCGAGATCAGCTCGTCGATGGGCCAGAGCTCGAGCCGCGGCCGCGCGGCGCCGGCCTCGAGCTTCGACAGGTCGAGCAGGTTCGAGACCAGGCGCTCGAGCCGTGCGGTCTCGATCCCGATCGTCTCCAGCAGCCCGACGCGGTCGTCCTCGTCGAGCTCGAGCGAGCCGCTCCGGAGCCCCTCGGCCGCGGTGCGGATCGCCGTCAGCGGTGAGCGGAGGTCGTGGCTGACCGCGCGGAGGACGGCGGTCTTGACCGTATCGCTCCGCCTGAGCGCCTCGGCGTCCGCCGCCGCAAGGGCGCGCCGCCGGGCCAGCGCCGCCAGCTCGCTGACGACCACCGCCGTCACGAGGAACACCCCGAGCGCGGCCCAGTCGCCGGAGTCGGTGAGCGCGAGCGTGTGCAACGGCGGCAGGAAGAAGAAGTTGAAGGCGAGCATGCTCAGGACGGAGACCCCGATCGCGTAGGCGAGGCCGTAGAAGACGGCGACCGGCAGGACGGCGAACAGGTAGAGCACGCTGAGGCTGCGCACCGGGGCGATCTCCTTCAGTCCGAAGATCACTCCGGTCACGACGGCGACCGCGGCGACGCTCACTGCTGCTCTCGCGAGGAGCTTCGAAGCCTTCACGTCGCGAGGTCTACCACCGGGGCCTACGCCGCGTCCAGGAAGCCCAGGGTTGCGATGATTTGCCGCATGAGCACGCTCGGGCAGGTCCCGCGCAGATGGGCCGGCCTCCTCGTGGGAGCCGCGCTGGTCGCCGCCGTCACGGCACTGATCTGGCTGCTCGAGCCGCACGTCCCGGTTTTGAGCCTCGCCGTGCTCTACCTGTTCGCCGTCCTGCCGGTCGCCGTCTTCTGGGGCCTACTGACCGCGATCGCCGTTTCGGTCGCGAGCATGCTCGCCTTCAACTACTTCTTCCTCCCGCCGACGCACACCTTCACGCTCCAGGACTCGCGGAACTGGTTCGCGCTCGGCGTCTTCCTGGTCGTCTCCGTCGTCGTCAGCGAGCTGGCCGCGCGCTCGCGCCGGCGCGCCACCGAGGGCGCGCTGCTCGCCGAGATCGCGGGCTCCCTGCTCGGGCACGGCGACATCGGGGCCGACCTCGCGCGGATCGAGGCCGAGGCGGCGGAAGCCCTGCAGGCGGAGCGGGCGACGATCGAGCTCGGGCCCGACGCGAGCAACGAGCCGGGTGGCCACCCGCTTCTTGCGGGAGGCCGGCGGGTCGGGACGATCCACCTCGTCAACCCGAGGCCCGGCGGCGCGGCGGCGAGACGGCGCCTGCTGCCGGCACTCGCCTCACTGCTCGGCGTGGCGTTCGACCGGCAGCGACTGGCCGCCGAGGCGCTCGAGGCCGAGGCGCTGCGCCGGAGCGACGCGATCAAAACGGCCGTCCTGCGCGCCGTCAGCCACGACCTGCGCAGCCCGCTGATGGCGATCCTCACCTCCGCGAGCGCCCTCGCTCGCCGTGATTTCGAGCTCGCGCCGGAGGACGAGCAAGACCTGGTCGCGACGATTCAGGACGAGGCGGCCCGGCTCGACCGGCTGATCGGGAACCTGCTCGACCTCTCGCGGCTCGAAGCCGGGGCGGCGCAGCCGGAGCCGGAGGTCTGGCCGGTGGAGGAGCTCGTCGCGCAGGCGCTGGCCGAGACCGGCGAGGCCGGCGGGCGGGTCGAGGTCGAGCTTCCCGAGGACGAGCTCGCCGTGCGGGTCGACGGCCAGCAGATCGAGCGCGTGCTCGTAAACCTGCTCGAGAACGCGCTCAGGTACTCGCCGCGATCCGAGCCTGTCCACGTCCAGGCCGTGCGCGCGCCGAACCGCGTCCGCGTGCGGGTCGTCGACCACGGCCCGGGGATCGCCGCCTCCGACCGGGAGCGGATCTTCGAGCCGTTCCAGAGCGGCCCGGACGGCGGACGCGGCGCGGGCCTCGGGCTCGCGATCGCGCGCGGGTTCGCGGAGGCGAACGACGCCCGCGTCTGGGCTGAGTCGCGCCCTGGCCAGGGCGCGACCTTCGTGCTCGAGCTGCCCGCGGCGCAGAACGCCGGCGTGTCATGAGCAAGGCGCGCATCCTGGTCGTCGACGACGAGCGCCAGATCCTGCGCGCGCTCAAGACGAGCCTGCGCGGGGCGGGCTACGAGGTCGACACCGCCGAGGACGCCGAGCACGCCCTCGCCGCCGCGGCGATGCGCCCGCCGGAGGCCGTCATCCTCGACCTGGTGCTCCCCGACGGCACGGGCACGGACGTCGTGCGCGAGCTGCGCACCTGGAGCTCCGCGCCTGTGATCGTCCTCTCAGCGGTCGGGGACGAGCGCGAGAAGGTCGCCGCCCTCGACGCGGGCGCCGACGACTACGTCACCAAGCCGGTCGGGATCGACGAGCTGATCGCCCGCCTGCGCGCGGTCCTGCGACGCGCAGCGCCGTCCGGCGAGCCCGTGATCACCGTCGGCGAGCTCGAGCTCGACCTGGAGAAGCGCGAGCTCCGGGCGGCGGGCAAACCGGTGCACCTGACGCCGCACCAGTTCGACCTCTTGCGCGTCTTCGCCGTCAACCAGGGCAAGCTCCTGACGCACCGGGCAATTCTGCAGGAGGTCTGGGGGCCGGGCTACGGCACCGAGTCGAACCTGCTGCGCGTGCACGTCGCGCAGCTCCGCCGGAAGATCGAGCCCGACCCGGCCCGCCCCAGGTACCTCCTGACCGAGCCGGGTGCCGGTTACCGCCTGGTCGACCCGGCCAGCCGGTAACGGCAACTTCGCACAGTCTTCACACGAAGAGCGGCAAGCTTCGCACCCCGCTCACGCCTTCCGTTCTAGCGTCGAGTCGATGTTCGACCTGGCGGCTATCGGAGTCGCGATCGCCTGTTTCGGCGTCGCCTTGCTGCTGCTCTTCGTCCTGGAGAAGGTCTGATGTCGGCTTCGGACATCTTCGGCCTGGTCGTCTCGCTGCTCGTCTTCTGCTACCTCCTCTACGCGCTCTTCCGGGGGGAGAAGCTCTAGGTGTCAGGCCAGGGCATCGCCCAGCTCCTCGTCTACGCCCTCGCGCTGGTCGTGCTCGCGTACCCGCTCGGCCTGTACATGGCGCGGGTCTACACCGAGGGGGCCTTCGCGACGCGCGGCGCCTTCGCCTGGCTCGGCTGGATCGAGCGCGGCTTCTACCGGATCGTGCGAACACAGCGCGAGCGCGAGCAGGACTGGAAGAGCTACGGCATCACCGTGCTGACGTTCAGCGTCCTCTTCTGGGGACTGCTCTACCTGATCCAGCGCGCGCAGGGCCACCTGTTCCTGAACCCCGACCACATGAAGGGCGTGCCCGCGCACCTGTCCCTGAACACGGCCGCGAGCTTCATCACGAACACGAACTGGCAGTTCTACGGCGGCGAGTACACGATGTCGTACCTGACCCAGATGGCCGGGCTCGCGGTGCAGAACTTCATCTCGGCCGCGGTCGGGATGGCGGTGCTGGCGGCCATGGTCCGCGGCATCGCGCGCCGTTCGTCAGGGACGCTCGGCAACTTCTGGGTCGACCTCTACCGCTCGGTCGTCTACATCCTGCTGCCGCTGGCCGTGATCGTGACCGTGATCCTCCAGTGGCAGGGCGTGCCGCAGACGCTGCACGGGCACGCGACCGCGGCGACGCTCCAGGGCGCGCACCAGACGATCGCGCGCGGCCCGGTCGCCTCGCAGATCGCGATCAAGCAGCTCGGCACGAACGGAGGCGGTTTCTACAACTCGAACTCCGCGGTGCCCTTCGAGAACCCGACCGGGCTCTCCAACTTCGTCGAGATGCTGGCGATCCTGCTGATCCCGGCGGCGCAGGTGTTCATGTTCGGGAAGATGGTGCTCGCCCGGCGCCATGCCTGGATGATCTTCGCGGCGATGTTCGCCGTCTTCGCGATCGGCATCGGCGTCAACCTGCCTGCGGAGCAGCACGGCTCGCAGGTTCTGCGCAACTCCGGCGTCAACATCACGCTGGGCCACGGCCAGTCGGGCGGCAACATGTCCGACAAGGAGGTCCGCTTCGGGCAGGCCGTGAGCACGAACTGGACCGTCTCCACGAGCGACGCCTCCAACGGCTCGGTCAACAGCGGCTTCGACGCCCAGACCCCGGCCGGCGGCGCGGTCCCGCTCGTGAACCTGTTCCTGGGCGAGGTGATCTTCGGTGGCGTCGGCTCCGGCCTGTACGGGATGTTCTTCTACGTCGTCCTCGCGGTCTTCGTGGCCGGCCTGATGGTCGGGCGCACGCCCGAATGGCTCGGCAAGAAGATCGAGGCGCGTGAGATCAAGTACGCCGCGGTCGGCGCGCTGTTCTGCCCGACGATGGTGCTGGCGCTGACCGCGCTCTCGATCGTGACCCCCAGCGGTCTGGCGTCGATCTTCAACCACGGCGTGCACGGCTTCACCGAGACGCTCTACGCCTACGACTCGCAGTCGAACAACAACGGCAGCGCGTTCGCCGGCTTCGGCCTGACGAATTTCAGCGCCTACTTCGGCGCGATCGCGATGCTCCTGGGCCGCTTCGTGCCCATGTTCGCCGCCCTCGCGCTGGGAGGCGCGCTGGCCCGCAAGAAGATCACCCCCGTCTCCGCGGGGACGTTCCGCACCGACGGGCCCACCTTCGTCGTGCTGCTCGTGGGTGTGATCGCGCTGACGGCGGGCCTGATGATCTTCCCGGCCCTGACGCTCGGCCCGATCGTCGAAGGGTTGGCGCACTGATGCGAAACCTCGTCAGCGCAGTCGTCGCGATCGTCCTGCTCACCGCGTTCCTCGGGTTGGGCTACCCGCTGGTGATGACCGGCTTCGCCCAGGTGGCGTTCGCCCATCAGGCGAACGGTAGCCTGATCAAGCAGAACGGCCAGGTCGTCGGCTCCAAGCTCGCCGCCCAGGCGTTCACGGGCCCGAAGTACTTCCACCCGCGCCCGTCGGCGACCGCGCCCGCCTACAACGCCGGCGGCACGACCTTCGCCAACCTGGGCCCGACGAGCTCCGACCTGGCGAAGAACGTGAAGGCCTCCGCGCTGTCGATTCTCAAGCTCGAGCGCCCGTTCAACCCGGGCCTGACGATCCACCAGATCCCGGTCGACGCGGTCACCACCTCAGGCTCCGGCATCGACCCGGACATCTCGCCGGCCAACGCGCAGCTCCAGTCACGGAGAGTCGCGGCGGTGCGGAACCTGCCACTTTCAACCGTGCAGAAGCTGATCGACGACAACACCGACGGCCGCTCGTGGGGCTTCTTCGGCGAGCCGGGCGTCAACGTCCTCGAGCTGAACCTGGCGCTCGACAGATTGGGAGGGAGCTAGATGACGTCCATGGACGCGCCGGTCCCGGCGGCCCCGCTGACCAGGGCGAGGCGCACGAGCGTGTTCTCGCGCGAGATCGTGCTGCAGGCGATCAAGGACTCGTTCCCGAAGCTCGCCCCCCAGCACCAGGTCAGGAACCCGGTCATGTTCATCGTCGAGCTCGGCAGCGTGATCACGACGGCGATCTTCGTCCTCGACCTCGCCCGCGGCCACACCGGCCAGCTCTGGTTCGTCGGCACGATCGCGGTCTGGCTCTGGCTGACCGTGCTGTTCGCCAACTTCGCCGAGGCCGTCGCCGAGGGGCGCGGCAAGGCGCAGGCGAACGCGCTGCGCGCCACGCGGACGACGACGCTGGCCCACCGGCGCTCCGACACCGGCGGCATGCACGACGTCCCCGCACCGGAGTTGCAGAAGGGCGACGTCGTCGTCGTCTCGGCAGGCGAGATCATCCCCGCCGACGGCGAGATCATCGAGGGCGTCGGCTCGGTCGACGAGTCGGCGATCACGGGCGAGTCCGCCCCGGTGATCCGCGAGTCCGGCGGCGACCGCTCGGCCGTCACAGGCGGGACGAAGCTGCTCTCGGACCAGCTCGTGGTCGTCGTCACCCAGGAGCCGGGCAGGTCGTTCCTCGACCGCATGATCGCCCTGGTGGAGGGCGCCGAGCGCCGCAAGACGCCGAACGAGATCGCGCTCAACATCCTCCTCGCCGGGCTCACGATCACCTTCCTGGCCGCGGTCGTCACGCTGCGGCCGTACGCGATCTACGCGGGCACCGCCACCTCGACGACGGTCCTGATCGCGCTCCTCGTCGCGCTGATCCCGACGACGATCGGCGCGCTGCTGTCCGCGATCGGGATCGCCGGCATGGACCGCATGGTGCAGCGCAACGTGCTCGCCATGTCCGGCCGCGCGGTCGAGGCCGCCGGCGACGTCGACGTGCTCCTGCTCGACAAGACCGGCACGATCACCCTCGGCAACCGGCAGGCGTCCGAGTTCGTCCCGGTGGACGGCGTGAGCGAGACCGAGCTGGCCGAGGCCGCCCAGCTCTCGTCGCTCGCCGACGAGACGCCCGAGGGCCGTTCGATCGTCATCCTCGCCAAGGACAACTACGGGCTCCGCGGCCACGACCTTTCGAAGCTCGACGCGAACTTCATCCCGTTCTCGGCGACGACGCGGATGAGCGGAGTCGACCTCGACGGCAAGAAGCTGCGCAAGGGCGCGGCCGACGCGATCAAGAACTTCGTGCAGGAGAACGGCGGCCAGGTGCCGGCGCAGCTCGACGCCGAGGTCGACAAGATCGCCCGCTCCGGCGGAACGCCGCTCGTAGTCGCGCAGGACAACTTCGTCCTCGGCGTCATCCACCTCAAGGACATCGTCAAGGGCGGCATGGGCGAGCGCTTCGACGAGCTGCGCAAGATGGGCATCCGCACGGTGATGATCACCGGCGACAACCGCGTCACCGCGGCCGTGATCGCCCAGGAGTCGGGCGTGGACGACTTCCTCGCCGAGGCGACGCCCGAGGCGAAGATGGCGCTGATCAAGGAGGAGCAGGGCAAGGGGCGGATGGTCGCGATGACCGGCGACGGGACGAACGACGCTCCCGCTCTCGCGCAGTCCGACGTCGGCGTGGCCATGAACGCGGGCACCTCCGCGGCGAAGGAGGCCGGCAACATGGTCGACCTCGACAACAACCCGACCAAGCTGATCGAGATCGTCGAGGTCGCGAAGCAGCAGCTCATCACCCGCGGCGCGCTGACGACCTTCTCGATCGCGAACGACGTCGCCAAGTACTTCGCGATCCTGCCGGCGATGTTCGCGTACACCTACGCGACGAGGCCCGGGCACCGCGGGCCGCTCGACTCGCTCAACATCATGCACCTGGGCACGCCGAAGAGCGCGATCGTCTCGGCGGTCATCTTCAACGCGCTGATCATCCCGGCGCTCGTCCCGCTCGCCCTCAAGGGCGTCCGCTACCGCGCGATCGGCGCGACCGCCCTCCTGCGCCGCAACCTGTTGATCTACGGGCTCGGCGGCATCATCCTCCCCTTCGTGGGGATCAAGCTGATCGACCTCATCGTCCACAACGTCTTCGGCGCATGAGACCGTGGCCCGCGGCCACTACCGCATTCTCGTCGGAATGGCCGCGGGTGTCGGCAAGACCTACCGCATGCTTCTAGAGGGCCGTCAGGCGCAGGACCAGGGGCGCGACGTCGCGATCGGCTACCTCGAGCCGCACGACCGGCCCGAGACGGCAACGCTCGCCGAGGGGCTCGAGGTCGTGCCCCGGCTGCGGACCGCGGAGGGGCGGGTCGAGATCGAGGAGATGGACGTCGATGCCGTCATCCGCCGGAAGCCCGAGCTCGCGCTCGTCGACGAGCTCGCCCACACGAACGCGAGCGGATTGCGGCACGAGAAGCGCTACCAGGACATCGACGAGATCCTCGACGCCGGGATCGACGTGATCTCGACCGTCAACGTGCAGCACCTCGAGAGCCTCAACGACGCGATCTTCGAGCTGACCGGCGTCCGCGTGCGCGAGACGTTCCCCGACCGGATCCTCGACGAGGCGGACGAGGTCGTGCTCGTCGACCTCACGCCTGAGGCGCTCCAGGAACGAATCCTCGCCGGCAAGGTCTATCCGCCGAGCCGCATCGACACGGCGCTCTCGAACTTCTTCCGGATCGACAACCTCGCCGCGCTCCGCGAGCTCGTCCTGCGCGAGCTCGCCGACGACGTCGAGGCGCGCCGGACCCCGGTCATCCTCGACCCGCGCAGCCAGCACGCGGTCGCCGAGCGGATCCTCGCACTCGTCACTCCGGAAGCGCGCTCGCAGCGCCTCCTGCGCCGGGCGTTCCGCTCCGGGCAGCGGCTCGGCTCGGAGATCGACGCGCTCTGGGTCCGCAAGTCGGGCCAGAAGCTCTCGGAGGAGGAGACGATCTCGCTCGCGGCGCTGCGACGGCTCGCCGCCATCCTCGGTGCGCACCTGATCGAGGCCGAGGGTGACTTCCTCGAGACGGTGAAGCGCGTCGTGCGCGAGCGGGGCTCGACCTACGTCTTCGTCGGCACGCCGGACGAGTCGAGGCGACGCGAGGTCCTTCGCGGCTCCCTCGTCTCGGCGCTCGTGCGCGAGCTGCCCGGCGTCGACA
>Ga0187788_10000133_pt1 | contig 18764 bp, 16 predicted proteins | sample 1015_BV01_MP10_2_FD_133008 | JGI IMG/M metagenome (GOLD analysis project Ga0187788, IMG submission 133008) | Tropical peat soil microbial communities from peatlands in Department of Meta, Colombia - 1015_BV01_MP10_20_MG | ecosystem: Environmental > Terrestrial > Soil > Wetlands > Peat | place...
CCGAACCCGCACACGACGGCGACCTTGCCGCCGATGAGGACGTCCGTGGCCCGGTTGATGCCGTCGATCAGCGAGTGCCGGATGCCGTAGACGTTGTCGAACTTGCTCTTGGTGACCGAGTCGTTGACGTTGATCGCGGGGAACAGCAGCGTGCCTGCCTTGTGCATCTCGTACAGCCGGTGGACGCCGGTGGTGGTCTCCTCGGTGACGCCCTTGATCCCGGCGGCCACCCTGGTCCACCGCTGCCGGTCCGCGGCCAGCGACCGGCGCAGCAGGTCGAGGACCGCCCGCCACTCCTCGCTGTCGCCGTCCTGGGGCTGCGGCACGCTGCCCGCGGCCTCGTACTCCACGCCCTTGTGCACCAGCAGCGTCGCGTCGCCGCCGTCGTCGAGGATCATGTTCGGGCCCTCGCCGTCCGGCCACAGCATCGCCTGCTCGGTGCACCACCAGTACTCCGGCAGGGTCTCGCCCTTCCAGGCGAAGACCGGGACGCCGCGCGGGTCCGCCGAGGTGCCGTCCGGACCGACCGCGACCGCGGCGGCGGCGGCGTCCTGGGTGGAGAAGATGTTGCAGGAGGCCCAGCGCACCCGGGCCCCCAGCGCGATCAGGGTCTCGATCAGGACGGCGGTCTGCACGGTCATGTGCAGCGAACCGGAGATCCTCGCCCCGGTCAGCGGCCGGGAGTCGGCGTACTCCCGGCGCAGCGCCATCAGCCCGGGCATCTCGTGCTCGGCGAGGCGGATCTCGTGCCGGCCGGCAGCGGCCAGCGCCAGGTCAGCCACCTTGAAGTCGAAAGTCATGGAGCACCCCTCTGTGCGGGTCGTCGACGGTACGCACCGGTCGGCGGCGGCAGCCACAGGGACCGGCCCGAAGGACTGCGGGACGGGGGGCACGCCATGATCGGCGCGCCACTCGACCGCCCCGGCGCGGCCCCTCTGGGCCGGCGGCATCACCTGCGCCGGACATCGCCACGCTACCAAAGCCGGCGTGGGCGCAGCGGCGCCGACCCGGGCGGTTCCACCGGGCGGTTCCACCGGCCGACTCGGCTCAGGCGGCGTCCTCGTGCCGCTGCTCGGGCTCGACCGGCCCGCGGACCGCTCGACGGTGCTGCCACACCGCCAGGGCCACCAGCAGGACGACCACGGTGACCCCGGCCGCCGTGCTTCCGGCGATCCGCTCCACCCGGGCGTAGGAGTCCCCGGCCAGGTAGCCGACCAGGACGAAGGTGGTGCCCCACGCCACGCCGCCGAGGGCGTTGAAGGCCAGGAACCGGGGGTAGCGCATCCGGCTGACCCCGGCCAGGCCGGGCATCATCGCGCGCAGGAACGCCGTCCAGCGCCCGAGGAAGACCGCGTAGGCGCCACGCTGGGAGAGGAACCGGCGGGCGGAGTCCAGGCGGGTCTGGTGGCGGCGCAGCGGGCGGATGTCGAGCAGGCGGTCGCCGTAGCGCCGCCCCACCTCGTACCCGACGCTGTCCCCGATGATCGCCGCAGCGATCACCACGGTGAGCAGCAGGCTGAGCGAGACCTCACCCCGGTAGGCCAGCACCCCGCCGAGCACGACCGCGGTCTCGCCGGGCAGCACGAAGCCGGCGAAGACCGCGGCCTCGCCGAAGACCAGGGCGGCCACCAGCAGGTAGGCCACCGGCGCCGGCACGGTGAACAGCCCGTCCAGCCATCCGGTCACCCGGTCACCTCGGTGGCGGCATCGGCATCCGCCTGCGCAGCCGCCCCCGGGCCGGACGGGCCGGCCGCGCCCGCCGTCCCCGCCCGGTCGATGTCGGGCTCCAAGAAGATCATCGCGTCGATGGACAGCACCTTACGGACCCGGACCTCGGCCGCGTCGATCGCACCGGCCACGTCCTGCGCCGAACTGCCCGGCGAGACCGCGACCTTGGCCGCCACCAGCAACTCCTCCGGACCGATGTGCAGCGTCCGGAGGTGGATCACCCGCTCCACCCCGGGGCCGACCAGGGCCGCCTGGATCCGCTCGATCTCCTCCGGCGCGGCCCCCTCGCCGACCAGCAGCGAGCCCATCTCGATCGCCAGGATCACCGCGACCGCGACCAGCAGCAGCCCGATCATCGCGCTGCCCAGCGCGTCCCACCGGCCGTTGTCGGTGATCAGGGTCAGGCCGACCCCGAACAGGGCGAAGACCAGGCCGAGCAGGGCGGCGAGGTCCTCCATCAGGACGACCGGCAGTTCCGGGGCCTTCGACCCGCGGACGTAGGCGACCCAGGAGCGCCCCCGGCGCAGCGGCGACGCCTGGGTGATCGCGGTGTGGAAGGAGAACCCCTCCAGCCCGATCGCCACCACGAGGACGGCGATGGGCACCCAGCGCCAGCTGGTGATCGGCTCCGGGTGCTGCCACTTGTGCCATGCCTCGTTGAGCGCGAACAGCCCGCCGACGGTGAACAGCACGACCGAGACGATGAAGGCGTACAGGTAGCGCACCCGCCCGTAGCCGAACGGATGCTCCGCGGACGCCGACTGGCGGGCCCGGCGGCCGCCGATCAGCAGCAGGACCTGGTTGCCGGAGTCGGCCACCGAGTGGATCGCCTCCGCCAGCATCGAGGCGGCACCGGTGAGCGCGAAGGCGATGAACTTGGTGGCGGCGATGCCCAGGTTCGCGGCCAGCGCGGCGAGGACCGCCCTGCCACCGGCCTCAGCGGACACTCAGCTCCCCTCTCTGCCTCCCGTCGGTCCGGGCTCGCGGGCGGCGGGGCAGGCGGCGCGCGCCACCTGAAGGTGACTGTCAGCGGGTACGGTCGCGCAGGTCGGCGACGTGCGGCGAGGTCAGCGGGTCGACCCCGCTGGCCAGCGCGAGGTACACCGCCGCGAAGTCGGTCAGCGAGACCAGGTCGGCCAGCCGCTCCAGCGGGTGCCCGGGCTCGGCGGACACCTCGGTGACCCGCACCCCGGCCTCCTCCGCGGTGATCCGGACGGCGTCCGCCGTCCGCGAGGTCTCCAGCCACGAGCCGTCGGGACGGTCCACGCTGGGGGCCGCGTCCCGCAGCAGCACCAGGCGCAGCCGCGGGATCGGCCGGGAGCCGGAGTCGTCGTAGGGGTCGGCGAAGATGTCCTCCGGGCGGGCGGCGAACGGCCCGCCGAAGGTGGCGACGACGTCCCCGGCGTCGTCCGGGAGCGCCCCGCGCATCGCCGGGACCCGGGCCGTGCGGGCCAGCATCGACACCGCCCGGGACGCCGCCACCCCGGTGACGTCTCCGTCGCCGAGCACCACGGGCAGGCTCGAGTCCAGCTCCAGCGCCAGGGACTTCGCCGGGTTGACGAACGCGTCCGAGGACGGGCGGTAGGTGTCGGCGAGGACGTCCAGCCGGTCGGCGACCCGCTGCAGCACGGCCGGTGAGGCGTCGGTGAGGCCGAGCGCGTTGGCGGCGGCGACCACCGGGGTGAGCAGCGACCACAGCGCCATCCGCGAGGCGCGGCCGGCCGGGGTGGCGGCCGGGGCCACCGGGACGTGGACCCCGCCGGTGCGCGTCGAGACCTCGGCCAGCGGGGAGTCGGCCGACCCGACGGTGAGCAGCCGGCAGCCGCGCCGGGCCGCCTCGGCGGCCAGGCCCAGCGGCCCCGGCGCGCGGCCGGACATCGAGACCGCGACCAGCATGTCCAGCGGACCCACCCAGCCGGGGAGCGGCAGCCCGCGGCGCACGCTCACCGGGACCGGGGATCCGCTGCCGGCCAGCAGCGTCAGCACGTCGCCGACCACCGCGGAGCCGCCCAGGCTGGCCACCACCACCGCCCGCGGCCGGCCGTCCGCGGTCACCGGGTGCAGCCCCGCCTCGGCCGTCGCGGTCAGCGCGATCCGCACCTGCGCGCCGGCGCCGGCCAGGGCCCGCAGGCTGCCCGACGGGTCGGCTCCGGCGAGCGCCTCAGCGTTGTCGAGCAACTGCTCGTCGAGGCTCATTCCTCACTCCCGGGTGCGTGCCTCGTCGACGAGCAGCACCGGGATGCCGTCGTCGATCCGGTAGGCCAACGGACAGCCCGAGCACTGCAGTTCCGGCACGCCACCGGGCCCGGTCCCGTCGACCAGGGTGGCCCGGCAGGAGGGGCAGCGCAGGATCTCCCGCAGCCAGGGTTCGATGCTCGTCACGGGCTCATCCTTACGCATCCGGTGGCCGGTGTGGGCGGAGCCTCGCGGCTGGACCGGGGTCCGGCCGGATCCGCACGGCAGGGTCAGTGCGGCAGCACCAGGGCGGGGGCCTCGCCCCGATCACCGGCGCGCACGATGGCCAGCACCTCGTCCCGGATCCGGGCCATCGTCGCGGCGTCACCGGCCTCGGCGTTCAGCCGCAGCAGGGGCTCGGTGTTGCTCGGCCGCAGGTTGAACCACCACATCGGTTCCTGCTGCGTCCCGGCGAAGCTGACCGTCAGGCCGTCCAGGCGGTCCAGGGCCACCCCGGGGCGGCCCGCGAACGCGGCCTCGACCCGGGCGGTGGCCTCGGCGGCGTCCGGCACCCGGGAGTTGATCTCGCCGCTGGCCGGGTAGCGCTCGTACTGCTCGACCAGCCGGGACAGCGGGTGGGGCTGGCCGGCCAGGGCGGCCAGGACGTGCAGCGCCGCGAGCATCCCGGTGTCGGCGAACCAGAAGTCCCGGAAGTAGTAGTGGGCCGAGTGCTCGCCGCCGAAGACGGCGTCCGCCTCGGCCATCTCCGCCTTGATGAAGGCGTGCCCGACCCGGGTGCGCACCGGGATCCCGCCGGCCTGCCGGATCGCCTCCGGGACGACCCGCGAGGTGATCAGGTTATGGATCACCCTCGCCGGCCGGCCCGCGGCCAGCTCCTTGGCGATCTCCCGGGAGGCGATGATCGCGGTGATCGCGCTGGGGCTGACCGGGGAACCCGACTCGTCCACGACGAAGCACCGGTCGGCGTCCCCGTCGAAGGCCAGCCCGAGGTCGGCGCCGTGGGCCGGCACCGCGGCCTGCAGGTCGCGCAGGTTGCGCGGGTCCAGCGGGTTCGCCTCGTGGTTGGGGAAGCTGCCGTCCAGCTCGAAGTACAGCGGGACCACGTCGAGGTTCAGGGCGGGCAGACCGGCGGAGTCGCCGAGCACCGCGGGCGCGGTCAGCCCGGCCATGCCGTTGCCGGCGTCGACCACGATCCGCAGCCGACGCAGCCCGGCCAGGTCGACCAGCGAGCGCAGGTGGGCGGCGTAGCCGGCCAGGACGTCGCGCTCCACCCTCGATCCGACCCGGCCCTCCGCGGGGCGCGGCCAGGCGGGGTCCTCCAGCAGCTCCAGCGCGGCGTCCCGGATCCCGGCCAGGCCGGTGTCCAGCCCGACCGGACGCGCCCCGGCGCGGCACAGCTTGATCCCGTTCCACTCCGCCGGGTTGTGGCTGGCGGTGAACATCGCGCCCGGCAGGTCGAGCGACCCGCTGGCGTAGTAGAGGCCGTCGGTGCTGCACAGCCCGATCAGGACGACGTCCAGCCCGGTGGCGGTGACCCCGGCGGTGAAGGCCCGCACCAGGTCCGGGGAGGAGTCGCGCATGTCGTGCCCGACCACCACCTGCCGCGCCTGTCCGCCGACCGCGCGGGCGAAGGCCTCGCCCAGCGCGCGGGTGACCCGGGCGTCGAGCTGCACGCCGACCAGGCCGCGGATGTCGTTCGCCTTGACGATGTCGGCCAGGACCTGGCGGTGGTCGGACATCAGGGCAGGCTATCCGGGCCCGGGGGGCGCGCGGCGTCGGCCGCCACACCGATCTGCCCGGCAACGCCCCGGTTCGTCACGGGCCGGAGGTGGGATTTCGCCCGTTCCTCCGGGTCCCGCCCCTCCCGGTCGGGGGATGCTCCGAGCCCCGCCCGGGTCAGAGCTTGCGGGTGCGGTCCAGGACGCTCTGCACGGTCAGGACGGACCCGGCGTGCTCCCAGCTGCGGTGCTCGCAGCGGTGGCAGGAGGTGAACTCCACCGGAGTCCCGTCGGTGAGGTTGAGCGACAGCCGGGTCACCCGGCCGCTGCCGCAGCCCCGGCAGCTGTCCGGCCGGCGGTGCTCGCGCTGGGTCAGCGATCCCAGGGGCACCGGCGCCGTGGCACGCGTGCGGCGACGGCGGGTGGGGGCTGACCCGGGCGCGGAGGCGGGCCGGGATCCGGACAGAGGGGGCCGAGTCGACATCGACGATTCCTTCGCAGGCCGAGGGGTCCGTGGACGTGCCGCCCGCGGTGGCGCCGCCGGGATCCGGCGGTGCGGCAGGCTGCCTGTCACGGCAGAGCTGCTCGACCGGGGCGCTGGCATCTCCCCCAGATTCGGCAGGGGGCCCCGCCCCCTTGAATGTGCGGCGGTTCCCGGCGATCCGGGCACCTAGTCGGGGTCGCGCAGAACCCGCAGGTGGCCGCGGCGGCCGATCTCCAGGCCGGGAGCCTCCGGGACCGGCAGGTCGGCCTGGGCCACCTCCGGGCGCGGCCGGGCGGCCTCCCGCACGGCGTCGGCGAGGGCCAGCAGGTCGTCGTGGGACGGCGGCGGCGGCGCCAGGTCCCCGGCCAGGCGGACGATCTCCCAGCCGCGCGGGGCGGTCAGCCGCTCGGCATGCTCCGCGCACAGGTCGTAGCAGTGCGGCTCGGCGTAGGTGGCCAGCGGTCCGAGCACGGCGGTGGAGTCGGAGTACACGTACGTCAGGGTGGCCACCGCAGCCTCCTGGCACGCGGTCTTGGAGCACCGTCGCACACCACCCACGGCGGCCAAGGTACCCCCGTGGCAGCGCACCAGGGCACTGCGGCGCGCCGCGCCCGAGTCGGCATGAACCGGCCCCGGAGCCGTAGGCTCTTCAGGTGCCCAGGCCGCCGTGGAACCCACCCGTCGGCCCGGGCCGGGCGGGCGGGCGCAGGTCCCGGCGACTGACCCGGCGGGACCGCCACGGCCGCGGCCTGCGCGGCCCGTTGCTGCCCGCCGACCTGCCCGGATGGCGCAGCCGGGCCGATCGCTTCGACGACCTCGTGCTCGACGTCGTCGAGCATCTCGAGCCGCGCTGGGGCCGCGAGCTGGACGGCGTGGAGTTCGCGGTCGAGGACGTGCCGCCCAGCGACCCCGCACCGTGGGAGCACGGTGAGATCCCGCTCGGCCGGTTCTTCCCCGCCCGCGGCGAGGAGCCGCCCCGCGTCGTGGTGTACCGGCGGCCGGTGGAGACCCGCGGCGGCGATCCGCGCGAGGTCGCCGGGCTGGTCCACGACGTCGTCGTCGAGCAGGTGGCGCACCTGCTCGGCCTGTCCCCCGAACAGGTGGACCCGGGGTACGACGAGCCCTGACCCGGGCAGCGTCGCGGCACCGCCCGGTCAGCTGAGTCCGGTCAGCCGGCCAGACCCAGCCGGGGATCCTCGACCGCGACCGGCCGCACGCCGGGGCCCGAGGCGCTCGCGGACACCGGGATCACGCTCACCATCCGGCCGCCCGCGTCGGCGGCCGTGAGCACGACCGCGGCGTGCACGGCGCCGCCGCCGTCGGGCCGGATCAGCACCCCGGCGGCCTTCGGCACGGGCACCGCGAGGGTGCCTCCCGCCGGGACGTCGACCGCCTGCCCGGCGCCCGAGGCGCCGGGACCGCCCAGCGCCTGGATCACCACGCGGGCGCCCGCGCCGGGAGCGGTCAGGCTGAGCGTGGCGGTGATCGCGCCGCCCGCCGTCGCCGCCGCCGGCAGCGCCACCGCGGCCGGCGCGGCCAGCGGCAGCGTCGCCGCCGACCAGCCGAGGTCCGCCGGCGGGGCCTTGCCGCCGGGATCCGCGGCCGTGCCCGCGTCCCCGCTGCCGGCCGAGGCCCGGCCGATCACGGCGCCCGCCACCACCGGGACGTCGGCGCGCACCAGGGCCGCGTAGTCGCCGTCGGGAACCCCGCCGACCTGGACGTCGACCACCCCGCCACCGGGGACGGTCACCACACCCCGGGCACCCAGCTCGGTCACCCCGGTGGGACCGAGCAGGCTGATCCGCACGATGGCCTCGTCCGGCCCCGGCACCGCCACCCGGACCGCGGTGGCACCGGGCGCCTCCGGGCCGGACGGGTGGGCGGCATCCCCGCCCTGCACGCTCAGGCCCGGCACGACCTGGGCCTTCGCGGCGGGTGCGGCCGCCGGGACGTCGTCGGTCCCGCCGGGCACCAGGCCCCGCAGCACGCTGTCGTGCAGGGTCGCCGTCACCCGCCCGGAACGCGTCTGCACGTGCACCGCCAGCGGCGCGACGCCCGGGGCGAGCGCGTCCACGAAGAGCGCGACCTGGCCGGACGCCGGGACCACGATCCCCTCCCCGCCGGGTGCGGACAGGCGGCCGGCCGACCCGTGCACGGTGACGTCGACCAGCGCCGGGGAGCTCATCGGGTTGGCCAGCAGCAGCCGGGCCCGGTGGCCGTCCCCGGTGCCCCCGCCGACCAGCCAGATGTCCGAGCCGGCGGCGGCGCATCCGGTCGTGGCCAGGCCGCGCAGGTCACCCGAGGTCGCCAGCGTGGTCTGGACGGCGGCCAGCAGGGGCGGGGTGTCGTCACCGGGCGCGGTCGCATCCAGCCGGGTCGCACCGGCCCGCGCCAGGGTCTGCCCGGCCACCGCGATCCCGCCCGGCAGGCTGCGCAGCACCGTGGCCGGGACATCCACGGGGCCGGACCCGCCGGACCCGCCGGACCCGCCGGACCCGCCGGCACCGCCGCTCCCGGTCCCGCCGTCCGCACCGCCCGCGCCGTCCGGGCCGTCCGGGCCGTCGGAGGACAGCTCGCGCAGCGACGCGGGGACGTCCGCGCCTCCCGGTGCGGGCGCTCCCGGCCCGCCGGCCTCGACGCCACCGAGCGGATCGACGGCGGCCGCCAGTGCCCGGACCAGCACCGGCCCTCCGGCCGGAACCGGGTCACCGCCCGGCGGGACGGCCAGGGTCTCCGGCCCGGGGCAGACCACCGCGGCCGCACCGCGCACCAGCGGCACCGGCGCCGGGCGCGGCCCGTCGCCGCCGATCCCGCCGGCCCGCTCCGGCAGCAGCGCCGCTCCGCCGCCGGCCAGGCCACCGGCCAGCAGGACGACGACGACCAGGACAGCCAGACGGGTCTTCACGGCCGCCCCCTGCCGGCGCCCACCGCGGTCCCGGCCGGCAGGTGGGCCGCGAGCAGGCGACGGCGCCGCCGCGGCAGCGGCGCCGCCACCAGCAGACCGAGCGCGAGCACCGCGGTCCGGGCCAGGTCCAGCGGTCGCTGCCCGGTGGCCCGGTGCTCGACGACGAGGTGGCCCCCCCGTGCCGGCAGCAGGAACGACTGCGACCACCCGGCGTGCCGGGCCGGGACCAGCGCCCGCCCGTCCAGCCACGCCCGCCAGCCCGGGTCGGCCCGCTCCGCGATCACCAGAACCCGGCCCGGGGTCCCGGCCGGCAGCCTGGTGTTCACCCTGGTCCCGGTCGAGGGCAGGGCCTGCAGCGTCACCCCGCGCGGGTCGAGTACACGCACCCGCGCCGGCCGGGACGGCGCACCGTCGCCGGCGGCGTCCAGCTCGACCCGCCACAGCACGGCGCCGTCCGGGGTCCCGACCCTGACCAACCCCGGCGAGGCGTCGACGGCGCGGACCGAGGCCTGGTCCAGCGGCGGCAGCAGGAGCACCGAGCCGACGTCGAGATCGGCCAGCCGGTCGCGGACGTCGCGGCCGGCGTCCGACAGCATCGCCCCGAGCACGGGCAGCACCAGTTCCCGGTCGGCGGGCCCGGCCGTGCCGACGCCGGCCCGGCCGGCCAGGGCCGCGGAGAAGTCCCCGAGCCTGGGCCCGGCCGCCCGCATCAGGCTCCACCGCAGGCCGGACGGCCGGACCCGGACCACCAGGGTGCGGGTGGCCGCCGGTCCCTCGGCCTCCACGCCGGCCACCACCGGCAGCACGTCGGGGTCGGCGCGGACCACCCGGTGCCCGCCGGCCCAGCCCTGCCAGGCCCACACCAGCGCCAGGCCCAGCGGCGCGGCCACCAGCAGCACGCCGAGACCCAGCGCCAGGCCGTGCCGCGGCCCCGGGGAGTGCCGGCGCAGCCGGCCCGCAGCGCCGGTCAGCCGGCACAGCGCGGCGACCAGCACTCCCAGCTCCAGCAACGACAGGCCCGGCCCCCACCAGGACCGGACCGGCCCGGCGACGGTCTGCGCCAGGCCGATCCGCGGGGCCAGCACCGCGGCGGCCAGCCCGGCCAGCCCCGCGATCAGGGCCACCAGGGCCGCCGTCCCGCGGCGGTCGGCGGGGCCGCGCCCGCGCAACGGGCCGGCCAGCGCGACCAGCAGCAGCGGGACGAGGGCGGCCGCCGCCAGCCCGCGCAGCAGGCCCGCCGGAGAGGCGCCGGTCAGCCCGGCCACCCGGTCCAGCAGCGGCACCAGCGGGACGCCGGGACGGCCGAGCAGGACCGCGGGATCCGCCGGCATCAGCAGCAGGTTCCAGCCGGCGGCCGGCGGCGGCCCGCTGCCACCGCTCGGGCCGCCCGCTTCGGCCAGCAGCAGCCTCGGCTGCCCGGCCACCGCCAGCCACCACGGAGCCAGCAGCACCGCCGGCAGCATCACCGTCCACCCGAGCAGGCCCCGCCCGGTGCGGGCCGCGACCGCCACCGCCGCCACCGCCACCAACGCCGGCACGACCAGCACCGGAGCGCCGGCCAGCACGGCGCTCAGCGCCAGCCCCGCCCCGGACGCGGCGGCCAGCGAACCCCGGCCCCGGCCGCCGACCCCGACCGTGCGGGCCAGGCCGAGGGCGACCAGCGGCAGCAGGACGTGCGCGACCACCGCGCCCACCCGTCCCGCGCCGACCGCCACCAGCAGGGACGGCGCCGCCGCCCAGACCAGCGCGGCCCAGGCCCGCAGCGCGCGGGACCGGGTCACCGCCGCGGCCGCCGCCCAGGCGGTGACCGCGCTGAGCGGGACCCCGGCGAGCAGGACGGCGAGCACCGCCGCCCGCGGCGAGCTCCCGAACGGCGCGGCCAGCACGGACAGCACCAGCCCGAACGGATCGGCGGCCGCGGCGGCGCCCAGCCCGACCGGCCGCCAGTCGGAGGTCGCGGCCCGCCACAGCGTCCCGGCGTCCAGCGGCGCCGGCAGCAGGGCGGGCGAGACCGCCGCGCCGCCGCCGCGCAGCAGCGGGCGCATGCCGGCCAGGCCGGCGACGGCGACGAACACCACCACGGCGGCGGCGCTCAGCCAGCCCCGCCCGGCGACCGGCACCCGGCGCGCGCGGGGGGCACTCGGTGCGGCCTCGGCCTCCTCCGCCACCGGGCCGGTCTCGACCGGGACCCGCGGCACCGGTTGGTGGGGACCGTCGCCGGGTTCCGGCGGCGTCCGGGCCGGCCCGGGCACCGGGCCGGGATCCACGCCCAGCCGGGCCATCTCGCCGGCCAGCCAGGCGGCGTCCTGCTCGCGCAGGTGGGCGGAGACCGCGTCCCGGCGGGTCCGCAGGATCTGCCGAGGTCGGGCGTGCAGCCTCCGGATCACCCGTCGCGGCACCCGGCGGGTGCCCGACGTCCGGCGCCGGGCCCGCAGCCAGGCGCCGGGCCGCAGCAGGGTCATCGTCAGGGCGGCGATCTCGTCCGCCGCGCGGCTGGGCTGCTTGAGCACCAGCCGGCAGGCGGACCGCACCATCGCCGCGCCCGCCGTCCAGGCCAGCACCACCGGGATCGCCGGCCACGGCGTTCCGGCCAGCCTCAGGTGGATCGCGTCGCGCCGGTCGGCCCGGGCCCAGGAGCCGCGACCACCCGCCGCCCTCCGGCCGCTGGCACCCGCCTCGGCGTGCGCGACGACGGCCTGCGGCACGACGATCACCCGGTGCCCGGCCAGGTGCGCCCGGCGGCACAGGTCGAGATCGTCACGGGCGTGCGCGAGCGCCGGGTCGGGGCCGCCGAGGGCGTCCCAGACGTCCCGCCGGATCAGCATCCCCGCGGTGCCGACCGCGAGGACGTCGCTGCGATGGTCCAGCTGGCCCTGGTCGACGTCGTCGATGTCGACGCCGGTCACCCGCTTGCCCAGCGGGGAGGTGGTGAACCCGACGTCGAGCAGCAGCCGGCCGTCGTCCCACCCGACCTGCTTGCAGCCGGCGATCACCGCCGAGGGGGAGACGTCGACCGCGTCGAGCAGCCGGCGCAGGGCGTCGGGTGCGGGAGCCGCGTCGTCGTGGATCAGCCACAGCCACTCGCGCAGGTCCGGCGCCGCGGGGGCGCTGCCGGGTGGCTGTCCCGGCCTCGGGTCCGGCGCCGGGCGCAGCCCGCCGGTCTCCAGCGTGGTCAGGGCCGCGCGGACGGCGTCACCGAAGGCGGTCCGTCGCGGCAGCCGGAGCAGGTTCGGGGTGGCCCGGGCGAGCAGGTCGGCGCTGCCGTCCCCGGACCCGGTGTCCACCCCGACCAGGACGTCGGGCGGGCGGACCTGGCCGGCGATCGCGGCCAGCGTGCGCGGCAGGAACTGGGCGCCGTCGTGGCACACCAGGACTGCGGTCACCCGGGCGGCCGCGGGCCTGGTGCGCGGCACCGGACGGGGGTTGGGCGTGGTGGCTCGCGGCGCCGCACCGCGGCGAAGCGTCGGAGGACCGGATGTGGAGGCGCCGACGGCGGAGCGCCGATCGGCGTCGAGACTCACCGTCGCGCCGTCACCACGTGGCACTGCCCGTGTCCTAGACGGCGCGCTTCTTCACGCGCCGCCGCTCCCGCTCGGACAGCCCGCCCCAGATCCCGAACCGCTCGTCGTTCGCCAGCGCGTACTCCAGGCACTCCGCGCGCACCTCGCAGGCCAAGCACACCCGCTTCGCCTCACGGGTAGACCCGCCCTTCTCCGGGAAGAAGGCCTCCGGGTCCGTCTGCGCGCACAGGGCCCGCTCCTGCCAGGCGAGCTCCGCGGGCAACTGATCGATGGCCAGCACGGCCCCCAAACCGAGCCCGCCGTCGATGGCCATCAGCTCGTGCACCTCGCGCCTCCTCGACCCTCTACCGCGCGCAAACCCGCCGTCACCGGCCGCCCCCGCACGGATCCCCCACTGAGTGTGTTCGGGCGGCAACTCTAAGTGATGTCGCCGCTCTCACACCAATGGAATTACACGCGTGTCGTGCCGTGCTCGTCAAGCGGGAGTCTGGTAATTGTGCGCTCCCCCGAACGGGGGAGCGCCGGCCTGCCGCCCGCTGCCCCCGCGAGTGCGACGTCCGCGGGCTTGCTGACGAATGCGCCCGGCAACGTCGCACTCGCGGGCCGAGTGCCGGGCGACGTCGCACTCGGGCTCCGCCGTACGGGCGGGAGCCCGGCAACCCACCTGCCGCCGCGCCGTCCGGGCGGGTCGGCTGGGAGGATCCACCACATGCGCATCACCGCACTGGCCGGCGGCATAGGCGGCGCGCGCTTCCTCCGCGGGCTGGTGCACGCGTTGGGCACCCGCGCGGGCGGGGCCGAGGTGACGGTCGTGGTCAACACCGCGGACGACGTGACCCTGCACGGGCTGCGGGTCTGCCCGGACCTCGACACGGTCATGTACACCCTGGGCGGCGGGATCCACGAGCGGCAGGGCTGGGGGCGCGCCGACGACCGCTTCACGGTGGCCGAGGAGCTGGCCGGCTACGGGTCGCAGCCGGACTGGTTCTCCCTGGGCGACCGCGACCTGGCCACCCACATCGTGCGCACCCGGATGCTGGCCGAGGGCTTCTCGCTGTCCCAGGTGACGCGGGCGCTGTGCCGGCGCTGGCAGCCGGGCGCGCTGCTGCTCCCGATGAGCGACGACCCGGTGGAGACCCACGTGGTCATCGACGACCCGGCCTCGGACGGCGGCGCGCGCGCCGTCCACTTCCAGGAGTGGTGGGTCCGGCTGCACGCCGCCGTTCCCGCCCGGCAGATCCTGGCCCTGGGCATCGAGACCGCCACTCCGGCGCCGGGGGTGCTCGAGGCGCTCACCGAGGCGGACGTCGTCCTGCTCCCACCGAGCAACCCGGTGGTCTCGATCGGCACGATCCTCGGCGTCCCCGGGGTGCGGGAGGCCCTGCGCCGGACCGCGGCGCCCGTGGTCGGGGTCTCGCCGATCGTCGGGGGTGCGCCGGTGCGAGGGATGGCCGACGCCTGCCTGACCGCGATCGGGGTGGAGACCTCGGCCGCCGCCGTGGCCGGGCTGTACACCGACTTTCTCGACGGATGGCTGGTGGACCAGCGGGACGCCCACGACGTGGCCCGCCTGGCCACCGACAGCCCGAGTCTGCGGGTGCTGGCCCGGCCGCTGCTGATGACCGACGTCCCCGCCGCCGCGGCGATCGCCGCCGACGCCCTGGACCTGGCGCTGCGCCTGCGCGAGCGCAGCACCACCGGGTGAGTCACGCGTGATCGCAGGCGGGTCGCGGATGGGGCGCGGGTGAGCCAGGTACACGCCTTCGGCGTGCCCGGGCTCGGTGAGGTGGTGGCCGGGGAGGACCTGGCCGCCTCGCTGCTGGGGGCGCTCTCCCAGGCCGGGACGCCGCTGCTCGGCGGCGACGTCCTGGTGGTCTCCAGCAAGGTCGTGTCCAAGGCGGAGGGCCGGGCGCTGGTCGCGCCGGGCCGTGAGCAGGCGGTGGCGGACCAGACCGCACGGGTGGTGGCGGAGCGGATCACCCCCCGCGGCCCGGCCAGGATCGTGCAGTCCCGCTCCGGACCGGTGCTGGCCGCGGCCGGCGTCGACGCCTCGAACGTGGCGGCCGGCATGGTGCTGCTGCTGCCGGCCGATCCGGACGCCTCGGCCCGCCGGCTGCGCCGCGACCTGGCCGCCCGCACCGGCCTGCGGCTCGCCGTGGTGATCTCCGATACCGCCGGGCGGCCATGGCGCGAGGGCCAGGCCGACATCGCGATCGGCGCCGCCGGGCTGATCGTGGTGGAGGATCTGCGCGGCGCCTCCGACCCCTACGGCAACCCCCTGGAGGTCACCGTCCGCGCCGTGGCCGACGAGATCGCCGGGCTGGCCGACCTGGTCAAGGGCAAGCTGGACGGCGTGCCCGCCGCCGTCGTGCGGGGGCTGGCCGACTGGGTCGGCGACGCCGACGGGCCCGGCGCGGCGACCCTGCTGCGCGGGCCGGGCGAGGACTGGTTCCGGCTCGGCCACGTCGAGGCGGTCCGGACGGCGCTCGGCGTCCCCCCGGGAACCCCCGGGCTGGACCCGGTCCGGGTCCCGGCCGACGGGGTGGCGGACCGGCTGCGCAGGGCCCTGCAGGTCGCGCTGCGGGCGCCCGACCCGTTCGGTCCCGGCTCCGGGGCCGCGCCGGGGACATCGGTGGCGCCCGACGTCGAACCCGTGGACGGCGGTGCGGCGGGGGCGCGCGTCCAGGCCGGTGCCCTGCCCGGCTCCGCCGGTCGGCTCCCCGGGGCATCGGAGGCATCCGAGGCATCCGAGGCATCCGAGGCGTTCGCGCTCGGCGCGGCGGCGCAACGGATCGCCGCAGCGGCCTGGACCGAGGACCTGGTCGTGGAGATCCGCCTCGACCCGGGCCCGCCGCCGGCTCTCGTGATCACCGCTCGGGCCGCGCCCCAGGGTCCAGCCGCACCCTAGGGCCGGGGCCGCGCCTCGAGCGCGGTCAGCCCGTCCAGGGCCTCCCGGTGCTGCGCGGGCGTCTCGGCCAGGGCCAGACGCCAGGCCACTCGCTGGACCTCGCGGGCGGCGACGTACGGCGACAGCGCCGGGTCATCGGGGTCCCGCCCGTAGCCGCGCACCGCCTCGGCACCGTCGGCCTGCCGGGTGCTGCGCAGCACGCCGAGATCCCACTCCACCGGACCCTGGCAGGTGTCCTCGAGGTCGTTCCAGACCAGCCGCCCGTCGAGGTCCATCAGGTTCCCGGGGTGCGCATCACCGTGCAGGACCTGCCAGGACGAGGTCGCCGAGCCGTCCAGCAGCGGGCCGACCACGGCCTCCCGGACGGCGGCCAGCCGCTCCGCGTCCCGCGCCGGTGCCGGGCCGCGCCGCGCCATCACGCCGATCAGGTGCCGCAGGTCGCGGTCCACCGGGGCCAGCGGTGGCTGCCGCAACGGGCACCCGCGCATCGCGGCGTGCAGGTCGGCGAGCAGGCCGCCCACGGCGCGCGCCGGCACCGACGCGGGCGGTACCGGGCGGGCCAGCCGCCAGCAGGCCAGCCAGACGCCGCCGACCTCGTGCGGACCTGCGCTCAGGCCGTCCCCGGGTCCGGCCGGAGGGACCACCGGCGCTCCGGCGCCGGCGAGCCAGCCCCCCAGATCCACCTCCCGGCGCTGCCGCTCGACGGCGTCCGGCAGCAGGCCCACCGAGGCCGGCGAGCGCACCACCAGCGGCCGTGGGCTCAGGTGCAGGACGACGTTCGCCGCGCCGGACAGCAGGACGGGCTCCACCCCTGCCAGGCCGTGCGCCGCCGCCAGGGCGAGCGCCGCCCGCGTGACGGCCGCGACCTCGGCGCCGTCCGCGGTCACCGGACGAGTGGCGCGGCCCCGCCGGTCTTGACGTGCGGCGACCGCGGGCCGGGCAGGACCGTCGCCGCCGCCCCCCGCACCCGCGACCCCGGGCCGATCGGCGGGCCGGGCAGGTGCGTGGGCAGGTTCATCCGCGGGGCCCGCCGCGGGCGGGTCGCGCCGTCGAGCTCGAGCAGGCGCTGCACCCGGTAGCGATGCCCGCGGTACTGCTCGATCACGGCCGCGCAGCCGGCGTCGTCCATCACCCGGGAGGTGAGCGCCCAGGAGACGTTGCGGGAGACGTGGAAGTCGCCGAAGGAGAAGGCGTCGGCGTCGCCGTGGGCTCGCTGCCGCACCTCTGCCGCCGTCCACACCCCGACGCCGGGGAGGCTGCGCAGCCGCGCCTCGACGTCCCCGAGGTCGAGGTCGACGGTCTGCTCGAGCCGCCCGGCGGAGACGCAGGCGGCCAGCACCACCCGGCGCCGGGCCTCGTCGACGCCGGCCCGCATCCAGGCCCAGGACGGGATCCGCCGCCACTCCTGCGGTGCCGGGATGACCCGCATCCCGGCCACCACGCCCTGGCCGTACCCGGTGGCGTCCCGGCGGGCACGGCGCGACGCCGGCCCGGGGGCCGGCTCGCCGTAGGCCTCGACCAGCATCCGCCAGGCCCGGCGCGCCTCCACCCCGGTGACGCGCTGCTCGAGCGCCGCCGCGATCAGTGCCTCGACCACCGCGCGGGTGCGCGTGACCCGCCAGCCGGGCCGGGTGCGCCAGGCCGAGACCAGCCTGGGGTGGCGCACGTCGGGGACGAAGCCCGTCGGGTCGTCGCGGGCGCCGAGCAGGTCGGGGACGCCGTCCAGCGCCCAGTCCGCACCGGGCCCCCAGGCCGAGGCCTCGACCTCGCCGGCCGACGCCCGGGGCTCCAGGCGCAGCAGCACCGGGCCGTCCGGGGTGCGGGTGGCCCGCCAGACCGTGCCGTCCGGCTCGCGCCGGTAGCAGGGGTCCGCGGCGCCGCGGCCGAGGGCGGCAAGCGTCGCGTGCACCGCCACCGGTCGGCCGGGCCGCCAGTGACGGATCTTCGGTTGCTCCACGGCTGCCTTGCTGCCCGAGGCCGGTTTCGCCGGACGGGTCACCCCTGCAGTGTGGCCCCAGTCCGGCCGCCGTCGCTGCGGACCCGCCGGGGATCCGTAGACTCCCGTCGAACGAAGCGGAGGGACATTGGCCAAGAAGAGCGCACAAGCCGATCGCAAAGCCCTGGTCGAGGAGATGCGGCGTGCGCAAGCGGCCGCCGAGCGGCGCCGCACCCTGCTGGCCGCGGGTGCCGCGACGATCGTCGTGGTGGTGCTGGTCGGTCTGGTGATCGGGGTGATCCGCAACTACCAGGCCGGGCGCGACCCGGCGAACATCGGCGCCACCGCGGCCGCCGCGCAGTGCGAAGCGCCGCCCAACGACCCGACGTCGGGCAGTGCGGTGCACGTCGGGCCCGGCACCGACCAGCCGAACGTCACGAAGATCAAGTACTCGACGGTGCCACCGTCCTCCGGTGAGCACTTCGTGGTGCCCGAGTCGCCGTCGCTGCCCTTCTACACCGCGCAGGACCGGCCCCGGATCGAGACGCTGGTGCACAACCTCGAGCACGGGTACACGGTTCTTTGGTACGAGCCGTCCCTGCCGGCCTCGCAGCAGGCGGATCTGAAGAAGATCGCCGACCTGGCGAGGGCGGACGGCGCCACGTCGGGCAAGTTCATCGTCAGCGCCTGGGACGACAGCTACGGGAAGTTCCCGGCGGGCAAGACCGTGGCGCTGTCGCACTGGGGGTCGAAGCAGGGTCACCGCCAGCTGTGCGGGGCGGTGTCCGGCGCCGTGGTGGAGTCGTTCATCACGCAGTTCCCCGCCACCGACGCCCCGGAGCCGAACGGCGCCTGACCCGCGGCGATCTTCCGACACCGAACACCCACGCCGCCCGGCGCCCCGTCGGGAGATCACGCCAATGCGCGGCGATCTCCCGACCCCGCCACGACCGACGCGCCGACCACGTCGGGAGATCACCCAAGGCGCGGCGATCCTCCCGACCCCGCCACGGCGGGGTTCGCCGACCCACTGTGATCTCCCGCCGCCGCGGCACGGCCGCGCGTGGCGACCCCGGCGCGGGTCACCTGCACGCCGGCTCCCTTGCTCGCTGAGAGCCGCTTTGCTCGCCAGGAGCCGCTCGCGGCTCCCGACACGCCGGACCGGTCCGGCGTTCAGCGAGCAAACCGGCGTTCAGCGAGCAAGCGGGCCCGGGCGGCGCGGCCTCAGTGGCCTCAGTGGCCTCAGTGGCCTCAGCGGCGGGACATCACCCGGCGCTCGGCGGCGACCCCGACCCCCGCCGCGGCCAGGTCTGTCAGGGTGAACAGCACCCGGGAGAGCAGGACGACGACCAGCACGCTCCCCCGGTC
>Ga0187788_10000134_pt1 | contig 18735 bp, 18 predicted proteins | sample 1015_BV01_MP10_2_FD_133008 | JGI IMG/M metagenome (GOLD analysis project Ga0187788, IMG submission 133008) | Tropical peat soil microbial communities from peatlands in Department of Meta, Colombia - 1015_BV01_MP10_20_MG | ecosystem: Environmental > Terrestrial > Soil > Wetlands > Peat | place...
CCGGCTGCTGCTGGACTTCGGCGATAACCATGCCAGGAGCGAGCCGTTTCTCGGCCGCCGGTGAGTTGGCATCGACGCCGGTAATCAGGACACCCTTTACCTTGTCCTTGATGTTGTGCTTTTTGCGCAGTTCATCAGTGAGATTGGCGAGGTCGAGGCCGAGTGCCTTTTTAACGACGGGTTTGGCATCCGGAGTCGTGTCCTGCTTGTTGCTGAGCGCGGCCTGCTTCTCGTCTTCCAGCCGGCCGAGTTTGACCGTCACTTTTTCTTCCTTGCCCTTGCGGACAACGATGACTTCGACATCTTTGCCAACCGGTGTGTCTGCGACGATCTTCGGCAGATCGCGCATCTCCTTGACGTCCTTGCCATCGAACCTGACGATGACATCACCCGGCTCTATACCAGCGGGCTTGGCGGGGCCCTTTTCGTCTATGCCCGCCACCAGCGCGCCGCGCGCCGGCTTGACGCTGAGGCTCTCGGCGATTTCATCACTCACCTGTTGAATGCGGACTCCGAGCCAGCCACGACGCACTTCCTTGAACTCACGCAGCTGATCGATAACGGGCACAACTGTTTTCGACGGCACGGCGAAACCGATGCCGATTGAACCGCCGGACGGAGAAATGATCGCCGTGTTCACTCCGATCACTTCTCCATTGAGATTGAATAGCGGTCCGCCCGAATTGCCTCGATTGATGGCAGCGTCGGTCTGAATGTAGTTGTCATAAGGGCCTGACTGGATGTCGCGATTGCGCGCGGAAACGATGCCGGCCGTCACTGTTCCACCAAGACTGAATGGATTGCCGATTGCGATCACCCATTCGCCGAGCCGTAGTTTGTCGCTATCACCAAATTTAACTGCCTTGAGTGGTTTCGTCGGCTTGACCTTGAGCAGCGCAAGATCGGTCTTCTGGTCGCGACCGATGACTTCGGCTTTCAGCGTACTGCCGTCGTTGAGAATAACGTTCACTTCGTCGGCATCGGCGATGACGTGATTATTCGTCACAACCAGACCGGCGGCATCGATAATAAATCCGGAACCAAGTGAATTGACCCGACGCGGCATTGGCGCCTGGCTATCGCCGCCCGGGTTGTTTTGACCGGGGTGGCCATTCTGTCCGCGTCTATTCTTGAAGAACTCCTCAAAAAATTCCTCAAATGGAGAGCCGGGAGGCAATTGCGGCATGGCGCCATTCCGCATGTCGACCGACTGCTTGGTCGACACGTTAACGACCGCGTCTATGACCTGCTCCGCCACATCCGCTATTCCTTCGGGGCCGCGCGCTGCAGCATGCGTGGTCAGGGCCGGTAAGGCGACGGTGGCCGCTAGGAAAACAGCCAAGCCGGCACAGACGACGGAGTTCGTGAAGCGGAAGAAGGGTGCGCCCATGGGCGTCAAGTCTCCTGGGAGTGAGATTTCAAAGAGAGTGGCCCCGACTTCGAGGCGATTCAAGGGCACTCCAAATCAATACCATGCGAGGCCCGGTTTCCCACGTCATACTCGAACTAGCCACACCAAAATCAGACCGATAATCGCCGATCCGATCCCGATCAGCCGCAGGGAGGCATCCGGGGTTTCCAGGACCGTGGTCATTGCCCTCTTCGCCGCTTCTGGAAACGCCGCGAAAATCAGCCCCTCGATGACAAAGACCAAACCGAGCGCGGCCAAGAAGTCCGACATACCGGTCCGCGTTCGCTAGCGGGCCGGCGTCTGTGGGGCAGGCGGCGGCATCGGGTTTTCGCGCATTTTACCCGACGGGTCGGCGAAATAGCGGAAGAAGCTTGAGTCGGGTTTGAGCACCATCCGAGTGTCATTTTGCTTCAAGCCGTGCTCGTAGGCCTGCATCGAGCGGTAGAACGCAAAGAAGTCGGGATCCTGGTTAAAAGCTTCGGCAAAGATCTGATTGCGGGTTGCATCGCCTTCACCGCGAATCTGCTCCGACTTCGAGGTCGCCTCTGCGACCAGCACCGTCACTTCACGATCGGCGCGTGAACGAATCTCCTGGGCGCGTTGTGCGCCTTGAGCACGGAATTCTGCCGCCTCGCGCTGCCGCTCGGTCTGCATTCGCTGATAGACGGCCTGGCTATTCTGTTCGGGCAGGTCGGCGCGCCGGATGCGGACATCGACCACCTGGACGCCATAGCTTGTCGCCTCATGATCGACCAGTTCGCGAATGCGAGCCATCAGCTCGGCCCGCTGGTCGCGCACGACGTGGCTGAACGTCACCTCGCCCAGAACGCGGCGCAGCGCTGAATTGAGCAGCACCGAAAGCTGCGAATTGGCTCCCGCGATTGAACCCAGCGTTTGATAGAAGCGCAGCGGGTCCTGGATGCGATAACGCGCGAAGGCGTCCACGACGAGTCGCTTCTGGTCGGAAGCGATCACTTCCTGCGGCGGCGCTTCCAGATCAAGAATGCGCTTATCAATATACACAACCGAGTCGATGAACGGCGCCTTCACGTGCAGGCCCGGTTCGGTAATCGGCGACAACGGGCTGCCGAGCCGAAGCACCAACGCTTGCTGTGTTTGATACACGGTGAACAGTGACGAGTAGCCGACGATCAGCGCAGCAACCAAAACGACTGCAACGATGCCACCCAGGAAATTCAGCCTCATGGCCGACCTCCTGACTGTGGCTGACTGCGCGTTTGCGGCGGGCGCGTCAGCTCATTGAGCGGCAGATAAGGCACCACGCTGCTGCCGCCTCCACTGGAATCCAGAATGATCTTGTCCGTGCCGCCGAGCACGCGTTCCATCGTTTCGAGGTACATGCGCTCGCGCGTAACGTTCGGCGCCTTCTTGTACTGCTCGTAAATTTTCAGGAAGCGAGATGTCTGACCCGTCGCTTCAGCGACCGTCTGCTGACGATAGGCTTCCGCAGCCTGTGTAATCTGCGCCACGCGTCCGCGCGCTTCGGGAACCACCCGGTTGGCATAGGTCTGCGCTTCATTGACGGCGCGCTCAAGATCGGCGCGCGCGGCCTGCACATCGCGGAAAGCATCAATGACCTGCGCCGGCGGATCGACCTTTTGCAGCTGTACCTGCTGCACGATGATGCCAGCGCCGTAGTGGTCGAGCGTTTTCTGCATCAGGTCCTGCACGGCCGTCTCAGTAGTCTGTCGCGCACCGGTGAGAATGGGTTGAATCTCCGAACGGCCAATCACCTCGCGCATGGCACTTTCCGCCACCGCCTTCACCGTGCCTTCCGGATTCTGGATGTTGAACAAAAAATCGCCGACGCCCGTCGGCTTCACTTTCCACAACACCGAGAAGTCAACGTCGACAATATTCTCGTCGCCGGTAAGCATCAGGCTTTCCTCCGGCACGTCGCGGACGGTCGTGCCGCCGCGCCGGATATCGTCAACGACACGCATACCGATGTCGATTTTGTTCACGCGCAGCGCCTTGGGCGTGAGCACGGTCTCAATCGGATACGGCAGATGATAGTTGAGCCCCGGCTGAACTTCACGTACTTCCCTGCCGAAGCGCAGGACAACGCCCAATTCGTCGGGCTCAACCCGGAAAAATCCGGAAAATCCCCAGAGCGCAAGCGCGCCAAGGAGCAGGAGCGCGAAACCACGACCGCCAAGATTGCCGCCCGGCAGCACGCGCCGCAATTTATCCTGGCCGCGGCGCAGGATTTCTTCCAGATCCGGAGGAGTCGGCCCCGGCGATTGTGGCCCCGAGCCCCACGGCCCTTTGCCACCCGAGCCCCACGGCCCACCGCCGCCCTGATTGGTCCACGGCATTTGTGTCACTAGCTCCCGCGCCGGCTCTTTTGTCCGGCTGACCTTAGTTGGGAGGGGTTATAGGGGACGCCAAGCCCCGTTACAACGCGCTCTCATGCCGCGTTTTATTGGCATTTCAGCGCTTTACATATGTAACCAAGGTAAAGTCGGCATCATCGTCCGGGCCGCTAAAGTGATCTTCACGCGATACTTCTTGCCATACCTCCGGATCAATTGGCGGAAACAGCGCATCGCCGTCCGGGGAAGCATGCACGTGGGTGATTTCGAGGCGGTCGGCCATCGGCATGGTTGCGGCAAAAATATCACCGCCACCAATCACCATTATTTCGTCGACTCCGCGCTTGGCTGCATCGGCACGGGCATAGCTGAGCGCAGCGTCGAGACTCGTGGCCAGTACCGCCCCGCGCGCAATCAGGCGGAGATCGCGTGTGAGCACGATGTTGGTGCGTTCCGGGAGTGACCTCCCGATGGATTCATGGGTCTTGCGACCCATGATCACCGGACGATTCAGCGTCACCTTCTTGAAGTGCTGCAGGTCGGACTTGAGGCGCCATGGCAGCTGCCCGTCACGCCCTATGACTGAATTGTCTCCAATTGCCGCGACCAGAACGATTTTCATAGTGCTGTCTCGCAGCCAAAAGCTTTCGAGCAGACCAAACTCAGGTGGACGCGTTTGCAGGTGCACATCGACATTGAATAATCAAAAGAGAGACAGGAGAAAAGGCGAGCTTTTGTTTGGCGAACGCACGATCTCTTCTTAAGACGATTGTTCTGATATTTCCCTAACGGGCCGACCACGCGATGCAGAAGGACGCACGAGAAAATTCGATTTGGCGGGCCTAAGTTCCACTTAAAATCGTCTTAGCGCGATGCATACAAACGGCGACAACAAGACTACCGCTTTTTGGCAGATGGCTACACGGCCACCGCGGCTTTTATGTGCGGATGCGATTCGTAATTCTCGATCGCAAAGTCCTCATATCGAAATGCGAATATGTCCTTCACTGCCGGGTTGAGACGCATCACCGGCAAATGCCGGGGTGTCCGTGATAATTGCAGTCGCGCCTGCTCAAGATGATTGAGATAGAGATGGGCATCGCCGAAGGTGTGGATGAATTCGCCAGGTTTGTAGCCAGTCACCTGCGCCACCATCATCGTAAGAAGCGCATAAGACGCAATGTTGAACGGCACACCGAGAAAAATATCGGCCGAACGCTGATAGAGCTGGCATGAGAGCTTACCTTCGGCGACGTAGAATTGGAATAAACAGTGGCACGGCGGTAGCGCCATCTTTTCGACGTCGGCCGGATTCCAGGCGGTGACGATCAGGCGGCGTGAATCGGGATTGCGTTTGATCATCGCGATGACGTTGCCGATCTGGTCGATGGTCTTGCCGTCCTGCGCCGGCCATGAGCGCCATTGCTGGCCGTAGACAGGGCCCAGATCGCCGCGCTCGTCCGCCCACTCGTCCCAGATGCGCACGCCATGGTCCTGCAGGTACTTGACGTTGGTATCCCCGGCCAGGAACCAGAGCAGCTCGTATATGATCGATTTCAGGTGCAGTTTCTTTGTCGTGAGCAGGGGAAAGCCCTCATCGAGCGCAAAGCGCATCTGATGGCCGAACACTGACAGTGTCCCGGTGCCGGTGCGGTCGTGCTTCTCCGCACCCCGGTTGAGGACAAGTTCCATCAGGTCCAGATATTGGCGCATCCGCGGCCTGTGAGTTCACGACTCAGAAGATGCGCAAGCTTACCGCAGGCAGCAAGCGCTGGCAGGCGCTTTTCAATGGCCGAAATACCGGCCATTTTGCGACAGCCCGAACCCAAGTCCCTGTTACATTGGATGTCACCTCGGGGGGTACCATGCACATCGACCCCATTCTCGTCGCCCGCATTCTTTTCACCGTGATGACCGCCGGTTGGGCCATCCTTACGGTCGTCGCCGACTTCAACAAGACTCACGCCACCAATCCGGCGTGGACGCCACACGCACGGTTCCATGTAGTCTGGCAGATCTCGAGCTATGTCGGCTTTGGCCTGCTTGCATTCGGGCTTATCTGGTGGCCGGGACCACTCGCTGTCGAGCGCCTATATCTCGTCGCGCTCATGGGCGCCATCGTTTACACTGCGTTCTTCGCCGCATTGATCGCCATGCCCATTTACGGCGGCGCCGCCTACGATACGAATGGATATCGGCCTTTCAAGGCGCCAATCCCGATCATTGCGACGAAATGGGATGCCAACATTACCGCTTTCTCGGTTCAGCTGGTGATCCTCTTAGCCGGACTGTTAGCCGCCGAGTCTTCGCTGGCTAAATGCCGGCTCAGGTGGCGGGCGAAAAAGCCCGCTCGCCCACGCGCGTCTCGAAAAATATCACTCGACGAATACTTCCTCACGCCGCTTGCGGATCATCGGCAAGGCCGCAATCACAAGCAGTCCGACAGCAATGGCGATTAGCCCGGCTGAAATCGGTCGAGTCAGGAACACGCTGGCATCACCGCGCGCAATCAACATCGCACGGCGGAGGTTCTCCTCCATGAGTGGGCCGAGCACGAAGGCGAGGACCAAGGGTGCGGGCTCGAAGTCGTGTTTATTCAGCCAATAGCCGAACAAACCGAAGACCGCAGCGATGACGACGTCGGTCGGTGAGTTATTGATGGAGTAGATGCCGATGCAACAGAAGACGATGATCGAGGGATAGAGCAACCGATATGGCACGCGCAGCAGGGTAACCCACACACCGACGAGCGGCAGATTGATGACGACGAGCATCAAATTGCCGAGCCACATCGACGCGATCATGCCCCAGAATAATTCCGGCTGCTTGGTCATGACTTGCGGACCCGGCACGATACCGTGGATTGTCATGGCGCCAACCATCAGCGCCATTACCGCGTTAGGCGGAATGCCCAGCGTCAGCAGCGGAATGAATGATGTCTGCGCTGCTGCATTGTTGGCACTTTCGGGTGCCGCCACGCCTTCGATGGCGCCGCGACCGAAACGCTCGGGATGCTTCGAAATGCGCTTTTCGAACGTGTAGGCCGCAAACGAAGCTACGACCGCACCACCACCAGGCAGAATCCCCAGGAGCGAGCCAAGGATAGTGCCGCGCGCAATCGCGCCGGACGAATCGATCAGATCCTGCCGCGTCGGCATTAAGCCCTTGATCTTGCCCTTCACGATGTCACGGCTTTCCTGCGACATTTCAAGGTTACGAATAATCTCAGCAAAACCGAACAAGCCCATCGCAACGTTAGTGAACCCGATGCCGTCGGAGAGCTCGGCGATATCGAAGGTCATTCGACCCGCACCCGTTTCCAGATCGGAGCCAACCATTGATAGCAACAGGCCAGTGACGACCATGGCGATCGACTTGAGCACCGAGCCTTTCGCCAGTACCACCGCGAAGATCAAACCCAACAACATCAGCGAGAAATATTCCGCCGGGCCGAATAGCAGCGCGATCGACGTAAGCGGCACGCCAAGTGCGGCGACCAGCACGGTCGAGACGCAGCCGGCGAAAAACGAGCCGATGGCTGCGATTGAAAGCGCCGCACCGGCGCGGCCCTGGCGTGCCATCTGGTGGCCGTCGAGACACGTGATAACGGAGGTAGCCTCGCCCGGAATGTTGACCAGGACGGAGGTCGTCGAGCCGCCGTATTGGGCGCCGTAGTAGATACCGGCGAGCATGATCAGTGCGCCGACCGGAGGCAGGCCGAATGTGATCGGCAGCAGCATAGCAACTGTCGCTACCGTGCCGATGCCAGGCAACACCCCGACCAGCGTGCCGACCAACGCGCCAAGGAGACAAAAACCGATGTTGTAAGGATTTGCCGCGACAGAGAAGCCGAGCGCGAGGTTTGCAAGAAGTTCACTCATGGTCGCTTCCTGCTCAGATCCAGGGCCACAGCTGGAACGGAAGCTGCAGCAGATAAACGAATAGAGCGACGCAGAATGCCGTCATCACCACAGCAGCGATCAGGCTTTCCAGCCAACGCATTTCGGTGGAACCAAAGATAGAGACCATGAAGGCGGCGAAGGTCGACGGCACGAGCCCAAGAGGCGGAATAGTCACGGGTCCCAAACTGACGCCGCGGATCATGCCAGCAAAGGCGAGGATCGCCAGAAGCACCCACGCGGGGCCGCGGATCGCGTAGCTTTCGAGCGGTGGACCGTCGACTAAAAGACCGGAGAGCGCCACCAGTGCACCGACAGCCGCGAGCAGTCCTGCGAACAGACGAGGCGCGGTGCCGGGCCCGAAAGCAAAGCCATGCGTGCCCGGAAGATCGCCCGAGGTCCAGATAGCAACAATCGCCAGTGCGATAAGGGCCAGTCCGCCATAGAAATCGCGCGGACCACGCACCTTAAAACGAAACCCACCCCCGTTCGGGGGGGTCCTGACCCCCTCGGACATCCGTCTTCCTCCCTGTTCTTTATTCTTGCTTCTTTATTGTACGCTTTTAGTCGAACCCCTCGTATGATCCCTAGCACACGAAATGCCCGGGCCGGAAGCACAGATGTTGGGCGGTGCTCCATTACAGCCCGCCGGTCAGGCCCAGCAAACCGCTGAGAGCGAAAATCCACAGCGGATTGATCCGGGTGGTAAAGCCAACCAGCGCGGTCAGGGCAGTAATTATGGCGGCATAGATACTGTGATCGGCGCTGCGCGCCAAAACAAAGGCACTGGCCCCGATCAATCCAAGCGACACCGGAACAAGGCCGGCCTGAATAGCGATGCGCCAGCGTGCTTCCTTGAAACGATCCCAGGTGCGCGCGACGAGAAACGCCACAATACAGCTCGGGCCACACATTGCGATCGTCGCCACCGCGGCACCCGGCAGGCCAGCGACGTGATATCCGATCAGCGTCACGATGATGATGTTCGGTCCCGGAGAAACCTGCGCAATCGCGAAACTGTCAGCAAATTGGCGGTCGCTCATCCAGTGCATCACTTCAACCGCAATGCGATGCATTTCCGGAATCGCTGCATTGGCGCCGCCAACCGCGAACAGTGACAGCAGCGCGAAATAACCGAACAGCGAAAGCAGTTGGTTGTCTTTCATCGCGTCATCCACGCGCACGCAATACTGATGGGTGCAAGCACCACGAAAACCAGCGGCAACGGCCATTGCACGATGGCAACGCCGACGAAAGCGGCGATCGCTATCAGTGGTGCCCAATCCCAACGCGCGCGGAACAAGGGTGCCGCCATTTTGGCAACGACGGCGATCAGCAGGCCAACGGCGGCGGCAGTGATGCCAATCAAAATGCGACCGAGCATCTCCAGATCGCCGAATCGCGCATAGAGCATTGCCAGTATGGTGACAATGATAAGAGGCGGGCCCATCAGGCCGGCGAGCGCAACGGCGGCGCCCGCAACGCCGCCAAAGCGCGAGCCAAACACAACCGAGAAGTTCACGACGTTGGGTCCGGGCAGGAATTGCGAAAGCGCGAAGGCCTCGTTGAACTCTTCCGCGGTCATCCAGCGATTCTGCTCGACAATTTTACGCCGTGCCCAAGGCAAAGCGCCCCCGAACCCGGAGACCGAGACGACGGCGAACGCGCGGAACAGTTCATAGAGCGTAGGACGGATAACCGTAGGTGACGACGATGGCGCAGCGGCGGTCATGCGCTCTAGAACTACAACGCCGCAAAGACGGCGACTAGCCGACGACGTGCAAACCACCCTTGCGCTGCAACCGCAGACCGCCAATGATCGATCGCAAATACGGTTGACCGGACATGCACTATGCGGCGGCGAGACTTCATCATGCTATTGGGCGGGGCGGTGGCGTGGCCGCAATGGGCGCATGCGCAATCCTCGCCGTCCGGCTATCCTGACCGCCCCATCACGCTGATCGTCCCCTACGCGCCCGGCGGCGGAAACGACGTCCTGGCCCGCGCCGTTGCCGAACCCATGGGGAAATCCCTTGGCCAGCCGGTGGTGATCGAAAACCGCGGCGGAGCCGGCGGCTCGGTCGGCACCCGCCAGGTCGCCAAGGCCGCACCCGATGGCTATACGCTGGGGCTCGGCGGCACCGGCACGCTCGCCATCGATCCGACCCTCTATCCCAATGTCGGCTACGACCCGCGCAAGGACTTCGCACCGGTCGGCCTGATCGCCACAAGCCCTCTCATTATCCTGGTGAACCAGTCGCTGACCGCGCGCAACGTGCGGGAGTTGATCGCGCTCGCCAAAGCGCAGCCAGGCAAACTCAATTATGCCTCGGCCGGCCCCGGCAGCGGCATTCATCTCGGCACCGTGCTGTTCGCCGACACGGCCGGTATCGATCTCACCCATATTCCATACAAGGGCACCGGGCCGGCGCTGACCGACCTGCTCGGCGGCCATGTGCAGATCTATTTCTCGTCACTGCCGCCGGCAATCGGCCTTGTGAAGGAAGGCAAGCTGCGCGCGCTCGGCGTCACGGGCCTCAAGCGCTCCGCGTCATTTCCCGATGTGCCGACGGTGGCCGAGCAAGGACTGCCCGGCTTCGAGGCCGTGCTCCACTACGGGATCATCGCGCCGGCCGGCACGCCACGCCCCATTGTCGACAAGCTCAACGCGGCGCTGCGCGCGGCGCTGGATGACCCCAAGGTTCACGGCCACATCGCGACCGAAGGCGCCGAGCCGCTGTCCATGAGCCCGGATGAATATGCCGCTGACATCGATCGCGAAGAAGCAAAGTGGTCGGCGCTCGTCAGAAAGTCTGGGGCAGTTGAGAAGTAGCGCAGCCTGCTAATCTCAACGCACCTCGAGTTCGCGGAAAATTTCCGCATTGTGCTGGCCGAGTTCAGGCGGCGGCGTGTCGATACGCGGACCGTCGTGCGCAAACGTAAACGCCGCAAGCGGCACGCCGAAGGCACCATCAACGCCGTTGCCGGCCGCGTGACGATGAATAATACCGCGTGACTGGAGTTGCGGATCGGCGACTGCCTCCGCCATCGTGCGCACCCGTGCAGCCGGCACGTGGTGGGCTTGCAGGAAAACTTCCCATTCGTGCGCGGTGCGCGTGCGTATGATCTCGCTTAATACCGCTGCCTCGCGCTCCCGGTCAGCTTCGCGCTCCTCATTGTTTTTTTTGATCATGTCGGGGCGCTCGAGCAACGTCCAAAGCCGGCGTTGCTGGCGCAAATTGCTCGCGCCAAGCATGACCAGTCCGTCCTTGGCCTGGTATGCGCTGTTGGTTGCGTGCGGATTGCGATTGCCGTCCGGCTTGGGATGCGCGCGGTTCCGCAAATAGCCCGTGAGATGCGAGCTCATGAGGATGAGAGCAACATCGAGCATGGCCATGTCGATATACTGACCCTTGCCGGTGCGCTCGCGCTGCAACAAGGCTGCCGACAAGGCGAACGCACCGGTCATCCCGGTGGCATAGTCGACCGCCGGCGAGCCGAACTTGACCGGATTGACCTCCGGCGTTCCGGTCATGGCCATGATGCCGGACGTCGCCTGGATCACGTGGTCGTAGGCGGTCTGCCCGCCGCGCGGGCCTTTTTGTCCGAATGCCGAAAACGAAGCGTAGATCAGGCGCGGATTGATCGCGGCGAGCGCTTCGTAACCCAGGCCGAGCGTCTCGAACGCGCCCGGGCGATAGTTCTCGACAAACACGTCAGCCGTCCCGACCAGTTTCTTCAGGATCTCGCGATCTTTCTCCTGTTTGAGGTCGAGCGTGAGCGAACGCTTGTTGGATGCCTGCGTCAGGAAGGCCGTGCCCATGTTACGGCGATTGAGTTCCTTGTCGGTGCCGCTCACACGGCTCTGGTCGGGATCATCCGGGTGCTCGACTTTGATGACTTCGGCGCCAAGCACGGCCAGTTGATAGGTCGCGAACGGGCCCGCCAGAACGTGAGTGGCATCGATAACCCGAATCCCCTCGAACGGCCGCATGTCATCCTCCCGCGCCACCAAGATCGCGCCAGAGAGCATACGCTATTCAACGCGGGGCCGACTCAAGTCCTTTCGCTTTGAAAACTGCAGCCGCGGCCGGCGTCGTCAGTGAATCAATGAAGGCAATTGCGGTGTCCCCGGCCTTGCACGCGGCGCCGATACCCGCGGCAAACACCGTATAAAGCTGGAGCTCATCCGGCAGTGGTCCGGCGAAATCCGCACCCGTAACGGGCAGGAGTTCCGGGATTTGCTGCACGGCCAAATCCGCTTGCCCGCTTACGACCAATTCCGCGATGCGCCCGCTTCCGCCCAGAACGATTTTGGCGCGCATGGCTTCAGCGATGCCGAGACGGATAAGCAGTGTTTCAAAATACAAACCGCTGGTGCCTTCTTTTGAACGAGCGACCGACCTGACGGCGAGCAACGCGTTCTTGAATGCATCGACTGTCGAAACATCAGGGGGAGGCCCGCCCTTGCGCACCGCGACACCGAGCCCGGATCGACCGATGTCGGTGCAGGTCTCGGGACGGATTTTGCCCTGCCTCGATAGTGCGTCGATCACCGGCCGCGTCACAATCGCTATATCGAAGGCTGTCCCCTCTTCGATCCTGCGCTTGAGCGCATTGGCGGGATCGTAATCGATCGCGAGACTCGCCCCGTTCGCGCGCTCAAATGCGGGCCCAAGCTCGTGCAACACGTCCTCGACAGCGTGGGTGCTCAGAATCTTGAGATCTGCCATTCGCGCCCTTCTTAGGTAGCGGCTAGGGCGCTACTCATAAATCCAACTTGTTGAGCGCGACAGGCTGAATATCCGCTTCCTCCTCCAACAACGACCATTGTGTGGATACTCCGAAGGCGTCGCCAAGAGCTAAAAGCGGACCTTGTCTCTTCTATTCGACTACCTGGTCGGCGCTCACCAGGATTGATGCAGGCACCTCAAGCCCGAGCGCCTTGGCGGTTTTGACGTTGACCGCCACCTCAAATTTGGTCGGCACCTGCACCGGAAGGTCGGCTGGTTTCTCACCCTTGAGGATGCGATCAACATACGGAGCCGCACGGCGAACTATGTCTTCAAGATCGGGGCCGTATGAAAGTAAACCTCCTGCCAGGACCACATCGCGCCACGGATAAACCGCAGGTACTTTGCTTTGCGCTGCTAGCGATATTGCTGTTTCGCGATTGATGAACAGGAAAAAATCAGCCATGGCAACAAAACCACTATTTGGTTGGCGTCCGAGGTCGGTGATTGCTTTTTCGAGATCGGCGATGCTTCGCACTGCTGCTGCGATTGGCTCAACGTTCAACGACCGCCCAGAAGCCTCGAAATCAGGCATATAGTATTTGCCGTGTCCGGGTGCGGTGTCAGGATTGAAGATCATCGCTGCCCGACGCACCGCCGGTGCGATCTGCTTGAGTAGCTCCAGCCATTTGCCACCGATCGAAGCCTCTGAATTATGGAAGCCCGTGATATTTCCGCCTGGGCGAGACAGGCTGGCGACGAAGCCCTCGCCTACGGGGTCTGAGACGATTGCGAATACAATCGGGATCGTCCGCGTCTCCCGCTGCAAGGCGGCGGTAACCGGGGTTCCGAATGACAGGATGACATCCGGCTGTAGACCGACCAATTCCTTCGCGAACGCCCGCATGCGATCGACGTTATCGCCAGCCCAACGCACGTCCATATGCGGCTTGCGGGCGGCCCTCCAGCCCAGTTGGGAAAGTTCATCGTTGAACCTGGATAGCCATTTTTTTGCTCTTGCGTCATTTTCGTCGAACGCCATGAGCACGCCGATGCGTCGCATCCGATCAGATTGCTGCGCACGCGCCGCAAGCGGCCATGCTGCTGCCGTCGCACCGCCGAGCAACGTGATGAACTCTCGCCGTTTCATTGCCTTCCCCGAGGCTCACGAGAGGCATGGTACCGATCTAAATCAGCGCGAGCGCATAAAATTGCCGTTAAGTGCCAGCCAATGCCTGCTTCGGCACATCCGCAACAGTTGCCTGCATTTGGGATGTCCGCTCTGCCCGAAAAGCAACCATTCTATTACTATGGCATGGCATAACCGCGCGCGGTTAAGCCGAAATTGGAGGCCGCCCTTTGGCCGCGCGCCCTGTTCTGATTGCTCAAATCTCGGACTTACACATAACGCCGCCCGGCGCACTCGCCTATGGCCGGATCGATACTGCGGCCGCACTCACGCGCGCGATCGACACGATAAATCGAATATCGCCGCGGCCGGACCTCGTGGTCATTTCGGGCGACATCGCCAATTCGGCGCTGCCGGAAGAATATGAGCGTGCATCAAGCCTGCTTGGTGATTTGCAAATGCCGTTCGCAGCAATCCCCGGCAATCACGACCGGCGGATACCGATGCGTCGCGCCCTGCCCGATCCGTCCTATGGCGCGGCGGAAAGCGCTCTTAATGCGATGCGCTCCGTCGGCGAGATCGATGTCCTGCTGATTGATTCCACAGTACCGGGCGCGGCGCACGGCGAACTCGATGCAACAACCCTGGCGTGGCTCGACAGCGCGCTGGCGGCATCGGCAACGCGCCCGGCATTATTGTTTTTGCATCATCCGCCTTTCAATACCGGCATCGTTTACACGGATGCAATCCGGCTGCGCAACGCGGATGCGCTGGCGGCGCTGCTCAAGCGGCATCCGCGAACGTTGTTGGTGGCGGCAGGACACGTTCATCGCGCCGCGCAAACGGTTTTCGCGGGCATCTCGGCCACCATTTGCCCGGCCGGCGAACAGGCGGTGTTGCTCGAGTTCGCGCCCCGCTGGCCGGAAGTCTACAAGATCGAACCCCCGGCTTTGCATCTGCACGCGTGGCTACCCGGTGAGGGGTTCGGCAGCGTGGTCACCCATGTCGTACCGATCGGGGAGTTTCCCGGCCCTTATTCGTATGGCTACTCCGATACGACGCCGCCTCAGCTCTGATTAAGCGCCTGTTTTCGCCGACAATTGACCCGCTCTTTCTTCGGTAACCTTCAACGCTTATATTCCTCGTGCCGGGGCAACCCGGCTATGGCGATAAACGGCCGTCGTAATAAACCCATCGGACCCGGGGGCAGTACCCGGCGCCTCCACCAAAGCCCGGCGAGCACAGGTTTCGGCGGGGGCGAAATAGGATCGACGAGGGCGTAAAGGGCGGACTTTTGCTCGGCATGGTTCCGCCGTTATCGGGCCATTTCATAGTTGCAAACGACAACTATGCTCCGGTTGCTCAGGCCGCGTAAGCGGTTTGAAAGACCGATCTAAAGCCCTGACGGGTTAAGCTCCGTCAGGCGGGGTCCGGAGGCACCTGGCAACAGAAGCCTCCACTTCCTCTTGCGTGCCAGGGCACCCAAATATGACAGCAGCCTGTGCATGGCCCGCGCGGGGATAGCGCGGACCGCGTGCGTCGCGGTACCATTGCGCGATTCACCAAAGACCTGACAGATCATGGCCGACCAGATTCGCTACGACCTTCTGACCCAACAGGCACTACGCGGAGTGGTGCGCAATGTGCTGGTGGATACCGCCAAGAAGGGCCTGCCGGGCGATCATCATTTTTATATCTCGTTCGACACGCATGCTGAGGGTGTTCAGTTGTCGGACCGCTTGCGCGCGCAGTATCCCGAAGAAATGACGATCATCCTGCAGCACCAGTTTTGGGATCTGAAAGTCGGCGAAGAGCAGTTTGAAGTCGGCCTTTCGTTCGGCGGCGTGCCGGAAACGCTCACAGTGCCGTTTGAGGCCATCAACGGCTTCTTCGATCCTTCGGTGCAATTTGGCTTGCAATTCGAAGAGGTCACCGAAGGCGAGGAGCGGCCGGCGCCGGCCAACGTGCCGGAACCCGTCGCACCCAACAGGAAGAAGCGTTTGCCACCGACTCCAGCGGCCACTGCCGTCACTGAGCCTGCGGCACCAACCCGGCCACCCGCTCCCGCAGCCAAGCGTGAGAAACCGGAGAAGCCTGCGGAAGGCGGCGGCGAGGTGGTGCGACTTGATCGTTTTCGCAAGAAATAATTCTGCCCCTGCCCGGTCACGACCGGGCTTGTCTCTGATGTCGCTCAGCGTAGCCTTGATCTGAAACCATCCGGTTTTGGCGGCGTGTGAAAAATTCCATGTCCAAGGCGCGCAAAAAATCCGCGAAGACACGTGTCGAAAGCGACGCCTTCGGGCCGTTGGCGATTCCCGCCGACAAGCTTTGGGGCGCTCAAACTCAGCGCTCGTTGCAAAATTTCCGTATCGGAACAGAGCGCATGCCGATCGCGATCGTGCGGGCGCTCGGGTTGATCAAGCGTGCGTCCGCCGAGGTCAATCGAGCGCTTGGCTCGCTCGATCGCAAACGTGCCGCGGCCATTGTGGCTGTCGCCCAAGACATCGCCGACGGGAAACTCGACGGACATTTTCCGCTGCTCGTGTGGCAGACCGGGTCCGGCACACAGACCAACATGAACGTCAATGAAGTCATTGCGAATGCCGCCAATCTGAAACTCGGCGGCGAGCTTGGCGCGAAGTCTCCCGTGCACCCGAACGATCACGTCAATATGAGTCAGTCGTCCAATGACTCGATTCCGACTGCAATGCACATTGCCGCGGCAACCGAGATAGAGCGGCACCTGAAACCTGCGCTGCTACACCTTCACAAGGCTCTCGACAGGAAGGCAAAGAAATTTGCCAAGATCATCAAGATCGGCCGCACCCACACGATGGATGCAACTCCGATTACGCTAGGACAGGAATTTTCCGGTTATGCGGCACAAGTGAAATCTGCGGCCGCACGGCTCGCATTGGCGCAACGCGAGCTCTATCCACTTGCGCAGGGCGGCACCGCCGTCGGCACCGGGATCAATTCCAAACCGCAATTTGCGGCCGCCGTTGCTCGCCGCATTGCGCGGTTGACGAAACTGCCATTCGTGAGCGCGCCCAACAAATTCGAGCACATGGCCGGCCATGATGCCTATGTGTTCGTGCATGGCGCCGTCAATTCCGCCGCGACCGCGCTATTTAAAATCGCGAACGATATCCGTCTGCTGGGTTCGGGCCCGCGCTCGGGCCTTGGCGAGCTGATCCTGCCCAGCAATGAGCTCGGCTCCTCGATCATGCCGGGTAAGACCAATCCGACCCAGAGCGAGGCCTTGACCATGGTCTGCTGCCTGGTATTCGGCAACCAAACGACCATGACGATCGCCGGCAGCCAGGGTCATTTTGAGCTCAACGTTTACAAGCCGCTCCTCGCCTATTGCATGTTGCAGTCGATCCGGCTGCTGGGCGATGCCGTAAATTCGTTCGCCGATAATTGCGTCGATGGCATCCAGGCCAACGAACCGCGCATTCGCGAGTTGATGCAGCGTTCACTCATGTTGGTGACCGCGCTTGCGCCCAAAATTGGCTACGATAAAGCCGCACAAGTAGCGAAGGCGGCGCATGCGAACGGCACCACACTCCGCGAAGAAGCGATCCGGCTTGGATTTGTCAGCGAACAAGAATTCGATCGATTAGTTCGACCCGAAAAGATGATTCGCCCGCGATAATCGCGCCGCCTTCACGAACATACCCGGTATCGAGGTACGTCGTTGCCGGCGAAAAATCGGCGCGACGGGGCGACCTTACGCAACAAAAATCGGTATCGGACGTGGCTGTCCTTCGATAAGCGCAATGTATTGGCGAGTAAGATATGTGCGTATCCAGCTACTATTCTACGGAAGTCGGATGTCAAATTTCTTAACTCTAAAAACTTTCCGTAGAGTTTCGCGAGAGGTGGTTTCATGTCTTCGATAGTATAGAACATTCAATGTTTAAATATACATTTGTAAGTTCCATGGTACCTCGCCAATTACATTCCTCGTTTCTACTCATATTCGACAACGATCATTTGTTCGACTTTTGTAATCAACCAACCGTGTATTGAATTACGCCGCCAATCAGCGACAGAGTATCAGCAGTGATGTTGTGAACTCCGTCGGAAAGGCACCTTTCCGCCAACGTGTCGGCGCATTTGGCGGCGATGCTTATGTCCACGTGAGCGCCGAGCTGAAACGTAACCCGTTACCATCGAGGGGCGACGGAATGGCTGAAGTGATCAATCTTCGGACCGTTCGAAAGCGGGAGAAACGGCAGCGGCACGATCAAAGTGCCCAAGCTAATCGCCTTGCCTTCGGTCAGCCCAAACAAGTCCGAAAGATTGAAGCCGCACGCCAGGCCAAAGCCGGCCGCGACCTCGATCGGCATCGGGTCGAAATAGGGGACCAGCGATGAAATCTCCGGTAGTCAAACGTTCGATCGTGATTGCAGGCCATAAGACAAGCGTCAGTCTCGAAGATGCATTCTGGAGAGGGTTGAAGGAAATAGCGAACGGCAGGGAAATGACCCTGTCGGATTTGGTGGCATCTATCGATACCGATCGCCGTCACGGCAACTTGTCATCTGCGATACGCCTTTTTGTTCTCGACCACTATCGTGTCCAGAACGGCGAGGAACGCACTGCACACGATGACCCTCGCGAAATACAAAGCCCGCGCGTCGTACACTCAGTTCTGCGAGCGGACTGACGCAGGCGATCCCGCGCTTCGAGGCGCGGGCGCCGGCCTGATATCAATGGGTGCCGGCAATGCCGGTGCCTGCTTGGTGTTGGGGATCGCCCGCCCACGAGGTTGCGACGGTACATTTTCGATTGACCGCAGCCGCTTGGTCTGACTATCGACCGCGCGCAACGTGAGCCACCCGGTGAGCGCTGCGACGTCAATGCTGCGCGTGGGCGCGGTCAATGGTCCCCTCAACGCCACGAATATTTTTGGCTGCGCGCCGGCAGAAACTGTCGCGCCCGACAATGCGAGTCGCGCGCCGATGGATCCGTCGGTCAGGTCGAGCGTGCCGGCGACGGACAGCGTTGCCTCTTTGCTCTCAACCGAGACATCCCCGAGACGGAGCTGGCCAGAGCCGATGTTGATGACCGATTCCGCCCGTTTTATGAGTAGCCAATCGCCATCGAGCGATTTGCCCACCAGGTCGGAAATACGATTGGGCTCGATGACCAGGCCCTGATCAACCGCGCGCGTAACAGCATCGAAGACATGTGGATCGAGGCCGGCAATCTGGCCATC
>Ga0187788_10000135_pt1 | contig 18701 bp, 14 predicted proteins | sample 1015_BV01_MP10_2_FD_133008 | JGI IMG/M metagenome (GOLD analysis project Ga0187788, IMG submission 133008) | Tropical peat soil microbial communities from peatlands in Department of Meta, Colombia - 1015_BV01_MP10_20_MG | ecosystem: Environmental > Terrestrial > Soil > Wetlands > Peat | place...
AGTCGACATCGAACTCGTTGCCCTCGGGATCGGTCATCGCCACCGCGTAATGATCGAGGCCGGCGCCCTGCAGCACGCGCACGGCGGTGGCTCCGAGCTCGGTCAACCGCCGGACCTCGGCGTCGACAAGCTCCCGCCGGGTGCTGAGTGGAACGCCGCGACCGCCGCCGGCGTGGATGTCGAGATGGATCCGGTTCTTGATCGTCTTGCGTTCCGAACGGCCTGGAACCAGATGCGCGGCCCGCCACCGCCCGGGTCGACGATGCGGTCCTCGCCGATCCCGAGGTCCTCGTCGGGCAGCCCCATATCGCGCCAGTAGTCGTCCCACGAGGCGAAGCCGTCCGGCGGCGGTTCCAGCTCGTACCCCAGCGCGGCGGCCCAGAAGCGGGCGAGCAGGTCGGGATTCGCGCAGTCGATGACGAGCTGGAACCTGACAGCCACGGTGCCTCCTCCAGGCATAGCCCGCGCGGGGGCCTGCCCGGCCCTCCGACAGTCCTCACATGATCAGCGCGAGTGTGACGAACCGACAGGCTACGGCCGCCGGGCTGACTGTGCCGCCGTCCTGTACTCAGTTCTCGTGCTGCGGCGAACGGATGAAGGGCTCACCCAGTCGGGCGTGCCGTACGAAGGACTCCGTCCACACGGCGGTGTGCGCGAGCAGCAGCACGAGTGCCAGCGCCCATGGGCGTGGCCGCAGCGCGGCCGCAATGACCGAGACGAGAGCAGCAGCGACCAGTCCGGTCGGGACGAGTCGGGCGCCGCGTCGCTCGGGCAGCAGCCGAAGGAGCGCCGCCAGGCACAGGCAGAGCACCGCCATGGACCCGCCGAGGAGCCACGCGGTCCCAGTGGGGGTGTGGTTGTCGGCCGCATGCTCGATCAGGCTGACCATGCCGGCACCGGTCGCGGCCACCGCCAGCGACAGGGGCAGGTGGGTGACCAGCCAGATGCCGCGAACCCCGAGGCCGGGCCTCGGGGACCGCAGGCCGACGAAGTCGAAGTAGTTCCACCAGATCCCGAATCCGATCCCCATGCAGAGCAGCCCCACCGTGGCGGTGGCCATCGAGCGCTCCGCCTGGCCCAGCCCGTTCACGACGCCGGCCATCACCTCGCCGAGGACGATGATCGTGAACAGTCCGAACCGCTCGGCCATCGACGCCGAGATCCGGAACGCCGCTTCGATCTGTACCCTGCGCAGCGACAGCCCGACCATGGGGACGACGATCGCGGCGGCGGCGCCCAATCCCCACAGCAGCACTCGCAGGCCGTTGGATGCGGCGAAGATGCTCGCCACGGCGAACACGAAGATCCCGGCCAGGCCGATGAAGTACGGCGTGGTGGTGGCCGCCATCTCGGGATCGTCCTGGCGGCGCACGACCCACCACTGGTAGGTCAGCCACGCGATCAGCACCGCGAGCAGGACCGCAAAGGCCTTCCCGTTGACGGCGTCGTCGCCCGCGTGACCCGCAGACACGGAGATCAAGGAGATCAAGGACATCTGGACGAACATGTACAACCGCGAGCGGCCGTCGTCGCTGCCGTGCAGGTCTTGATAGAGCGTGCCGTTCAGCCAGGCATACCAGACCACGCTGAACAGCACGACGAAGGTGCGGGCGCCTGCCGCGTCCGGGTGAGCCGCCAGCGCGTGCGCGACCTGCGCGACGAACACCACGAAGACCAAGTCGTAGAACAGCTCCAACGAGCTGACCACGCGGCCCTCGATGGCCTCCCCATGCGGGCGCGGCGGCCGCATCCAGTCACGCAGCGCGAGCCGCAACCCTCTGTGAGTGTCGGTGGTTGCCATCATCAACTCCTCAGACCGGAACCGGGGGCGCTGCACCTCGGGCCCATCTCGGCCGGTCCCACCACCCTGGCAACCCGACCAGCCCGGTCAGTCGGGCTGCCCCCCGATCGTCCACCGCAGCCTATGAGGCTCCAAGTAGCAACGCAGCCGCGAACGCACCCAATTGCCGCACTGCACGCCCAGCCTCTGTTCGCACGCCCGTGCTGCCGGGCGCGCTGATCGGGCGACCGTGCTGCGCCGAGTCTGGGTGGCTTGGGTGTCAGGACGTGGGGGGAGGATGGGATCGTGCCGATCCTGCCGAAGGAACGTGACCCACGGCTGATCACGATTCGCCGCGGTGGGTCCCTGACCGATGAGCACCACAGGCTGCTCGGGGCTTGGGCAGCGCTTTGCGCAGAGCATGTGCTGCCTCTCTTCGAGCAGGATCGGCCCGGCGACACCCGGCCCCGCGAGGCCATCGACCTGTGTCGTGCGTGGATTCGGGGCGAGGTGCGGATGACAGACTGCCGTCGTGCAGCGTTCGCGGCGAACGCTGCGGGCCGTGGCCTTGCCGATCCTGTGAAGTTCGCGGCGCTGGCCGCCGGGCAGGCGGTGGCGGTGGCTCATGTGGCGGCCCATGATCTCGGGGCCGCGGCCTACGCGATCAGGGCCGCCGCCGCTGCGGCTCCCGCAACGTTGGCGGAGGTAGCGCGGACCCGCGAACGCGACTGGCAGAGGGAACACATCCCTGCGGGTGTTCGTGACCTCGTGCTGGATGACCAACGCCGCCGAAGTGATATCTGCTGGCATGCCTTCGACGACTGATGAGGGCGAGGCACGGCGTGGCCGCCCGGCGGGTCGGGAGGGCCGTGCCAGAGCCCGAACAGGTCCGCGAGCCCCATGTCGAGGCTGGCGAGCAGCTCGCGCGCCTCCCCGGCTGACTGCCTCGGCCGGCCACGCTGCACCATGGCGTCATGTCGATGCTGACGTGTCCACCCTGCGATGAAGGTCAGGACTTGTCCGGCCACGCGAGCGCGGACGCCGTCTGATGCGCGTCGCCGTCATCGGTGGCAACGGCAAGACGGCCCGCGCCGTACAGGACGCCTTGACGCGCCGTGGTGCGGTGCCGGTGAGCGTCGGCCGGGCAGAGTGGCCGACCCTCGCCGATGCCATGGCCGACTGCCAGGCCACGTACCTCATCGCGCCCAACATGCACCCAGACGAGCCGAGGTATGTTGCAGACGCTCTCCTCGCGATGCGGAAGGCGGGGGTGCCGCGAGTCGTCTACCACTCTGTCGCCTCGCCGTATGCCCCGCAGATGCCGCACCACGTCGGCAAAGCCGAGTCGGAAGACCTGGTTCGGCGGTCGGGGTTGGCGTGGGCGATCCTTCAGCCCGGCGCCTACCTGCAGAACCTCGACCTGACTGGTGACCTCGAGGTGCCATACGACGTCGATGCGGTCTTCGGCTTCGCCGATCTGGCCGAGGTCGCCGAGGCCGCCGCGGTCGTGCTGACCGAGGAGGGCCACGTGGGCGCGACGTACGAGCTTGCCTCGCGGGTGGCCACCACGGCTGAGCTCGCGGCGGAGGCCGGCTATCACGCCAGGAGGAGTAAGGCCCCGGTTGAGCATCCATGGCTGCGCGCGATGTTCGACTACTACGACCACTATGGGCTGCCCGTGGGCACCCGGCCGCTCAGCATGTTGCTCGGGCGGGGGTAGCTTCGCTCGCTCGCGTCAGCGTCTGAGCCACATCGGGGTTGCTGGCGCCCGACGACCAGCGTCGCGCGGCTCCGTAGGGTTGCTGCGTGCAGGTTCTGATCGTCGACGGCGCGAACGTCGTGGGCAGTCGTCCCGACGGCTGGTGGCGTGACCGGGCAGGTGCTGCCCGCCGGTTGCATGAACGGTTGTCGGCCACCGATGTGCCCCAGGACGAGGTTGTCCTGGTGCTCGAGGGCGAGGCCCGGCGTGGCCGCCCGGCAGGTCGGCAGGGCCGCGTCCATGTGGTTCACGCAGAAGGGTCGGGGGACGACGCGATCGTGGAGGAGGTGATGCGGCAGGTTGCCGCCGGTGACGGGCGAGGCGTCATCGTGGTTACCGCCGACCGGACGCTGCGCGACCGCGTCGAGGCGGCCGGCGCCGGCAGCAGGAGCCCGGGATGGCTGCTCGATCAGTTGTGATGGGCTATGACGTTCGCCATCGGCGCGTGGTCAGATGCGGCTCTCAGCGGGGAATGGTCCGGCCCGCGGCCGCCATCAGGCGCTCGGTGTCGGTTGCGTCGGCGGGCGGATCGGTGGGCGGCTTGATCAGGCCCAGTTCCACGGAGTGCTCGGTGCAGGTCAGCTCCACCACGCCCGTCATTCTCGGGATCCAGGTGGGTGGGAACTCGATCGCCCGGCCCAGGCTGGCGGACAGATCCCACGCGTGGGCGGCGGCGTCGACGACGGCGAAGTTGATGACCACTGCTCCGGGCAGCTCACCGAACGGTGTGGCGTGCCGAGCGGTCATCACGCCATCGGTGTGCCAGAGTCGCAGCGCCTGATCGAGGACCTCGGCGGCGATGGGTGCCAGGTCTCCGTCGTAGGGCACGGCGGCCATGGACTCCTCCAGCGCCATGAGGTCCTGTCCGGTGACCCGGCCGGCCCAGAACAACTGGTTCTTGAGGACATGGCTGGCCAGTCGGCGGACGGTCCACGGGGCGCAGTTGGTGACGATTTCCATCTCAACGTCGTCGATCGCCGAAATGACCCGATTCAGTTCATGTCCCGCGTCGGTCAACAGCGCCAGGTCGTCGTCCATCAGCCCTCCCTCGAAGCGCGTCCAGGCTACTCATGGTCATCTCGACGGCCAGCCCCGATCGCGGACTCGGACGTGCGGAGGGGCAGTGCGGCTGTCCCGTCGCTGCCAGACTGACCGCGTGATCGGGAAGGGATGGCGTGGCAACCTGCCGCGGCCCGCCACGACACTGATCGGGCGCGCGGAGGTGCTGCCCACAGTGGCCTCGCAGGTGCGCGCCCATCAACTCGTCACCCTGAGCGGCGTCGGCGGAGTGGGCAAGACCCGCCTCGCCCTGGCGGCCGGCGCGGACGTCGCCGAGGAGTTCCCGGACGGCGTGTGGCTTGTCGAGCTGGCCGCGGTGAGCGACGCCGACGCCGTGCCCGACGCGATCGCCGGCGCGCTCGGCATCACTCCGCAGGGCGACGTCCCCGTCATCGACGCCGTCGCCGAGGCGGTGTCCGGACGGCGGCTGCTCATCGTGATCGACAACTGCGAGCACGTCCTGGCGGCTGCCGCAGCGGCGATCGGCGAGGTCATCGTTCGCTCCGACACCCCCCGGATCCTGGCGACCTCGCGCGAAAGCTTGAGGGTCGCCGGAGAGGTGCTGCTGTCGGTATCGCCGCTGGCGCTGGACGGTGGCGTGACGTCTCATGCAGTGGCGTTGTTCGTGGAGCGGGCCGCCGCCGTCCGGCCCGGTTTCGGCATCCACGACGAGCAGACCGCGACGGCGGTGATCGAGATCTGCGAGACGCTCGACGGACTACCCCTGGGCATCGAGGTGGCCGCGGCGCGGATGGCGGCGATGAGCGCGGTCGAGGTGCGGGACCGGCTCGGCAACCGGTTCCGGCTGCTGACCGGGCCGGAGCACGGCCCGGAACGCCAGTCGACGCTGTGGCATACGGTGGCGTGGTCGTATGACCTGCTGGACGACGACGAGCGCAGGACGATCCAGGTCGCATCTGTGTTCGCGGGTGGGTTCGACCTGCACACGCTGTGTGCCGTCGCCGAGTCCGCGGATGACGTGGAGGTCCTGCGGCTCCTGGATTCGTTGGTGCGCAAGTCGTTGGTCGTCGCGCACCATGGTGGTGCCCGGACCCGGTACAGCCTGTTCGAAACCATCCGGGCGTTCGCCGAGGATCGGCTGTCGCAGGCAGGCGGGCGTGAGGCGGCCCGCGATCGGCATGCCTCCTTCTTCGGGAGGCAGGCCGCACGGAGATGGGAACAGTGGAACGGGCCTGGGTGGCGCCGGGAGGTCGACTGGGTGCAGACCGAACTGGCCAACCTGCGCTCAGCGTTCCGCTGGAGCGCCGATCGAGGCCAGGTCGAGGTAGCGACCGACGTCGCCGCGCACGCCGCGCTGATGGGCTTCTCGGTCGAACTCTTCGAGACCATCGGGTGGGCGGAGGCACTCCTTGACGAGGCGAGCCGGGCCGACGTCCGGCGTCTACCCCGGCTCTACGCCGCGGCGGGCTACGCGTGCTTCGTCGGCCGCGCCGCAGTTGCGACGGCGAACGCCCACCGGGCCGCCGAGTTGGAGATCCGGCCGGAATACGAGTCGTGTGAGCCGGGCTACGCCACGTTCATCGAGGCCCTCGGACAGGTGTACTGCGGCAACCTTGATCGCTACATCGAGCTGACCGGGGACGTCGCGGCGCTGCCGGGCCCGACCCGGGCGTACGGGATCGCCGCCTACATCGACGGCCTGCAGTCGGCGGGGCGGGTCGAGGAGGCGCTCGAACTCGTCCCGACAGCGGTGGACGCCGCGCGCGAGGTGGGCAACCCCTACTGGGTGGCCTACACGTTGTGGATCGTCGGACTGGCCTTTTCAAGGGTGGACGCCCAGCGCGCTCTGGAGACCTGGGACGAGGGGATCGCCCACATCGCCGAGCACGGAGTCCAGTTCTTCGAAGGCTTCATGGCGAGGGACGCCGCGTTGTTGCACACCTCGGATGGGCAGCTTGAGACGGCGCTGACGCTGTTCGCGGCGTCGATCGAGGCCTTCGGACGTGCCGGCGCCGTGGCCCAGCTGATCATCACCCTGGCCAGTGTGCCCGCCCTGTTCGAGCGCCTCGACCGGCCGAGCGTCGCGGGCACCCTGCTGGGCGCAATGGCCCGGGAGCCCTCCAGCTTCCACCATGTGCCCGCGCTCGCCGATCTCGGCGAGCGGCTGCGACGCGCGCTGGGAGAGGAGTCGTCGGATCGGTACGCGGCGGCCGGCGCGGCGATGAACCTCCACGACGCGGCCGAGTACGCCCTCCATCAGATCGATCTCGCCCGGCGGGCGCTCTCCGTCGGGCAGCCGGACGGGCTCGCGGGTCTGACCGCGCGCGAGATCCAGGTACTGCGGCTGATCGCCGATGGGGCGACGACCCGGGCGGTATCCGAACGGCTGTACATCTCGGCAAAGACCGCGGACAACCACATCCAGCACATCTACATCAAGCTCGGGGTGACGAACCGCGCGGCCGCCACGCGATGGGCGCTCGACCACGGCGTCGTCGGGAGTGCCGTGGACCGAGCCGAGATGCCGCCGCCCGGCGTCGGGTCCGGCGGGGCGTCGAGATGAGGGACCCCGAATGAGGAGATCTCCTCATGCGCGAGACCCGCACGGCGGCAGAGGATCCCTGCAATCCAGCCGAGGGCGCTGGGAGGTCAGGGGGCCCGTCGGGGTCCCGGAGAACCAAGGAGAGAGACGATGATCCTCGCCACAACGAAGGTCAAGGATCTGGACCAGTTCCTGGCGGTGTACGGGACCAAGGGCGCCGACAAGCGCGGATCGCACGGGTCGAAGGGCTCCACGGTCTACCGCGACCCGATCGAGGAGGACCGGGTGTGGGCGGTCTTCGACTGGGACGAGGCAGGGTGGACGGCCTTCGCCACCGACCCGGAGACCCCCGGGATCATGCAGGAGGCCGGCCACCTGAGCAGGCCGTCCCTGGGGCAGTTCCTCGGTACGTTCAGCGCCTAGGGCGCTCTCACCGGCCGGTCGACTGTCTCGGGCGCCGGGCTCATTCGTGGAGGATGGGCGCCACGCGATGAATCGGTCCCCCGCGTCCAAGGCGCGGGGGACCGATTCATGGTCCGCCTGGCGCTGCGTTGGTTCGAATCTGTCACGCGCCGCACTCAGCCCGACGGCCCCCGAGCAGCCACTACCCTGGTAGGGCCGATCTTGATGCGGGCGCGGCTGCCTCCCGGCGGTGTCGCGGTCAGGTCGACACGGTCAACCTGATCCGGCCTGTCGGGGAGGCGGTCGAGGTGGCAGGGTGAACGCGATGCCGGGCGTCCTGCGGCGCCTCGATGCCGGTTCCTGGTCGCCTCGAGCCGCCCGGCGGAGGGGGGCTCACGAGGGCGTCCGACGAGAAGGGCAATTATGACCGACCCCGGCATCACCCGCGTCGCTGTCTACATCGACTTCGACAACATCGTGATCTCGCGATACGACCAGGTCCACGGCCGTAGCGCGTTCCAGCGTGACAAGGTGCGCGGGTTCGACAGGGCTGAGAAGTCAGCCGACCCTGAGATCGCGGAGAAGCTCGGGCGTGCCGTGGTGGACATCGGCGCGGTCATCGACTTCGCCTCTTCGTTCGGCACCCTCGTTCTCACTCGAGCCTATGCCGACTGGTCAGCCCCCGTGAACGCCGACTACCGCGGGCAACTCGTCAGCCGCGCAGTGGACCTGGTGCAGCTCTTTCCGGCGGCGGCCTATGCCAAGAACGGTGCCGACATCAGACTTGCGGTGGACGCGGTAGAGGACATGTTCCGCCTTCCCGACCTGACCCACGTGGTCATCGTGGCCGGGGACTCCGATTACATCGCCCTCGCCCAACGCTGTCGCCGACTGGGCCGCTACGTCGTGGGCGTCGGGGTCGCAGGATCGACCAGCAGATCGCTGGCCGCGGCATGTGACGAGTTCGTGACATACGACGCCCTGCCCGGCATCACGCCCACTGACGGCGCCCAGCGGGCAACGGCACGGACGACCAAGCGGAAAGCCGAACCCGAGGAGACCGACGGCGCGCCGTCCCCGAAGCGCCCGCGACGTACCAAACGACCCTCGGCCACGGCGACCGGCGAGAATGATCTCGAACCCGAAGACCCTCAGGAGTTGGCGACGAGACTTCTGGAACGGGCGCTGCAACTGGGCCACGAGAAGGATGACGCGGACTGGCTGCACAGCTCCGCGGTGAAGAGCCAGATGAAGCGCATGGACCCGTCATTCAGCGAGAGGGCGCTCGGCTACCGATCATTCTCGGACTTCGTGAAGTCACGGGAAGCCGTGGCAGAACTCGACGAGACAGACCGCGTGCAACTTGTCCGGCTCAAGCCGGCGACCGCCACACGGTAGGCAGGCTCAGCCCTGCGGAAGGGCGGAGCCGGCGGTCCAGGCGGCCCAGGACAGGTTCCAGTCGTACAGCCCCGGGTCCTGGGTGGCGATTCGCTCCTGCGGGCCGCGACCGGTGTGGCTGACGATGACGACATCGCCGACCACGGCATGGTTGTAGAAGTTCTCGGCGTCCGCGTCGGTCAGGTGGATGCACCCGTGCGAGGTGTTGGCCCGCCCCAGCATCGGGTCCCAGCTGGCGGCATGCAGGAAGGTCCCCGACGCCGTGACCCTGGTGGCCCAGAACTCCTTCTCGTTGTAGTAGTCGGGGTTGCTCTTGTCGCATGTGATCCGCGCGCTGCAGGAGTCCATCTGCACGACCGGGGACTTGCCGAGCACGACGTAGGTGCCGCTGAAGGTCTCCAGGCCGGGCCGGCCGGTGCCGGTAGGCCAGTTGTCCACCAGGCTCCCGTCGCGGTAGACGCGGACCCGGTGGGTCGACGCGTCGACCCGGGTGATGTGCGACGCCCCGATCGCGAAGGTCTCCGCATAGTCCCGGCGCCCGTAGCGGTCGGCTGACGCCTTCACGCCGGCGATGCGCATGTCCAGGTGCACGGTGGTGCCGGCGGTGAAGAACGCCCGAGGCCGCCAGTGCACCTCCTGGCTGTTCAGCCAGTGCCAGCTCCCGGTCACCTCCTTCCCCGATGGGTCCCGGGCGTCGACCAGCATCACCTTCTCCATCGCCGCCCGCTCGGTGACCGGTGTGAGGAACCGGACCACGATCGGCTGCCCGATCCCGACGGTCTCCGCGTCGTCGGGGGTGACCGTGAAGGAGACCCTGCGGTTGTCGGGAACCGCCGCGACCGTGAACGTCACTGCCCTGGTGAACGTCCGGCCGGAGGTGTCCTTCACCGTCGCGGCCACCAGGTAGGAGAACGACGGCTTGGGCGGGCTCTCCGACACCCACGAGGTCCCGTCTCCGGACACCGAACCCTCGAGCGCCTGGTCACCCCCCTCGGCGTTGACCTGCACCGAGGTGAACGAGCCCGCGCTGACGACGAGCCGCAGCGGCGTGAGGTACGACACGCTGGGCCCTGCGCCCGAGACCCGGACGACGGGAGCCTGCACTGACGTGGACGGCGAGGGGTCCGACCCTGTGTGCGCCGACGACGTACACCCGGTGACAGTGAGTAGCAGCAGAGCCACGATCGCGCGGAGCGGCACCTCTGGCCCGACCCGCCGCCGCCGCCAGACTCGAGATCCGGATGCCGACACGACCAACACCATGCCCCATCTCTCTTGATCGAGACCACCGCCCCCACGGGCAAGTGGATGGATCCACGAGGGTGGACAGGTGTCCGGCCGACGGGAGTAGAGCTCCGTCTTCCACACCCGCGCCGGCCGGTACGTGGCGGATGTCTGCCCAGATGAGTGGTGGCTTGGTGCCGTTCTGCAAGCCGTCGGTGACGCCTACGTGTGGTCGAGTCCATCACCCCGCCACCGCCACACGAAACCGCCCTGACCAGGGCCGATGACGTCTTCCGCCCGCGGATGAGTGCCCGTGGCCTTGTGCTACCGGCTGTGATCGGAGACCCTGGTCGGGTATCCAGGCACGCAGTCGAGCGCTCCTGACTGAAGGGGCGTTCTCTCGAAGCGGGTGTGGTGTGTCGGATAGCCGCGACTCGGGCGAGACCCCACTGGAGGGTGGTCGCCGGCGCCGCCGCAAGATCGTCTTCCCGGTTGCAGCCGCCGTCCTCGTGGCCGCATTGGCGATCGGCACGCTGGTCAGGATGGGCTTGGGCAGATCTCCGGGCCAGGAGAGTGCACCTGGGGTGCCCACATCCGGAGGATCCACAGCGGGACACGCGGCGATATGTGGCACCGTGAACCTGGCTGTCAACACGTGGGTGGGTTACGAGGCCGACGCGGCCGTCTTCGCCTACGTGGCCCACACCCGGCTCGGTTGCACCGTGGTGAAGAAGGACCTCAAGTTGCAGGTCGCCTGGCAGGGCCTTGGCACCGGTGACGTGGACCTGCTCCTGGAGAACTGGGGCTTCCGGGATCTGGAGAAGAAGTACATCACCGAGCAGAAGGTCGCCGTCGATCTCGGACTGAACGGCAACAGGGGAGTCATCGGCTGGTATGTCCCGCCGTGGCTGGCGCAGGCCCACCCGGACATCACCAACTGGCAGAACCTGAACAGGTACGCCGCCGAGTTCAAGACCTCGGAGTCCGGCGGCAAGGGCCAGTTGCTCGACGCCGCGTCGTATGTGACCAATGACGCGGCGCTGGTGAAGAACCTCAACCTCGACTTCACTGTGGTGCAGCGCGGCAGCGAGACTGCGCTGATCCAGTCGTTCCGCCAGGCCCAGGCGCAGAAGAAGTTCCTCCTGGCCTACTTCTACGAGCCGCAGTGGTTCTTCGACGAGATGAAGCTGGTACGGGTCGATCTGCCGGCGTACTCCCCAGGCTGCGACTCCGACCCGGCCACGGTGGCCTGCGGCTACCCGCAGTACAACCTGAACAAGGTTGCGGCCGCGAAGTTCGTGAACTCGGGCAGCCCTGCCGCCAGGCTCGCCAGGAACTTCAGGTGGACCAACGACGATCAGAACGCGGTGGCCAGGTACATCGTGGTCGACAAGCTGTCCGATGACGAGGCCGCGAAGAAGTGGGTCGACGCCAACCCCGACAAGGTCAAGGCTTGGCTCCAGGCAAACTGACCCGCGTCGCCGGTCGAACGACTGTCACCCGGAGGGCTGGACCGGGGGCCCGGCACAGGTTCCCCGTGGGCCGGACAGCACAGCACCCGCTCCAGGTCGACGGGAAGGATGGATGCTTGCGTGACGCCCGTGGCGGACCCCGCCCATCCGATGAGGTCCGCCTTGGGGCCCCGGGTGCTTCAGCAGTTCAGTGCGATGCAGGAGCGCTGGGTGGGATGGCCATCGTGGTAGAGGGGGCAACGGACCTTGATCGGCTCCTGGCCCCTGCTGGTCTGCGAGACGGGGCTGGCCGGGGTGGTTGTGGAGGAGTGGTTGGGCTGCGCGCCTGGTGCCACCGTCATCCATGCCGCGAGCGCCACTGCGCCCAGCAGGGCCAGCGGCCACACAATGCGCTTGCGCGGTGATTGAGACGCAGGCTCCTCGTTGCTGATGACTTCGACGTCGTTCTTGGCTTGCGGGGCCATCGCAGTTTCCTTCGTTTGGGACGGGGCGTTCCCGCCGATCTCCGAAGGCTCTGCTCCGGGTGCTGCAGGGCGGCTGCAGCCGGGTTGCGCGGTGGTTGTAGGCAAGACATCCCTGACCGAGGGTCGTTGCGGCGGCCAGGTTGGCGCTGGCAGGCGGTTGAGACCTACCCGCAGGCGGGCTGGTAGGCGCGGTCCGGAAGGTACGTGCGCCACTCCGACCTGGTGAGCTGACGCCCGGCGAGGGCACACGCGAGCTTCTCCCAGGCGGCGCGGTCGGCGGGGTACATCCACGCGTTGCCGTCGCCGAAGACCGTCACGACGCGGCCGAGCGAGTCGACCCACACCTGGCTCCCGGTGGTGCCACTCACCCCGGACGGGCGCGGGAGGTCAGGCCCGAGTTGGGTGAACGATTCGGTATCCCAGAGCCGCACCACCCCTGAGGACGTCGCCGTCACCACAGTCCGGCCGTTGTCGGTGAGCGCGCCACCGGTGACCGGACCGCCGGCGGGCAGCCCGGACACCAGTGGGTGGCCGTCCGCCTGCGAGTAGACGTGCAGCATCTGGTCCTCCCCACCGACGGCCAGCCACCGGTTGCCCGGATCGATGGCGATGATCTTGCCGGCGGCCGCGGCGAACCGGTGCCGGACCGTGCCTGTGGCAGCATCGATCAGGACGACGGACATGCTCGTGCCGGGTTGGACCGACGGCACCGCAGAGCCCGCCGAGGTGAGCGCGATCGTCCGGCCGTCAGGTGACCAGCCGGCCGCCTGGTAGTGGTCGAGATCCGCCAGCGGCGGGCGGAGCGTCAGTCTGCGGACACCGGACCCGGTGGCGGCGTCCACCGTGGCGGTGTCCACGACGATGAGCCCCGTCTCCACGATCGCCACCCGGCGATCGTCCGGGGACAGCGAGATCTCGGGGGATGCCGTGGTGGCCGTCGGGCTGATGCCGGCCAGCACCAGGTCGATCTCACGGAGCAGCTCCCGGTGCGGCACGTCCCAGATCGCGACCACGCCATTGGCGTCGACGGAGGCCAGTAACCTGCCAGAGCGCCCGGATCCGACGCTTGACACCGTCGTCTGATGGGGGCTGAGGGTCGAAATCCTCGCCGCGCCGGTCGCCAGGTCGACGAAACGAAGCCTGTCCCCTGTCACCTCGACCATGGTCGTTCCCGCGACCCACACGGGGTGGAAATCGGGCACCCCGCCTATTGCGGTGCGCCGGCCGAAGCCACGCCCGCCGGCGACATCCCAGGCGAGGATCTGCCGATCCGCGCCCGCCGTGTAGAGGGCACGACCGTCAGCCGACCACACCGCCGCCACAACCTGGTTGAGATGGCCGGTGAATCGCTGGCGCAGCGCGCCGGAAACGACATCCCATACCAGGACGTCGTGGTCGCCGTCCGTCGCGGCGAGCAGCCGCCCATCACGGGAGAAGGCGAGGGGCACCGACGCCCCGCCTCCCGTGAGCCGCAGGAGGCTGCGGAACCTGCCCGTCGGCAGCGACCAGAGGGACACCGCCCCGGACTCGCTTCCGACGGCCATGGATGAGCCGTCCGGGGCTCCCACAACCTCTGTGGCATCCCGCGGGAGGACCATTCTCGGCCCGAGTGAACCGTCGGCAAGGTGCAGCACTCGGACCCCGTTGGACCCGTGCAGGCAGACGGCGGCGAGCCCGCACGCGGTGACGGCGAAGACCGGCTGCTTCAGAGCGACGGTCGGCAGCTCCCGCCCGGGGTCGGACACCCGAACGGCGTGCACCTGCTGCACTCCGAACAGGGAGGATCCGGCGGACACCCAGACCAGGAAGCCTTGGTCGGTGAGCTCGACCAGAGCCCTGCTGGCATTCCACCCGGTGCTCACCCGCCCGGTCGCCGGGCCGGAGAAGCTCCGCCGCACCTGGATCGTCTCCCGCGGGACGGCCTCGGATGCCCCGCTGTGCAGCCCGACGACCACGAGGCCGTTCCGCGCGAATCTGGCGAGGGTGACGGGGTGCTGGAGGTCCCCCCGCTGGTGGTGGAGTTGGGCAAGGGAGGCCGTGCTCCATTCGTCCAACTCGCCCTGGCTCCCGCCGGACAGCAGGGTCTTACCGTCGGCGCTGAGAGAAAGGGTGGTGATCCCGGATGCCCCTCGAGCCGTGGCGAACAGGGCCGGGCTTCGCAGGAGCGCCGCCGACAGGGCGCCGTCGGACTCGGGCCCGGGTGACAGCCGGCGGCTCTGGACCGCCAGCAGCAAGGCCACGTCAGGGCCCACCGGGCCCGCGCTCAGGGCGCTGAGCCGGCGGGCGTCTGCCACCGCCGCCTCGTGGGAGGCGGTGCTGGTCTGGCGCAGGGCGGCGGTCCCGGCGAGCACCGCCGTGACCAGGGCGGCGGCAAGCACGCCGGCGACGATGCGCGTGCGGCGGCGTCCCCGAGCCGCCGCAGTCGCCCGCTGCCTGGCATCGGTCAACTCGCGTTCGGCCTCCGCGGCACTGGCCTGGAGGAACTCCCGTTCCAGTGCAGTGAGATCGTCCGGCCGGGCCGCGGCAACCTCCAGGGCGGCTTGCAGCCGGGAACCGCGGTACAGCGCCGCAGCGTCCCGTGCCTCGCTCTCCCAGGCCGCCGCCGCCTCCGACAACCGCCCCAGGAGGGCGGCGGCGGTCCGCGACTCCTCCACCCAACCGGCCAGACGGGGCCAACCCGTCAGCACCGCCTCATGACAGATCTCGAGGTCGTCCGTATGGGCCACGACCAGCCGATGGCGCTCCAGGGCGGCGAGCGCAGACACGGCCGCCGGCTCCGTCGGCGGGGCCACTTCCGTGCGGCGTGCGCGCCGGCCCACCCAGGCGCCGTCCTCCCATGACGCGAGCCGGACAAGGATGCGTCGTGCCGCCGCCTGCTCGTCATCGTCCAACTCGGCCCAGGCCTCCTCTCCGGCCCGGCCGAGCCCGGCCGCGACCCCGCCGCCGGCCCGATAGGCAGCCATGGTGAGGCGCCGTCCCTCCCGGTGCTCCCAGGTGCGCAGCAACGCCGTTGACAGCACCGGCAGAACGCCGGGACGCCCCCTCACCTCGGAGAGGATGGTCTGCGTCACTTCCTCGTCGACCTGCAGGCCGACGCGTCGGGCGGGCTCGGCGACGATGCGTCGCAGATCCGGCTCTGACGGCGGGCCCACCAGGATCGTTGACGGGCCGGCACGGCGGGCGAAGGCCTCCTGGTCAGCCAGGCGCCCGTAGAACTCGGCCCGCACCACCACCACCAGATGCATTCCCGAGTCAACGGCCTCGATCAACCGGCCAGTGATCTTCCGCTGGACGGAGTCGGCGCCCGTGGTGGTGAAGAACTCCTCAGCCTGGTCGATGACCAGCAGGTCCGGTTCGGCGGCCAGAGCCTCGGTGATCGTCGCCGCTGGGTCCCTTCCCGGAACGATGAGCACCGTGGACCAACCCGCCGAGCCCGGGAGCACGCCGGCCGACAGCGCCGGCAGCAGCCCCGCCCGGACCACGGACGACTTCCCCGCGCCGGACATCCCCACCAGGACGACGAGCCGCCCGTCGACGAGCCGGCCCACGAGTTCACGGACCAGTCCTTCCCGGCCCACGAACAGGTCCATATCCGTGGCGTCATAGCGCGCCAGGCCCTTGTAGGGGCATGGGAAGGCGTCATGGCGCTCGTCCGCGCCCGAGATGTCCGAACCGGCGGCGACCAGCAGAGCCGGGTCATGCTCGAGGACCCGGCGATGCAGATCCAGCAGGCCCTGTCCCGGGTCCACGCCCAACTCCTCCCGCAGGATCGTCTGGGCTCGTTGGAAGGCAGCAAGGGCCTCCGCCTGCCGCCCCTGGCGATACAACGCCAGGATGAGCAGTTCCCAGGCACCTTCCCGGAACGGCCGGTCGGCCAGGATTCCCTCGAGCGCCGCTGCCGCCGCCACCGGGTCACCGGCTACCAGAAGGCAGCGGGCGTGCCGTTCGGCGGCCGCCTCCCGCAGCTCGCCCAGCCGCGCCGCTTCGGCGCTGGGATAGGCGGTCCCCAGGAGATCAGCGAACGGTGCTCCCCGCCAGAGCCTGAGCGCCGCCCCCAGTGAGGCGGCGGCCAACGCCGGGTCATGGTCGGCACACTCGGCCGCGCGTGCGAGCAGCGACTCGAACTCGACCACGTCGACGTCTGCGTCGAAGGTGTCAAGCCGATACCCGCTGTCACGGTGCTCGAGCAGTGGCGCGCCGCCACCGCGACCCAGCGTGTCTCGCAGCCTCGCCAGGTGGCTGGAGAGGGTTCGTTCCGCCGTCGGCGGAGGTGCTCCGCCCCAGACCGCCTCGGTGAGCTCATCCACCGACACCGCGCATCCGCGGCGCGCCAGGAGAGCGACCAGCAGGCGGCGCTGGGCCTGACCCGCGACCTTCACCGTGCGGTCGCCATCGACCACCTCAAGTGCGCCCAAGACTAGGAATCGCACGCGAAAAGCCTACGCGCCGGAGCGGTCGCAGCGTCATTTCAAGATCGACTCAGTTTACCGACCTCGCTCGAAGGCCGGGTCCTCGTCCTGGCCGCCGGCCCGCCGCGCCAGAGCTGTCACGGCGCTCACCAGCTGATCGCCGGCGAGCAGCGAAGGATCGTTGTGGTCGGCGCCCTCGACCTCCACCACCTGGGTGGGACCGGCCGCCGCTCGACCCACCGCACGGCTCTGCTCGGCCGGCACGATGGTGTCCCGGGTTCCCAGGACGACGAGGGTGGGGACGTCCACGGTCGTGATGGTCTCGGCGAGCGGGTAGCGGTCACGCAGCAGCGCCCGCACCGGCAGCAGCGGGTAGTGCACCTTCCCGACGTCGGCCAGGCTGGTGAAAGGCGAGCGCAGCACGAGACCGGCAGGTGGGTGCTCGCTGGCGAGATCCACGACCACGGCGGCGCCGAGGCTCTCGCCGAAGTACAGCAGGTCCCCTTCCGCGACTCCGGCCCGCTCGAGCAGGAATGATCGGGCGGCGCGGACGTCGCGCGCCAGCCCGGCCTCGGACGGTCTCCCCGGGTTGCCCGCATAGCCGCGGTAGTCGAACAGCAGCACGCCCAGCCCGTGCCGGCTCAGGGCCGCGGCCAGCGGTGCCCGCTGGCCTCGGTGTCCCGCGTTCCCGCTCGCCACGAGGATGGTCGGCTGCCCGGCGGCCGCCGGCACGTACCAGGCAGCCAGATCCAGGCCGTCCACCGTCGTCAGCGTGACCTCGCGGGCCCCTGGGACGGCGCCGGCCGCTGTCCCTGCCGGCGAGCCCTGCGGGACGTAGATGAGGTGCCGTTGGAGGCTCCGCAAGACACCCAAACCCAGCACCGCCGTCCCGAGCAGGGCCACGACCACCACGACCAGGGACCGGACTCTACGGCGTCCCGTGGACCGATCGACCGGCACCTGCTCACGGTAGGCGGCGCGGACTCCTGGAAACCAAGATCTGCTCGTCGCAGATCCGCACGACCCACACCCCGGCCGCAGGTGACGTCGCGACTCGAGCCTCCGGCGGTCGGTATCGTGATCCGGAGCGGATCGGCGCTTCGACCGGGCGGTGACGGTGGGCATCCTGCTGCGTTCGGCATACGCTGCGCAGCCACGCACCCTGCTCGACATCCTCGATCGAACCGTCGAGATGCACCCGGAGGCTCCCGCCATCGACGACGGCAACGGCCCGATCACCTATGGCGAGCTGGCGATCGCCGTGGAGTCGGTCCGGGGGAGGTTGCACGCGGCGGGCATCGGGCCGGGTGACCGAGTGGGTATCAGGCTCCCGTCGGGCTCCGCGGACCTGTACCTGGGGATCCTGGCCGTCCTGGCCGCCGGCGCCGCCTACGTCCCGGTCGACCTCGACGACCCGGCGGAGCGGGCGGAACTGGTGTTCGCCGAGGCGGGCGTCGCGGCCGTCCTCGCCCGGGGCATGGCGATCGTCCCGCGCCGTCGCGGCGGTACCCCGCCGCGGCCCGAGGGCCCGGGACCGGACGATGACGCCTGGATCATCTTCACCTCGGGGTCCACCGGAACCCCCAAAGGTGTCGCGGTCAGTCATCGCTCCGCCTCGGCCTTCGTGGATGCCGAGGCAGGTCTCTTCCTGCGGGAGGACCCGATCGGCCCGCACGATCGCGTCCTTGCCGGCCTGTCGGTGGCCTTCGACGCCTCGTGCGAGGAGATGTGGTTGGCGTGGCGCAACGGTGCCTGCCTGGTACCGGCACCCCGCGCCCTGGTCCGCAGCGGGTTGGACCTCGGCCCGTGGCTGGTCGCACGGGGGATCACGGTGGTGTCGACGGTGCCGACGCTGGCCTCGCTGTGGCCGGCCGAGCAGCTCGACGCCGTCCGACTGCTGATCTTCGGTGGTGAGGCCTGCCCGCCCGAGCTGGCCGAGCGGCTGGTGGGCGGTCGCGAGGTGTGGAACACCTACGGGCCGACGGAGGCGACCGTGGTCGCCTGCGCGGCTCGGCTGACCGGGCAGGGTCCCGTGCGCATCGGGTTGCCCCTGGACGGCTGGGACCTGGCCGTCGTCGGTCCCGACCAGCTGCCGGTCGCCGAGGGGGAGATCGGCGAGCTGATCATCGGCGGCGTGGGCCTGGCCCGCTACCTCGATCCGGTCCGCGACGCGGAGCGGTTCGCGGCGATGCCGACCCTGGAGTGGCCGCGGGCCTATCGCAGCGGTGATC
>Ga0187788_10000136_pt1 | contig 18594 bp, 14 predicted proteins | sample 1015_BV01_MP10_2_FD_133008 | JGI IMG/M metagenome (GOLD analysis project Ga0187788, IMG submission 133008) | Tropical peat soil microbial communities from peatlands in Department of Meta, Colombia - 1015_BV01_MP10_20_MG | ecosystem: Environmental > Terrestrial > Soil > Wetlands > Peat | place...
ATTAAGGTTCAACGTTCAACGTTCAACGTTCAACGTTCAAAATCCGAACTCCTCGAACTACTCATCGCCGCAAAGAGGTACGGGTTTTCGGACAGAAGGATCGCTCAATTACTCAATATGCAGGAAGCTGACATACGGCATATAAGACGGAGCAACAATCTCCGCGCCGTTTACAAGATGGTGGACACCTGCGCGGCTGAATTTGCAGCCTATACACCCTATCTTTATTCGACCTATGAAGTGCCGTTTTACAGGGTTCAAGGGTTCGAGGATTCGAGGGTTCAAGGCCCGGACAGTGGAACCATCGGCCCTTTGACTCCTGTCGTTGAGAGCGAGGCAGAGCCCAGCAATAGAAAGAAGATCATCATACTCGGTTCGGGTCCTAATAGAATCGGGCAGGGTATCGAATTTGATTACTGTTGTGTCCATGCGGTATTTGCTCTAAAAGAGCTTGGTTATGAAACGATAATGGTGAACTGTAATCCCGAGACTGTGAGCACAGACTATGATACGGCCGACAGGCTGTACTTCGAGCCGTTGACCATAGAGGATGTGTTGAATATCATCGAGACGGAAAACCCTGAAGGGGTCATCGTCCAGTTTGGGGGTCAGACGCCTCTGAAACTCGCCGTACCCCTCGAAAGGGAGGGGGTAACGATTCTCGGCACTTCTCCCGATTCTATAGACCGTGCCGAAGACAGAAAGCGTTTCAAGGAGTTGCTGCACAAACTCGATCTCAAGCAGGCAGAAAGTGATACTGCTATGTCTGTCGGAGAAGCTCTGACCGCCGCAGCAAGGATTGGGTTTCCCGTTATGGTGAGGCCGTCTTATGTACTCGGTGGCAGAGCTATGGAGATCGTCTACGACGAAAAATCCCTGCAAGACTATATGAAGCGCGCGGTCAAGGCCTCACCGGAACATCCCGTTCTCGTGGATAAATATCTCGAGGACGCGATAGAGGTGGACGTTGATGCGCTTTCCGACGGGGTGGATGTGATTATCGGAGGCGTAATGGAACATATCGAGGAGGCGGGTATTCACTCAGGTGACTCCGCTTGTTCTCTGCCTCCCCATTCGTTGAGTCCCGAGATAGTTGAAGAGATAAAGAGACAGGCAAAGGCGCTCGCAAAGGAACTTGATGTTGTAGGTCTCATGAACGTCCAGTTCGCCGTAAAGAATCAGGAAATCTACATCCTGGAAGTTAATCCGAGGGCCTCAAGGACCGTACCTTTTGTAGGAAAAGCTACGGGCATCCCGCTTGCGAAGATAGCCGCAAAACTGATGGCGGGAAAGACACTGAAGGAGGTCGGCCTTACCTCAGAGAAGCATGTCAAGCATATTGCCGTCAAAGAGGCGGTTTTCCCCTTCGACAGGTTCCACGGAGTCGATACGATACTAGGCCCCGAAATGAAATCTACGGGAGAGGTCATGGGTATTGACGAGGACTTCGGACTTGCCTTTGGAAAATCCCAGACGTCCAGCGGCAACAGAATTCCGCTGTCAGGGAAGATATTTATCAGCCTGAAAGATGAAGACAAACCCGCTTCAGTCCCCATAGTAAAGAAACTCCTTGAACTCGGCCTTTCCGTTATCGCAACCAGAGGCACTGCCCGGTATCTGAAGGATAACGGTCTCGAAGTTGAGGTTGTCAATAAAGTGACCGAGGGCAGGCCGCACATCGTGGATTTGATCAAAAACAAGGAAATTCACTTCGTCATCAATACCGTCAGCGGTACACAGGCACAGAGAGATTCCTTTTCTATTCGCCAGAGTGCTCTTCAGTACAAAGTCCCGTTTACCACAACAATATCAGGAGCCGGCGCAGCGGTAAATGCTATCGAGAAGCTGAAGACAGAACGGGTTCACATTAGGCCGATACAGGAATACCACAAGGGTATTTAACCAGAACAATGCTTTTAAAGTGATTTAGAAATTATGAAAACATTTGTTTTTCGATACAGTAATGTGCCTTTGACTGATAGCCTTTGGAGGATGTCAATGGATAAACTGAATAAGATAATTCTGATTAAAACGATCGAGTTAAAGACATTTTTTCATAATTTCTAAATCATTGCGCTATCCGGTTGTCGGGCTTCATCTCCGTTCATAAGTTGTATAATAAGTCATGAATGAAGGCCCGCTGACTATAGATACCTTGATAAAAAAGGTCCTTTCCTACAATCCCGATGTGGATGTTGACGTGTTGAAGGGTGCCTATGTTTTCTCGAGTGAGGCCCACTGCAGCCAGAGAAGAATAGAAGGCTCCCCTTATATAGAACATCCCCTGGCCGTCGCATCGATCCTCGCAGACATGAAGATGGATGTCGCCACAATTGCGGCGGGTCTTCTGCATGACACTATCGAAGATACCGATACGACTACAAAGGATATAAAGGAGCTCTTCGGCAAAGAGATCGCTTTCCTCGTAGAGGCGCTGACAAAACTTTCCAGGATGGAATTCATGACGAGGGAGGAGGCACAGGCGGAAAATTTCCGCAAGATGCTCCTTGCCATGTCGGAAGATCTCAGGGTGATACTGATAAAATTTGCTGACAGACTTCACAACATGCGTACCTTACAACATCTCCCGGAGAGTAAACAAAGGAGGATTGCAGCCGAGACACTCGAGATTTACGCACCGATCGCCAATAGACTTGGTATAGGCTGGTTGCGGGCCGAGTTCGAAGATCTGAGCTTTAAATTCCTCATGCCCGACCTTTATAACGAGCTCGTCAGAAAGGTTGCGAAAAGGAAAGAGGAGCAGGAGGAATATCTCAGAGAGGTCACCGGAATAGTCACCGGCAAGCTGAAAGATGAAGGCATCCCGGGAGAGGTTTCCTGGAGGATAAAACATTACTATGGCATTTACCAGAAGATGCAGAACCAGAAGATCACCTTTGACCAGGTGCACGATGTCCTCGGCTTGAGAATAATCACGGACACTAAAGCAAACTGTTATGCCATTCTCGGGCTTATCCATTCCCTCTGGGCGCCGGTGCCAGGCAGGTTCAAAGATTATATCGGCGTGCCGAAGTCAAACATGTATCAATCCCTGCATACGACCATTATTGGTCCGAACGGGGAGCGGGTGGAATTTCAGATACGGACGAAGGAGATGCACATGATCGCAGATCACGGGATAGCGTCTCATTGGCGATACAAGGAGAAGGGCAGGGTAGATGAAAAGAGCGATAGGTATATCTCCTGGTTGAGGGATTTGATCACGGCTCAGAGAGATCTGAGTGATGCGAAGGACTTTCTTGAGGCTGTAAAAGGAGAGGTCGTCCCTGAAGTTATTTATGCCTTTACTCCGACGGGAGAGATCAAAGAGATGCCTATAGGTTCGACCCCGGTGGATTTCGCCTACAGCATTCATACGCAGGTCGGCAACAAGTGTGTAGGCGCAAAGGTGAACGGAAGGATAGTCCCTCTCAGATTTACCCTGAGAAACGGTGATACCGTCGAGATAATAACCTCTCAAACCCAGGGACCGAGCAGGGACTGGCTCAAATTCGTTGTCACCCAGCGGGCCAAGAGCAGAATAAAACAGTGGATAAAGGTGGAAGAGAGGAAACAGAGCATAGAACTCGGACAAAAACTCTTTGAGGGGGAGTTGAGAAAGCATGACCTCAGCCAGTCTGTTCTGAAATCGGAGGAAATGCAGAAGGCCTTGAAGTTCTTTAATATCCAGTCCCTTGACGACCTTTATGCCTTTGTCGGACATGGAAAATTATCCGCCCACCAGATTGTCAACAAGCTTATGCCGGAAAAACCTGCCGAAGAGGTTCCCATTACTAAGCTTACAAAACCTCCCAAGGAACAGAAAGGCATCACCATTAAAGGTGTGGATAACGTCCTCTATCATACGGCCAAGTGCTGCTTTCCGATTCCCGGTGACGGTCTTATAGGGTTTGTGACAAGAGGACGGGGCGTCACAATACACCGCAAAGATTGTCCGAACCTCGACAGACTTGCCGTGGATAATGCGCGGCTTGTCGATGTCGACTGGAAAACAGAGGGGGAAGCGACTTCACCGGTAAAATTATTGATAGAGACGGTCGACAAACCAGGCATGCTTGCAAGCCTTAGTTCGCTGATTTCATCTGTCAATGTGAACATCAGCAATTTGACGGTGGTCACGACAGAGGATAAGAAAGCCCTCATCACCTTCGTCCTTGAGGTTAAGGATAAGAGCCAGCTTTCCGGATTGACCCAAAAGATCGCCCAGATTGAAGGAGTCCTGAGGGTCAGCAGATAAGTACGCAACCCGCGCTTTCCTTATAAACAGCACCGGTGCATATACTCTCAAGTCCTTATCGTGTATAATAATTTTAATGGCCGACATAAGGATAGGGTGCAGCGGGTTTCTCTACGATCAGTGGAAAGGAACCTTTTATCCGGAAAACCTTCCGAGAAGTCAATGGTTGGACTTTTACTCCAAGCATTTTCCGACCGTCGAGCTCAACGTTACCTTTTATCGTTTACCCGAAAGGGAAACCTTTGCGAAATGGTATCTGGCAACTCCTAAGGATTTTGTCTTTTCTCTGAAAGCAAGCAGATTCATCACCCATGTGAAAAAGCTGAAGGATTGTGCCGAACCTGTCGAGGCATTCTTTTCGAGGGCGTCGGTATTAAAAGAAAAATTAGGCATCATCCTGTGGCAATTGCCCCCTACCTTCAACCTGGACATAGAGCGTTTAAAGGAATTTCTTGAGGTTCTGAAGCCTTACAGAAAGAGAAATACCTTTGAATTCAGGAACAAAACCTGGATGACGAAAAAGATCTTCAGCCTTTTTGAAAAGGAAAACATAGCCTTGTGCATGGCAGATCATCCTGATTTCCTGGACAACCTGCCCGCAACCGCCGATTTCATATATATCAGAAGACACGGTGAGGGCGGCAGCTACACAACGTCATACAGTGCTGAATCACTCAAAGGGGATGCCAAAGTTATTAAGGATCACCTGAAAAAGAAAAAGGACGTATTTATGTATTTCAACAACGACGCCTTCGGCTACGCGCCCCAAAATGCCCTAGAACTGATTACACTTGTCGGCAAAAAAAAGCCTTAACCTATTTTGCCCAATCCATCCTGAATTTCTTTCTCTTGTATAGATACTTCTCGGCTGCGAGGGCTGCGATACAACCCTGGGACGCCGCAACAACAACCTGCCTGACCTCCGTACAGGTAACATCTCCTGCGGCAAAAACTCCAGGGATAGTTGTCTCCATCATACAGCTCACGGGTATGCATCCGTCTTCTTTTGTTTCGACGGCGCCAAAAAGAAAATCTACCACCGGTTTGTTTCCGTGGAGGTAGACAAAGACGCCTGCCAACTCCAGTTCCTCGCCCTTTCCTTCCGGATTAGTCATCTTGATCTTTTCGACCAGTTCCTTCCCCTCGATGGAGGTAACAGTATAACCTAACAGTGCTTTCAGGTTCGGTTCTTTTAAAACCGGATGATCGTGAACATGAAGTTTTTGCGTCGGTGAGATGAGGTATACGGTCTCTGCGAATCTCGTAAGAACACCGGCCTCTTTTACAGCCTCCTCTGAGTTTCCGATGACGCATACCTTTAATCCTCTATAGAACGCAGCATCACAGATAGCACAATAACTCACCCCTCTGCCGAGGAACTCGGCTTCACCCCTGATGCCCGGCTTCCTTCCCATAGACCCCGTGGCGACAATCATGGTCTTTCCGCTATACAGCCTGTCCATAGTCATCGCGTCCTTTATTTCATTCGAGAAGTTTACTCCGACGACCTGTGTTTCCACATACTCGGCTCCGAAGTCTATCGCCTGTTTTCTCATTATATCGAGCAACTCCTTACCGGGGACAGGCTGCGTAAGACCCGGATAGTTTTCTATTCTGCTTGAGAACGCGAGCGCCCCCGCAGTCGATGATTTATCGAGGATGACTGCTTTCAGTTTCCCCCTCGCCGCGTACTGAGCTGCAGCAAGCCCGGCGGGACCTCCCCCGATTATGACCACGTCATAAAGATCAGCAGATTCCTCCATTAAATCCTCCTTTAATAGAAAATAAACGCAGGTGTTGTGAGAAATTTATTTTTTGAAACCTGAGTGTACCTATCATAGATGGTTGGTGAAATGTCCTACTGGAAATAACTAATAAAGATAATTTTTAATAACCCATCAAGCTAAATAGATTTTCGAACAATATCCGTATTTATTCCTCAATTTCTTCATTATCCAAGCAGAATGTCGAGCAGCCTTTCCAACTCCTCAAAGGAATAGTATTCGATCTCTATCTTGCCCTTCTTGCCTCTATTTATAATTCGGACCTTCGTGCCGAGATTCTTGATCAACTTCTCCTCCAGAGACGAAATCTGAGGATCCACAGACGTCTTTGCTTTCGGGGAGAGGGGTATCTTTTTTGCCAACAACTCGGCCTCTCTTACACTTAGCCCCTTTTTGATAATCCTCCTGGCAGCGTCAATCTGGGTTGCTCTTCCTTCTATCGAGAGAATAGCCTTCGCATGTCCCATGGTCAAAGAGCCGTTGTAGAGATAAGATCTCACTTCATCAGGCAGTTTTAAGAGCCTGAGGTAATTGGCAACCGTCGCCCTATCCTTGCCGACACGATCGGAAAGATCTTCCTGGGTCAGATTAAACTCTATTATCAATCTGCTGAAGGCCTCCGCTGCCTCGATCGGATTCAGGTCTTCACGCTGGATATTCTCTATGAGTGCTATTTCGAGTGAGTCCTTTGAGGGCACATTCTTTATCAGGGCCGGTATCTTTTTCAGCCCCGCAAGTGAAGAGGCCCTCCATCTGCGCTCGCCGGTGATAAGTCTGAAGGTGCCGTCTCCGACACGCGAGACGATTACCGGCTGAAGCACTCCCTTTTCTTTTATCGACGCGGCAAGTTCCCTGAGGGAGTCATCTCTGAACATCTTTCTCGGCTGTTGCTCCCCGGGAAAAATGCGTTCAACGTCCAGGTGGATGATCTCTTCTCCTTTTTCGGGGATTAAGGATTCAAGCCCTTTGCCCAGCGCCGTTTTCATTCAGAATCTCCTTTGCAAGGGACAGATAACTCTGCGCCCCCTTAGAACGGATATCATATAATAGCACAGGCTTCCCGTAACTCGGAGCCTCTCCAAGTGTAACATTTCTCGGAATCACTGTGTTGTAGACCTTATCCCCAAAATGCTTTCTGACTTCCTTTTCCACTTCATGGGACAGATTATTCCTTGGATCGAACATCGTAAGCAGTATACCCTCGACACCGAGATTAGAGTTGAAGGATCCTCTCACAAGGCGCAGGGTCTTAGTTAAGAGCCCGAGGCCCTCAAGAGCATAATATTCACATTGAACAGGTATGAGCACAGAGTCTGCGGCAACGAGCGCATTCAACGTGAGAAGACCAAGGGAGGGAGGGCAGTCAATAAATATATACCGATACCTTTCCCTGATCGAATTTATTGCACTGCCTAATATGCCTTCCCGTCCTTCCTTTCCGACAAGCTCAACCTCTATCCCCAGCAGGTCTATTGTGGAGGGCACGATATTGAGATGTTCCATTCCGGCTGTCATCATTGTCTCGCCGATCTCACACCTCCCCGCATACACATCATACAGGCTCTTGTCGAGGTTGTCTCTTGAAATTCCGAGTCCCGATGTCAGATTTCCCTGAGGGTCCGCGTCGATGACGAGGATATCCTGCTCGGAAAGGGCCAGGGATGCGGCGAGATTAATAGCAGTCGTGGTCTTTCCGACCCCGCCTTTCTGATTAGCTATCGTGATGACTTTTCCCATGGTAACTACAGGCATAAAATATAAATATTATATAAAAAGGAGACAGGATTCGGCTATGAACTACACGTTACATAGTTAAATGGTTTTTCAACGCAAATTTGTCCGGTCTGCCCATGAGCCTTGGGGATTGCTATGGCCCACACTATATTTGCAATCAACATTATTTCTCTTCCCCGTACACAATTGACCCCATTGTCTTCTGTGCCTAAAAAGCGTTGGCCATATTCTACCCCATTGCGTAAATTTTGGCTTCCTCAAATCTTGTCCAGAATCGATTATCTCGATCCATATTTGTGATATAATTCTTCAAAACGAGAGGGGAAAGTATTTATTTTTGTTATCCGTTGTTTTTTCATGTTTGAGAGAGCTTCACCTGTTCTTGAGAGGCCGGAGAAAGGAGGAAAATAATGGTAAAGGATATACACTGGCTTGGGCACGATACTTTCAAGATCGTCGGAGAAAAAATTATATATACCGACCCGTTTAGGATTAAGAAGAAAGACAAAGCGGATATTATCTTGATAACCCATGAGCATCATGACCACTGCTCCCCTGATGATGTGAGATTGATCCAGGGACAAGACACGGTCATTGTCACAACCTTTGATTGTGCAAAGAATTTAACGGGAAAAGTAAAGACTGTAAAAGCCGGCGATAAGATTATGGTCGAGGGTATCGAGATCGAAGCGGTACCTTCCTATAACACAAATAAGAAGTTTCATCCGAAGACAAACGGCTGGGTCGGATATATCTTCACGGTGAAGGGACAGAGGATTTACATCGCGGGAGACACCGATTATATCCCGGAGATGAAGAATTTTAAAGTGGACATTGCCCTTCTCCCCGTCTCGGGTACGTACGTTATGACGGCAGAAGAGGCAATAAAGGCGGCTCTCGATATTAAGCCGAAGATTGCAATACCGATGCATTACGGATCTATTGTGGGTTCTAAGGGCGATGCAGAGCGTTTCTCTGAGGGCCTGAAAGGAAAGATAGAGGTTGTGGTACTTCAAGAAGAATCGTAGTGAAGATCGATGAGATAAAGAGAAGCTTAAAAGGTGATTTAGGAAAAGAGATCATCTTTTACGAAACAACCGACTCTACGAATGCCGCTGCCTTAGACCTTGCCGAAAAAAATAGAGAAGGACTGGTCATTCTTTCGGACAGCCAGGAAAAGGGCAGAGGAAGGCTCGGAAGACTCTGGATATCCCCCCCCGGAGTAAATATCTATATGAGCATTATACTCAAGCCGGAAACGAACCCCGGAGACGCAACACTTATCACCCTCATGACTGCTGTGGCGTGCTCGATCGCCCTCAGAAAGGCTACAGGGCTCGAGGTGAGGATAAAATGGCCGAATGATCTTACGGTCGCTGATAAGAAGTTAGGGGGCATCCTTACCGAACTAAAGATTTATCAAAAGAAGATAGACTTTGCTGTCGTGGGCATAGGGATAAATGTAAATGTCGATACAGATTCATTCCCGGAAGATGTTAGGGAAATAGCAACGTCCGTCAAGAATGAGACGGGGAGAACACATTCAAGGGAGAACATCGTTGCAGAAATTCTGAACGAGATGAACCGCTGGTACTCGTTTTTCAAGAAGACGGACAGAGAAGCGATACTTTCCGCCTGGCGGAGGCTGACCTCCACTCTCGGCAGGGAAGTTGTGGTCACAACCGGCCGGCAGACTCATAGAGGGTTTGCGGAGTCTATAGACGATGACGGCGTACTTCTTTTGAGGCTTCCTTCAGGGGAGGTAAAAAAGATAAGTTCAGGAGATCTTAGGATACTTAAATAATGCTGATAGCCCTTGATATCGGTAATTCATCAATACATATAGGGTTTTTTACAGAATCCGGTCTTTCCGTCCAAAAAATCGATACACAGCCTTTGTTGGCGCATTCGGAATATTCGGCACTTCTTAATAAGTTCATGAAAGAAAAAAATATAGACAAAATGCCCGAAGGAATTATAATATCTTCTGTTGTGCCGGGCTACACCGGAGTGTTAGCGAAGGCCCTGCAAAGTCTCATATCCGTCGAACCTCTGATAATGGACAGCAATGTTGAGACGGGACTAAGATTCAATGTCCCCAAACCGGAGGAACTGGGCTCAGACAGGATAGCAAATGCGGTAGCAGCATATGAACTTTGCAAATGTCCCGTGGCAGCCGTAGATCTGGGGACTGCAACGACAATAAGCGTCGTCGGCAGAAATGCAGATTATATTGGCGGCGCGATAATGCCGGGGATAGACTTGATGAATAAGGCACTGGCATCGGGCGCCGCTAAATTGTCCGAGATTCCGGTGAAGCCGCCGGCAAATGCTTTGGGAACCGACACGACAAAGTGCATTCAGGCGGGACTGTTTTACGGGACTGCCGGTGCGGTAGAAAGGCTTTTGCTCGAGATAGAAAAAGAGAGCGAACTGCGCCTTGATGTTGTTCTCACAGGAGGATATAGCGGGCTGCTTTCTAATTTTTTGGAGAGAAGACATGATGTGAAGCCTTACCTGACACTTGAAGGCTTGAGAATAGTATATACGAAAAATAAAGATGCATGAGCTGAGAAAAGATATATTGACGGGGAGATGGGTGGAGGTATTGTCAGAATCGAAGGCGCCCCAGGATTATGAGCCTTCGCCTGATAATAAACAAAATGAAAGCAACTGCGTCCTATGTCCCGGCCACGAAAATGAGGCTACTCCCGAGATAACTTCCATAAGAACGTCGGGCGGATGGCAGGTGAGGGCGATCCCGAGTTTCAGGCCGATGTTTCAAATAGAAGGGGATTTAGGAAGAAGGGGTGTCGGTATTTATGACAGGATGAACAGCATCGGTGCAAACGAAATCCTGGTTGAATCCCGGGACCATAACGTCAGGCCCGAAGATAGCGGTCTTGAGCAGATGATACGCGTCGTAACACTTTACAGGGACCGCATCGCCGATCTCGAAAGAGATTCAAGGTTGAGATATATCCTCATCTATAAAGACTCGAGGAGAGAAGCCGGAGAGATCTTTTCTCATCCCGTGTCCTTTCTCATGGCAACACCCGTCATCCCAAAGATGGTAAAGGATGAACTTGATAATGCAAAACAATATTTCTCCTATAAAGAACGTTGCATCTTCTGTGATATAATTAGTGAGGAATCGAGGGCAGGCGAAAGGATAGTCCTTGAGACGAAATACTTCATAGCCTTTTGCCCTTATGCTGCTCAATTTCCGTTCGAATCATGGATCATTCCCAAGAGACATTCCTGTGCCTTTCATGAGATCAGCCATGATGAGATCGAAGATATGGGGCTGATATTAATGACCGTTTTAAAAAAACTGAGAAAGGTCCTCGTTGAACCGCCTTTCAATTATTTCATTCACACAGCCCCCAATATGGTACCAAGGAGAAACCATTGGCACACGCTCGGCGAAGACTATCACTGGCATCTCGAGATAATGCCTCGGCTTATAAGGACAAGCGGCTTTGAATGGGGTTCAGGGTTCTATATCCTGCCCACATCACCGGAAAATGCAGCAAAATATCTAAGGGAGGTCTGATAAATGGAAATCAAAAGTATTCTTTTCCCGACAGATTTTTCTGAGGGGTCGTCTCAAGCACTGCAGTATGCCGTTGATTTAACTAAGAAGTACGGAGCCAAGCTTTATGTCGTTCATGTGATCTATGATATAGCGAAGGCAACAGGCTGGTATGTCCCTCACGTATCAATGGACCAAATGTATAAGGACATACAGGAGGGAGCAAAGAAAGAACTCGAGAGGTTCGGCGTCGAGGAACTCAGCGGAGTTAAAAATCTTGAGCGCTCTGTTCTGACCGGCGTCCCTCATGAGGAGATAATCAATTTAGCGAAGAAGAACAAGATAGACATGATAATTATGGGAACTCACGGCAGGAAGGGAATCGATAGAATACTGTTCGGAAGCACTGCGGCCCAGATTGTCAGATTTGCGCCATGCCCTGTGCTTACAGTAAGGCTCCCGATGTATTAGGATCCGGTGCTTACGGGGGGATATCTATCTGAGAATGCCCTTTTTCGTAATGAAGGAGTGGGATGCACTATCCCTTCCGCCGGGTTTTACATGTCTAACGACTTTATAAAAAGGAGACGGATAACTGAAAAGCTGAACTGTTATCCGCACTCCTTTTTATAACCGATGAAAGATTCACCGATAAGAATAATAGGAGCTGGACCTGCCGGGCTTTCAGCAGCAATAACCCTTGCTAAGAAAAAATATAAAGTAATCGTCTACGAAAAAAATCCTGATGTTGGAATGCGATTTCATAATGATTTTCAAGGCTTGGAAAATTGGAGCACTGAAGAAGATGTTATAAATTTATTGCAAGCCTTGTCGATAAATATTAATTTTTTTAATAAACCTTTTTACAGCGGTTTTTTGTATGGGCCCTCCATCAATGCCGAAATAAAATCAAAAAAGCCCTTTTTTTACCTGGTTAAAAGAGGTACAGATCCGGACAGTTTAGATAATTCGCTAAAAAAACAAGCGCTGGAGCTAGGCGTGAGCATTATTTTTAATTCTCGTTTAGACAGGCATGATGGAGATATCGTTGCCACCGGCCCGCAAAAACCGAAAATATTTGCAATTGGTGAAACTTTTAATACTAATTTAAAAGATGGAGCTATAATAATTCTTGATGATGACATTGCACCAAAAGGATACGCCTATTTATTAATTAATGATAATAGAGCAACTTTGGCAGCGATCATTTTTGAGAAATTCAAATATTGTAATCAATATTTGGAAAAAACGATCAAGAAATTTAAGGAAATTACAAATTTTACTATTACTAGTCCCAAGAAATTTGTTGGCTATGGAAGTTTTTCAATCCCTGAATCAGCGGTCAGGGAAAATAGATTGTACGTTGGTGAGGCAGCCGGCTTTCAGGATTTTCTGTTTGGTTTTGGTATCAGATATGCAATGAAATCAGGATATTTGGCGGCCAAGAGCATAATTGACAGTGTAGACTATGACGAATTATGGAAAAGAGACTTTAATCACCAATTACAAACTTCTTCATCAAATAGAACAATCTATGCGACATTTGGTAATTTTGTATATGATTACTTAATAAAAAGAACCAAGAATTCGAGGGATCCAAGAAAATTCTGGAATAGACTTTATAATCGATCACTATCAAAAAAAATCTTATATCTCATTGCTTTAAAAATAAAGAACAATTAATGAACAACTCCCTTCTTTAGGAAAATCCTGCATTGACTTTAAGAAAGTTCTTTCTCTATTCCGTCGTATTTCATGCCATGATTATTGCCGCTATGTTCTTTATTATCCCCGCTCCGGCTAAAAAGAAGTCGGGAGGAGAATTTTTTACCGACCTTGTTTCTCCGGAAGAACTCTACTCAAGAAAGCCTGTGATTCCGCCGTCGATACCGAAGGCGAGGTCTGCACCCCCTTCCAGGCCGAAGTCTGCTTCTCCCTCACCGGCGATCACCGAAAGGAGAAGAACCCGCACCGAAAAAGGAACTTCTTATGATCGGCAGGCCGATCTTCAAAAATCTACCCGCATTCCTCTTTTAGAAAGGGGGGATGGCCGGGATAAGAGGGGACAGGGTGGACTTTCCGGTGAACCCGGGACCGCACCGTCACCCGGCGGAAACATCCAAAAGCCCGATCGAGCCGCACCTTCCCTGAAGGAGAAACTTTTTGATAAGAGTGTTATCGGCGACCTTGCAAAACGCAACATTGAGAAAGAAGAAAAAAAAGAGAGTACCTTCAGCTTCGATGCAAAAGAATACAGGTTCTTGATATACAACAGAAGGTTAAAGGAGCGGATAGAAAGTATCTGGCACTACCCTCCTGATGCCGCGGCGCAGGGCATTTATGGAGATCTTGTCATCAGATTCACCATAAAGAAGACCGGGCAGCTCGGAGCTGTTGAACTTGTCAGAACATCGGGTCATAAGAACCTCGACGACGCCGCGATGGAGGCTTTGAGAGAAGGTGCCCCCTACTGGCCATTGCCCGAAGAATGGGGTATGGAAGCATATACAATAGAAGGACACTTTATTTATACTATATATGGATATTACGTCCGGTAACAAACGGGAGTTCGAGGATTAGAGTGACCGGGGATCCAAGGACAGATTTATCGATAGAACCCTCGAACCCCGGAATCCTTGAACCCGTTTTTTTATGAGACCAAGATTGTATCTGAGAGTTGGCAATGTCGTCAGGCATCTGCACTACAGTGCATGGGGCGATGGAGAGGTGGTCGAAGAAAAACATTCGACTCTGCCCGGAGGGATCTGTCTCGTGAGAATTCTCTTTGAAGACGGTATCGAGAGGTCTTTTATTAACGATCTTGATAACGCGTGCTGCTGTTATTATGCCGGTGTTCGGTTAAACAGATTTTAAGAATAAAATTAAGTTTTTAATGTAACCGGCTATTATAAAAGAAATTTCTTGACAAATTTCCCCATCAGTGTTTTAATTTCTTTATGCGTCCCTTAACCTGTCTCATTGAGAAGGAGAAGCAGTCTATCCTGGTTGTGGACGACGTTCAGTCTAATCTCGAACTCATGGAAGCGGTTTTCATCAGGGAAGGATTCAAAGTTTACACAGCCCTTAACTCGTCGGAAGCCCTTGATATATTCGGTAATTGTTCTATAGACCTTGCGGTGCTTGATGTGATGATGCCGGTTGTGGATGGATTTGAACTTTGCAGAAACCTGAAGGAGATGTCGGGGAAACGTTTTTTCCCTGTGATACTGCTCACGGCGCTGTCAGACAGGAAGTCCAAAATCAAGGGCATTGAATCCGGTGCGGACGATTTCATCAGCAAGCCTTTTGACTCCTCTGAACTCATCATTAAAATGAAATCCCTGCTGAAACTAAAAACACTGAACGAGGAACTCGATCACTCGGAAAACATCATTATGACACTTGCGGTTGCAATGGAGGCGAGGGACCCCTATACAAGAGGGCATTCAACGCGCGTCAGCAAACTTTCCGCGGATTTCGTGACCTTCCTCGGCCTGATGGAACAGGACAAAAAAGAGATGGAGAAGGCCGGAATCCTTCATGACATAGGAAAGATATGTCTGAGCGAATCGCTGCTCCGTAAACCGGGCCCATTGACCAAAGAAGAAGTGGAGATGATCAAGACCCATGCTCTGCTCGGAGAGGAGTTGTGCAGGCCGCTGTTCTCCATGCAGAAAATCCTTCCCGCCATAAGACACCACCATGAAAGATGGGACGGGGAAGGGTTTCCCGACGGCCTTGCCGGACAGGATATCCCTATTATGGCAAGGATGCTTTCGATCATCGATTCTTTTGACGCTATGGTATCGGTGCGTCCCTATCGAGATCGAAGGTCTGTAAAAGTTACACTCACAACAATGAGATCGGAGCAATATAGCGGACAATGGGATTCCGAATTGGTCGGATATTTTCTCGAAATGATGTACCGGTTACCCGAAAAGGACAACTTCGCAGATGCTTAATTTAGCCATCGTGGGCGGCAATATAAGCGCCAGTGCCCTCATCTCTCTCCTCCGGGGAGATACAAGCAGTAAGCTCAAATTGATCGGGATTTACGAAAAGAAGCAGGACTCCCCAGGGGTTATTCTCGCAAAGAAGTGGAATATACCGGTCTTTAATGATATCAAATCGCTCTGCTCTTCCAATCCGGAAATAGTCATCAATGTCGCCGGAAATGTTGATCTCAGTAACGAAATCAGGACAATTTCAGGGAACACGATAGAGGTCGTGGAAGGGGCCGGGGCAAGGCTCCTCTGGGAGGTTATCGAGAGACAAAAAAAAGCAAGATTGGAGGCCTTCAAGACAATAGAAAATCAGAAGGCTGTTTCCAATTTCGTTTCAAAATTCGGAGGGATTGATCAACCTCCCGAATTTTTTGGTTTCGCCCTCGAAAAGGCCATCGACTTGATAGAAGCTCCCGCGGGCAGCATCGCTATCCGTGAAGACAGCGAAATGAGACTCGTAGCGTCTAAGGGTTTGAGCAAGAAGTTTTTCGAGAACACATCCTGGAATGTAATCTCGGGGGGCATCACGGATCAGATTCTCAAAAATAGAGAGATCTTTTCGATCGCCGACACTTCAAAGGCCGATGATACAAGAAATAACCCTGCATTGATGAATGAACAGATAAAAGCATTGCTTGCGTGTCCTATCCTATTGAGAGATGAAGTTGCCGGTATTCTTTATATAGACGACTTTAAGCCGAGGCAATTCTCGGAGAGGCAGAAAGCGTCTTTAAACCTCCTAGCAAGTGTTTTAGGCATTTGCCTTGACAGGTTCAGGCTGATCAAGAGTACAGAGAACAAACAATGGGAAATTGAAGGACTGAAACACAACCTTGAGAAGAAAGTAATTGAGAGAACGGAGGAACTCGAGAGAATAAACATCAAACTTGAATACGGCAACCAGCTCAAAGGCCGTTTTATCGCCAATATGAGCCACGAACTGAGAACTCCTCTCAATTCGATCATCGGCTTTTCCGACGTCCTTCTCGACAGGACATTCGGCGACCTTACAGAAAATCAGGAACGATACCTAAAAAATATCCACACCTCCGGCAAGCACCTACTTGAACTCATCAATAATGTCCTCGATATTGCAAAGATAGAAGCCGGGAAATTCGAAATGGTATATGAAACGTTCCAGGTCGACGACGTAATCAATGAGGTTATCAATATCATGAAGTCGCTGGCAGAGAACAAGTTTTTAGAGATTCTCGTTTCGGTCGGCGAGGACATCGGCACTATTACGGCGGACAAGGTAAAACTGAAACAGATTCTTTATAACCTCCTCTCCAATGCGATCAAGTTCACGCCGGAAGGCGGAGTGATAAAGGTGGAGGTTAACAGGGAAACGGGCACGGACAGTAAGCATCCGTTTCCGCTGTCGGATTCGGAATTTATAAGGTTCTCCGTCAGCGACACCGGCATCGGAATAGTGCCCGAAGATAAGGAAAAGATATTCGATGAGTTCGAACAGGCGAGCACGGTTTTCTCTCATAAATATAGCGGCGCTGGCCTCGGACTTGCGCTGACAAAGAAGCTGGTCGAACTGCATGGCGGGGATATTACCGTTGAAAGCAATATCGGCGAGGGAAGCACCTTTACATTCCGTCTTCCCGTTGCATCGCCCGTTACGGAGGTTCCCGGCGGCGAGAATGTCGAAGCCGTCAACCTCAACTTTCCCTGGATGAGGGAAGAGGCGCCGCTGATCCTTGTCGTTGAGGATGACCTCTCCACTGCCGAGCTTCTAACCTTGCATCTCACACAGGCGGGGTATAAGGTCGCCCATGCGTTTAACGGAGAAGAAGCCATTGAGAAGGCCAATACCCTCCATCCTTTTGCCATCACTCTGGATATCCTGCTGCCCAAAAAAGACGGCTGGGAAGTTCTCCAGCAACTTAAGGGTGATCAGAAGACGGCGGAGATACCCGTGATCATACATTCCATTGTGGATAACAAAGACCTTGCCTTTGCGCTCGGGGCTACCGATTACCTTCTAAAACCCCTGGATAAAGAGGCCCTCTTTTCGAAGCTTGAAGAGATAACGGTTACCAAAGGTAAGAAGGTAGTGCCCGTCTCCATCTTACTCATAGAATCCGAAGATGAGGTAACAAATTCTTTTAAAAAGATCTTTGAACCGCAGGGGTTCCTCATCTATACAGCTCCGAACGGTCGAAGAGGAATAGAACTCGCAACCGCGTTAAGGCCTGCGGTGATACTCCTTGATTTCACTCTCCCCGACATGATAGGGTTTGACGCTATAAAAGAGATAAAGGAGAACCCTTCGACAAAGGATATCCCCATATTCATACTGACCGAAAAAGATATCTCCGTTGAGGAAAGGATAGCCCTTGTGGGGAAAATAGAGAGGATCGTTCAGAAGTACGCCTTTGATACAAAAGAGTTGATAGGGCATATAAAAGAACTGGAGATACTCTATCCGAAGAGGGCAGGATTAATAGACGATCTGACGGGCGTATTCAGCCACAGGTACTTTCAGATAAGACTCGCCCAGGAAGTCGAGAGGGCGACAAGATATAAGCTCCCCATGAATCTCCTGCTGATAGACCTGGATTTCTTCGGCGAATATGTAAAGAAGTATGGAGAACACAACTGCAGTATAACCCTTAAAAAGGTTGCCGACCTCCTCAGAAAAAACATAAGGGGCTCCGATGTCGTTGTACGCTACGGCGGAGATTCCTTTGCGATCATCCTGCCCAACACGGTCGTCACTTCGGCTCTTTCAATGAGCAACAGGTTTAACGCAATCATAAGGAATTATCCTTTTATTTACGAAGACTCCCAGCCCACTGGGCACATAACCGCAAGCATCGGTCTGACCTTTCTCGACGGTCAATCGACGGAAGAATTCATCTTATGCGCTGAAAGGGCATTGTCCCGGGCCCTCAATAAAGGGGGGGACAGGGTCGAGGTCTATTCAAAAGAAGAGTATGAAAGAGAAGCAGTCGAGAGTACCTGAATCCTTTTACGACACACTCGAAACTCCCATAGGAACTCTCTATCTTATCTTCACTGGGAAAATCCTGATGGAAATCGACTTTAAGAAGCCCACTGGGCTACCACGGAAAGGTATCGCCTCCTTTCCGGTTAGAAAGGAACTCAAAGAATATTTCGAACACGGCAAGGATGCGTTCACCCAGAAGATTGACCTTATTAACGGGACGGAGTTTGAAAAAAAGGTCTGGCTTGCTCTTAAGGAGATCCCCTTTGGCGAGACGAGAACATACAAGTGGCTTGCTGAAAAGGTCGGAAAGCCGAAGG
>Ga0187788_10000137_pt1 | contig 18559 bp, 14 predicted proteins | sample 1015_BV01_MP10_2_FD_133008 | JGI IMG/M metagenome (GOLD analysis project Ga0187788, IMG submission 133008) | Tropical peat soil microbial communities from peatlands in Department of Meta, Colombia - 1015_BV01_MP10_20_MG | ecosystem: Environmental > Terrestrial > Soil > Wetlands > Peat | place...
CCGCAGAAAGACAGGCTGCCGCCGCAGGAACTGGAACACCTGCAGGATGTGCTGTCGGCGGCGAACCTGCCGCTGCACCGGGGTCCGGAAGTTACCGCCAAGCTGGAAAAATTGCGCAAGATGTACGAGCCCTACGTGCATGCGCTCTCTGAACTGCTGCTGTTTCCGCTCCCGCAGTGGATGCCGGACAAAGCCAAGGCCGATAACTGGCAGACCAGCCAGTGGGGCAAGGTGGCGCTGCCGGGCGAGGCCAGCAAGGTGCTGGCCAGGTTGCCGGATGAGGCGTAGAGGCAGACCAGTCTGCCGGCGAGGGGCCGTTGCTCCCTGCGTTGGCCGCCTTTGGCAGGGCGGCGCTGCGCTCACAGCGGGAGCAGCATGCCCTTCTCCAGGTGGCGGGTGACGTGGGAGTAGGCAGCGGCGTGGGGATCGTGGGTCACCATTACGATGGTCTTGCTGTCCTCTTCGTTCAGCTTCTTGAGAATCTCCAGAATTTCGCTGGCGGAATGGCTGTCGAGGTCGCCCGTGGGCTCGTCGGCCAGGATGATCTTGGGATCGGTGACGATCGCGCGAGCAATGGCGACGCGCTGCTCCTGCCCGCCGGAGAGCTGCTTGGGGAGGTGATTGACGCGGTCCCCGAGCCCGACCAACTTGAGCGCGGTCATCACGTGATCGCGGCGCTGCTGCTTGTTCAGCCGGGTGAGCAGCAGAGGCAGCTCGACATTCTCAAAAGCAGTGAGCACGGGGATCAGGTTGAAAGTCTGGAACACGTATCCGATCTTGTGATTGCGCCATTCCGCCGCCTGGCGATCGTTCAATCGGAAGACATCGTCGTTCATGACCAGCATCTGGCCGGAGGTGGGGCGGTCGATGGCGGCAATCATGTTGAGCAGGGTGGTCTTGCCGGAGCCCGAGGGACCCATAAGGGCGATGAACTCGCCCTCCATGATGTCGATGGAAACGTCATCCAGGGCCTTGACCTCGAAGCTGTCGCGGCGAAACACCTTGCTGACGTGCCGGGTTTCAACGACCTTGGTGCGGGTTGCGGTTGCGGCGTTCTGGGAGCTCATCCTCACCTCGAATCTCGGGGAATCATTTGCTGCTCTTGATGCGAACGCGGTCCCCATCGTTCAGATCCGGCGGGGCGTTGGACAGCAGTAGCTCGCCTCCCGTAAGCCCCTCGACGAGATAACCGTCGCTGCGCTGGCCGAGGATCTTGACCTCGCGGACCACGGCCCTGCCGTTGTAGGCCACGAAAACTATTTTCCTGCCCGAGCGATCGCGCAGCGCGCTGGAAGGAACCACGCTGCCGCTCATGACTTCTCCGGGCTTCTCCTCGGATAGGAACTGCACGTTGGCGTTCATGTCCGGACGCAGGTAGCCGTCGGGGTTCAGGATCTGCACCTTGACCTGAACGGTGGCCTTCTGGCGGTTGGCCTCGGGCGAGATCTCGGCAATCACGCCGTTGTACTTGCGATCGGGAAAGGCATCGGTGGTCACAGTGCCTTTCTGCTTGGGACTGAGCTTGGCGAAATCCTGCTGCGCAATGTCGAGCTCGACCTGCAGATCGTTGAGATCGGCCAGGGCGACCACCGATCCCTGCGGGCCGCCTTCGGCCGTGCTGGCGAACTGCGCGGTGATCAACTCGCCCTTTTCGGCGGTGCGCTCCAGGATGGTGCCGCTGACGGGAGCACGGATCTGGGTGGCGTCGAGTTGGGACTGCGCGTAGGCCAGTTGACCCTGGGCCTGGATCACCTGGGCGCGTGCCTGGTTGATCTGCTCGACGCGGGGGCCGAGTTTGGCCAGGTCGTAGGTGCGCTGCAGGGAATTCACGCGCTGCACGGAAGCCTCATAGCGGGCGATGGCGTCGTCCAGGGCCTGGCGGGAGAGAACGCCCTCAGCAACCAGCGGGCGGATGCGGTCGAGATTGGCCTTGTCGTCGATCAGCATGGCCTTGGCCTGATCGTAGTCGTGCTGAGCGCGCGCGATCTCTTCCGGGCGGGAGCCGGCCTCCATTTCCGCCAGGCGCGCCTTGGCGTACTCCAGGTTACCGCGCGCCTGCTCCGCCTGGGCGCGAAACTCCTGGTCTTCGAGACGGACAACCACCTGCCCCTCCTTGACCTTGTCGCCCTTCTCCACCCCTACCCAGGCCACGCGGCCGGTGACCTTGGAGTTCACGTTGATCTTGTGATGGGCAACGATGTAGCCGGATGCGTTCAAGATCACGCCGGGGACGGCGCTGCTCTCCGCCACCGCGCGCGTGACTTCGACCTCCGGCGCGCTCGAGGCGGTCAGGCGGTACACGGTGGCCACGATCCCCAGAAGCACCAGGATGCTGATGCCGGTCAGGATCCAGCGCCTGGACCATTTCGGCTCGCTCGCCCCGGTGCGGTGGGAGTCGTCGATGCGCAGCGATTTGAGTTCATCAAGCTTGGTGGACATCAGGTTTCAGGTCCCTATTCTGTCATTCAACCGGCCCGATTTTCCTCTCCATTTCTTTATAAGGCTGTACTTAGCTAACAGGCTTCCATAGGGAGGCCGCTAGCCGCGCAGAGCGGCCAGAATGTTCTGCCGCGCGGCATGCCAGGCGGGGGCCACTCCGCCGAGCACCCCCATAATGGCGGCGAACATCATGGCGATGGCGATCACGGCCGGCGTCATCCTCATTTGGAAGATCACCTCGCTGAAGGTGACCTGATTCGATGTGCCGGTGGTCAAGCCGTTGAAGGGAAGCATGAGAATCACGGCGACCAGGCCGCCAACCAGCGAAATCAAAAGCGCTTCGAGAACAAAGGAGGTGAGAATGCTGGGCCGGGAGAAGCCGAGCACGCGCAGGGTGGCAATCTCGCGCCCGCGATAAGCCACCGCCGCGTACATGGTGTTCATGGCGGCAAAGCACGAGCCGATGGCCATAATGATGGCAACCAGCGTGCCGACGAACTTGATGGCGGCCCCGCTCTTGGTCTGCTTGGCAAAGTAGCTGTTCTCGGACATGCCGTCGAGCTTGAGGCGCTGATCGTCGCTCAGGCGATTGCTGAGGGCGTCGGCTGCGACCGCGTCGCTGGCCTGCATGACCACGGAAGAGAAGACGGGGCGGTCGAAATCGGTGACCATCTGGTTGACGTCGGCCCAGATCTCGGAGTCGTGCGCGGTGCCGGCGCCGTCGAAGATGCCGACCACCGTCCACGATCCTTTGCCGAACTGCAGCGTGTTGCCCATGCCGGCATTGGCGAAGCGTTTACTGATGGACCGGCTGACCACGACCTCTCGCTGCCCGGCCGCGAACCATCGGCCCTCGAGCAGCTTGATTTCAGGGCGCAACTCGAAGCCCACGGGACTCATGCCGCGAACGCTGACGTTGGTCTCGCCGGTGCCGTCGGAGCGGGGGAGCACGATGGCGACCATCATTTCGCCGGAAGCCAGCGGATCGCCCTGCGAGTTCTTGGCCAATCCCGGGAGCGCCTTGATGACGCCAAATTGTTCGCGGCTGATGATGCTGGAGAGCTCGGAATCGGAGCCCTTGCGCATGGCCATCACGTTGAGGGGATTGCCGGTGGTCATGAACGCCTGCTGGAGTCCGCTCAGCAGGGCCATGATGAAGATCGCGATCGCGACTGTCAGTGCAATGCCGAGAGCAGTCATTACCGTTGCGCCCAGTCGCAAACGCAGATTACGGACGTTGTAGGAAATCGGAATCGCCATGCAACTTTGCTCCCGTTCCTCTGACCCTCAGTGATCCTATCCCAGGTGCCGCAGTCCCTCCGCAATGTTCAGCGAAGACGCGCGATAAGAAGGCAGAAACGCGCTGGCGAAGCCCACAAATGCAGCGACCACCAGGGCTACCAGCATGGTGGGAAATGTTACCCGAAGACCGGGACCGAAAAACTGTCCGCTCTCGGCAATTGCCCTCACCAAAAATGTGGCGAGCAGCGCTCCCAAAATACCTCCTACCAGCGCCAAAGACATCGCTTCACCCACAAACAACGCCAGGATGCCGCCGCGCGTGAAGCCCAGTGTCTTGAGCACGGCCACCTCGCGAACCCGCTCGCGAATGGACATCGCCATAGTATTGGCCGAAACCAGCAGAATCGCGAATACCACTGCCAGTGAAATACCGAGAATGAATGCCTTCACATTTCCCAGCATGGCGATAAAGCTGAGGCCGAATGCCTTCTCGGTTTCCGTCTTGGTAGGCTGAGGCGAGTTGCGGAACGTATCGTCGACGGCGCGGGCCACCCTGGACACGGCCTCCGGAGAATCCACGCGAATGGCGAAGACTCCCACCTGGTCTTTCATGTATTTGACCGATTCATAGACATACTTCTGATTGAAATACATGACACTCGCGGCATTGGGGTCGTCGGTGTCATAGATGGCGCGGATGGTAAGTTCCAGGTTGGTTGGAAAAATTGTTCCCTGCAGTATGACGCGGTCACCAAGTTTCCATCCATGCTTATTCACCAGCGTGCGCCCGACCAGCGCGCCGGTCCGATCGTGAATCCAGGCCTGAAACTGATCAGGGGGGATTTTCCACTCGGTGTACACCTTGGTGATCTCTTCCGGATCGGTACCGAACTGCGGGAAGAAGTTTTCGGGCTTATCGTCCTTCCACCTGCCGCCAAACCAGTTCTCAGGAGCGACGTTGACGACGCCGGGGATGGCGCGGATCTTCTCGCGGTAGGCCATGGGCAGAGCAAAGGTGAGCGAAACCCGGTGGCGCGTGATCAGGCGCAGAGCCGATTCCGGCGGCCCACTATCAATGTAAAAGGCGCGCCAGATGGTCATCATCAGGGTAAGCAGGAGCAGAGAAACGCCGATGCTGATGATGGTGAGAATGCTGCGGCGCCGATTCCGAAACGTGTTCTTGGCGACGAACTGGGTCAGGGTCATCGTGACTCCAGAACTACCGGGCGGGCTCTCCCATTGTATCTACGAGCGCCCCTGAGCCGCGGTTCCCGAAAAAGGGCAAAGACATTCCCGGCAAGGCACCGGTGAAACAACGTCAAACTGTCGCTGAGACTAACCAGCAAAGAAGGTTAGCGTGCCAGCCGGACGCCGTCATCCGGTTTAACCAAACATTCACAGTCTGGAATTTAGACTCCCGCCTTGCGTGCTGGTTAGCCGTGCCGCTTCCTCATTGTGTAACTGACATAAGGGATAGAAGGTTACGCGAGATGGGGCGGCATGTGAGGTTGCGGGCGACTTTGCCGGGCGCGACAGAAGCCGGTTTCGGCAAGCCCACGAACGCCTCGTTAATGCCCGGTATAGACTGAGAGTCCACCCAATATGGCGAATGGCAAACCAGTCCTGCGCACCTCGGATCTGCTGGGGTTTGCCGCCCAGCACCTGCGCGATTCGCTGTTGCGAAATTCGCTGACCACGCTGGGAGTCTCGGTGGGTGTGGCATCGCTGGTGGCGATGTTGTCGCTGGGGATCGGATTGCAACAGCTGGCGACCAAGCGGCTGAGCCGCTCCGGGCTGTTCGATACGGTGGTGATCACCTCCAGGGAGTGGGATCAGTTCAACAGCCTGGGCCCGCGGCCGGAGGCGCAGGTCAAGGAGGTGAGGCCGCTCGATGCGAAAGCGCAGAGCGAGATCGCGCAGTTGCCCGGCGTGCTCGAGGTCTACCCCGAGATCCGCTTTGTGGCGGAGATCAAGTATGGCGAGCAATCACACTTTGTCTCGGTGGCGGCGCTGCCCCAGTCGTCCAGCGAGCGCGAGGTGTTCGACACGCTGAAGGGAAAGTTCTTCTCCGGACCGAAGTCGGAGGAGGTGATCGTGCACGCCGATTTCGCCAGGCTGCTCAGCAAGGACACGCCCTCGCTGATCGGGAAAGAGCTGCTGCTGAACTATGCGCAGCGCATGACGGGTAGCGACGCGGCCGCGTCGGCCAACGGAGCGTCGAGCAATGCGGCCGAGCAGTTGTTCTCGTCCGGCTTTTCCGTAGTGCGGAAGCAGCGCCGCTTGAAGATCGTGGGGGTGATGGAAGGAGAGCCGGAGCCGGCGCTGCGTGGCGCCAGCCGGGCGCGGGTGTTCCTTCCCACGGAGCTGGCGGAGAGTATGAACATCATGCTGGGATCGGACCTGCGCGAGATCGCGCGCACCACCTCAAGCGGCATGACCTTCCTGGCCTTGACCGCCAGAGTCGCCAAACCGGCGCAGGTGCAGGCAGTCGAAGACGCGGTGAAGAAGATGGGCTTTTCTGCCTTCTCCATGCTGGACGTGAGCCGCAGCTTGCGGCGTTTCTTCACCGTAGTGGATCTGTTTCTGGGCATCTTCGGCAGCCTGGCGCTGGCGGTGGCATCGCTGGGGATCGTCAACACGCTGGTGATGGCGATCCTGGAGAGGCGGCATGAGATCGGGGTGATGAAGGCGGTGGGCGCCAGCCAGGCGGATGTGCGGCGATTGTTCTTCGCCGAAGCCGGCGCGATGGGACTGATCGGCGGCGTGCTGGGCGTGGCGTTCGGCTGGGGGATTGGGCGCGTGATCAACGCGGGAACCAACGCTTATCTGCGCAGCCGCGATCTGAGCGGAGAGGCCTTCTGGTCGGTGCCGTGGTGGCTGGTGGCCGGTGCGATCGGGTTTGCTATCCTCGTGAGCCTGGTGGCGGGGGTGTATCCGGCGGCGCGAGCGGCAAGGCTGGATCCGATCCAGGCTCTGCGCTACGAGTAGGGGTTTGTCGGAGGTCAGCCTCAAGGTTCTGCCTTGCGCCCGAAGCCGGACAGTGCCTGGGTGCGCTCGGTCAGTTTTGACCAGTAAGGCAACTTGGGAGAGAGGAAAAAGGGGTAGGAAAAATTAGAAAGGCTGTGACATTGGTTATGCTCTAGCCGCCCGCTCCTGCGAGAGAGCCAACAGCGTGGAGACATGTACCGTCACAGCCCTTGACGTAACCACTGCTTTCGCAGTCCCCAACCCCAACGGTCCCCTCGCAGGGCCGTCGGTTTTTTCGGGTTTGGGCGCCCAGTGGATTGCTCCCCCGGGCCGGATCACCCAGTCTACCTCGGACCAGCGACTGTTTATTGAAGCTGACCCTTTCGACCGTCGACGCGCCGAATCCTAATTCATCGCGACACGATGTCAATACCCAAGGATGGTGCAAATGACGATTGTTTTTGGGTGCCGCTCATACTGTGCAATCAACAGAAAAATACGGGTTTGCCGAAAAGGGGAAAGCATATTTTCCCGATTATCCACAATGATTTGCACAGCATTGTGGAAACCTGGTTATCAACAGAGGAATCTCTTGACCCGGAAGCGCGCTTCCGGCATTGTGTCAAGAACGAGCCGATGTCAGATTTAACGGCGTACATCGACGGCGGTTCGCATGGGAGCCCGGGTCCCTCCGGCATCGGGATTGTTGTCGAGCATCCCGGTGGTGAGCGGCTGCGCATCGCCAAGTGGATCGGCCACCAGGACAACAACGTGGCCGAATATGTGGCGCTGCTCGAGGTTCTGCAGCACGCCTTGGAACGCAAGGCTACAGTTCTGCGGGTATTCTCCGACTCCGAGCTGGTGGTCAAGCAGATGAACGGGGAGTACGCCTGCAATAGTCCTCGGCTCTATACCCTGAATTGGACCTGCCGGAAGCTGGCCCGCTTTCTGGAGTTCTATATCACCCACATCCCCCGGGAGCACAACCGCGAGGCCAACCTGCTGGCCAACCACGCGGTTCGCACACGCCGTCGTCTGGGGTTCTAGCTTAAAGCCGCCCTCGGTTAGGCCGGCCTATCTTGCCTTCGGTCTTGCCTTCGTCTTCGTCTTTGCCTTGGCCCTTGCCTTCCCCTTCCGGGAGAATTTGAACGCATAGATTTTCATAGGGATACGGGCCCCGCTGAAGGCAACGCCCTCCATTTCCAGGCGCAGGCGCTGTTCCTGGGCGGAGTGGCCAGTGAGAAGAATCTTCCCGCCCGCGCCCACGACGCGGTGCCAGGGCAGGCCGTGGGAGGCGTGGAGCGCCCACACCACTTGGCGGGCCGAGCCGGGATATCCCGCGGCCCGGGCGATGGCGCCATAGGTGGATACTTTGCCCTTGGGGATACGGCGGATGGCGCGGCGGAAGGCATCAAACATCGCAAGTTACTCTAGCAGCCCGATGGGGCGTGACGGTGGTGCAAAACCGCAGTATTTGAGGGTTGCGCGGAAGTCTGAAATAGCATAGAGTCAGCAAACTATCGGCCGGGTTCGCAGAGGTAACAGGTGGGGGACCAGAAGATCGAAAAGCAGTCCTGGATCCTGGTTTATGGCCGCTAAACGAGTCCTTTTTCTTTCCTGCCTGACGCTACTGGCGCTGGCGAGAGTGCCCGCGATGGCGCTCGACAGCTACGTCCCCCTTCTCGACCAGGGCTTCCGCTTCATGTACAACCTGGAATTCGAATCAGCGCAGCGTCAGTTTGGCGATTATCAGCGTGAGCACCCGGAAGATCCGCTGGGACCGGTTTCGGAGGCGGCCGGCTGCCTGTTCTCCGAACTGAATCGACTGGGAATTCTGCAGGCGCAGATGTTCGTGAAGGATTCGACGTGGATGTCGCGCACCAAGCTCACTCCGGATCCGGTGATTCGCGACCGGTTCTATGCCTCGATCATGCGGGCGCAGCAACTGGCGGACAAGCGGTTGAAGGGCGACGCCAACGACCAGGGAGCGCTATTCGCCGCGACCTTGACGGCCGGGCTTAATTCGGATTACGCCGCACTCATCGAAAAGAAGAACGTCGCGTCGCTCACCTACACCAGGCAAGCCACGGAGATGGCGCAGCGCCTGCTGAAAGTATGCCCCGACTGCTACGACGCCTACGTGGCGACGGGCATCAGCCAGTACCTGATCGGAAGTCTGTCGGCGCCGTTCCGCTGGATGTTGCGGCTGGGCGGTTTTTCCGGCGACAAGCAGAAGGGAATTTCGGAGCTGCAGCTGGCGGCCGACAAGGGACACTACCTGGCGCCCTTCGCGCGCATGCTCCTCGCCATTGCCTATCTGCGCGAGAAACAGCCTGACCAGGCGCGCGTGCTGCTGGCGGGCTTGCGGGCCGACTTCCCGGGAAATACTCTCTTCGCGCATGAACTCGCCCGCCTCGATTCCGCCCAGCCATGAGCTTGTGCAGCACGCCGCGAGCCCTGCTTCTCGCAGCGCTGCTCTCGATTGCAGCTAATTCCCTGTGGTCTGCTCCACGAGCCATCGACACCGAGCGCTCTTCCATCACGGTTCGCGTTTTCAAATCGGGCCTATTCTCCGCATTTGCCGACAATCACGAGATTTCCGGAGCGATCGCTTCGGGCAGCGTGGACGAGGCTGCCCGGAGGGTTGAGCTGACCATCCACGCCGGCGCGCTCAAGGTGGTTGACCTGAATCTCGATGCCGGCAAGCGCGAGGAAGTGCAGAAACGAATGGCGGGGGCAGAGGTGTTGGATGCGGAGCACTACCCGGAGATCCGTTTTCGCTCCCTTTCGGTGGAGCCGCGGGGAAGCGGCGCCGACAAGCAGGAGTGGCTGGTAAAGGGCGAGCTGATGCTGCGCGGGCAGACGCGGCCAATGGCGCTGCACGTGATCGAAACCAAAGGCCGCTATTTCGTGACTACCTCGCTCAAGCAACGTGATTTCGGGATCCAGCCCATCAGCATTGCCGGCGGCACGGTGAAGGTCAAGGACGAGATCACGATCGAATTCCAAGTGGCCCTGATGCCGGAGACGTCGAAACCCGCCGAGCAGTAGAATGCTCGTGAGACGAGAAGCCGGGGAGTCGGTCAGCTCGGCACTGGAGCGCACGGGGGGGAGGGCAGCGAAGCGCTGCTGCTGGTGAGGGACGGCCAGGGAGCGCTGAGCAGCCTGCCGCGGGCTGCGCTGCAGGCAAGTGCGCAGCGCGACGGCAATGCCAATCTGGGGTCGCTGCCGCTGCGGCAATGTCCAGTGCTGTATAGAGATCATGCGCTGGAGATGGCGCTGCGGCGGGTTCACGATCATGAAATTCTTCCTGTGGTCCACCGTGCGGATCACCGCACTCTGGAAGGAGTGATTTCACTCGACGAGATCCTGGAGACCTACCGGATGATGGGCGGCTCGGAGGCGAGCCGGGACGAGGGCGGGGAGAGGAGCAGTAGAAAGTCCTGAAGGGCCGCGTAGCCAGCACGCCGACGCAATCAGCTCGCTTTGGTGTTTGCCGCTTCCGGTTGCGACGTGGAGGCCGCCTCGCGAGCATCGCTCCACCCGGGTAGAGTTTCCGATCCGGTGATCAGGCGCGCTGAGCGCTGGTACGTAAAGTAGGACCAGGCCCACTCGGTGAGCACCAGCAGGCGATTGCGGAATCCCACCAGGTACATCAGGTGCACGAATAGCCACAGGAACCAGGCGATGAAGCCGGAGATGTGAAGCCGGCCGATCCTGGCGATGGCCGCCGCTCGCCCAATCGTTGCCATCGTGCCCTTGTCGAGATAGACAAAGTCGCGCCGCGGCTGACGCCTGAGATCGCGAGCGACGTTCTTGGCGACGTGCCTTCCCTCCTGTATGGCCACGGGCGCAAGCCCGGGCAGGGGCTGGCCTGATTTGTCTGCCAGATTCGCGAGGTCACCGATAACGAAGACTTCGGGATGGCCGGGGATGCTCAGATCGGGGTTCACCAGGACATGCCCCGACCTGTCTACCGGGCTTCCGAGCGCCCGGCCCAGAGCGCTGGCGGCTACTCCTGCGGCCCACAGCGTGACCGTGGAGCGAACCTGGCTGCCGTCGGCGAGCGTCACGCCGCCGGGCTCGACCGAGGTGACGACCGAACGCGTGCGGACATCGACACCCAGCTTGCGCAGTTGCGCCTCGGCGCTGCGCGAAAGATCTTCGGGATAAGCGGGCAGCACGCGCGGGCCGCCCTCCAGCAGGATGATCCTGGTCTGCTGGGGCATGATTGAGCGGAAGTCACGGACAATCGCGTGGCGGGCGACCTCCGACAGGGTTCCGGCGAGTTCGACGCCGGTCGGTCCGCCACCGACGATCACGAATTGTATGGGCTCAAGATCGTGCGCATGTTCCAGCGCCACGCTGCGCTCAGCGAGCTCAAAGGCGAGCAGCACGCGGCGGCGAATCTCGATGGCGTCCTCGATAGTCTTGAGCCCGGGAGCCAGCTTTTCCCACTCATCGTGGCCAAAATAAGAATGGGTGGCGCCGGCGGCCAAAACCAGGTAGTCGTAGGGAACTGAACCATCGTCGCGCAGCCACACCAGGCGCTTGTCCAGGTCAAACCCCACGACTTCGCCCATCAGCACTTCCACGTTGGGATGCTTCTTCAGAACACCGCGGATGGGAGCGGCGATCTCCCCGGGTGAGAGCCCGGCGGTCGCCACCTGGTAGAGCAGGGGCTGGAAGTTGTGGTAGTTCTTGCGGTCGATGAGGGTGACCGCGAGCGGCAGCTTCGCAAGCGCGGTCGCGGCGTTGAGGCCGCCAAATCCGCCGCCAATGATCACCACACGCGGCTGAGCGGGCTGCTCCATAATCTCACTTTAGAGATGACTGAGTTGCGGGTGGAGCTGCTTTTTTAGGACCTGAGGTTCCATCGCAATCCCTCAATCAAACCCCAGAGGCAGGTTGGCAGGTCCCCGATTTCCTGTGGGCCTGCACGTCCATCGTAGGTGTACGAACCAGGTAGTCAGGGGCGGGTAATATGCAGATGGGGTTGTGTTCTCTGAAATAGGCAAGGTCGGGGAACGGGTTGTCGAGTTTATCGGGATGGTTCAGGAAGAAGCCAGTGGTTTCGCAGTCGTCAGCTATATCGCCCCTCTGGATGCGGATTGAACTCCCCCGGCCGGACACAGGATAATCCTCGGTTTCATGCCGCGGAATGGAGTGCCGATGCAGACGCTCGACTATGCCGCCCCCATAACAGTACGCAATATCCTGGTAGCGGCGGACTTTTCGGCGGTTTCGGAAGTTGCGCTGCTCTACGCCCTGGGGATTGCCCGGCGCACCCAGGCCAAAGTGTACGTGGCGCATGTGGTGCCGGAGAGCTCGCAGCAATTGGCGGTAGATGACGCCTGGCGCGAGGCCCACGCCATGATGACCGATCACTTCATCGCCGGACGGCTGGACGGCATTGAGAATCAGCTCCTGGTGGAGCAGGGTGACGTCTGGGGCAAGCTTTCGCAGATGATCCGGAAGTACGACATCGATTTTTTGGTGACCGGCACGCGGGGACGAAACCGCATCGCCAAGCTGCTGTTGGGATCGACCGCGGAGGCCATTTTTCGCCAGGCGCCCTGCCCGGTGCTCACCGTGGGACCCAAGTCGAAAACCGAGGTGCCGCTGGAAGGACCCAAGACGATCCTGTTCTGCACGGGATTCAGCGCGCACTCGATCAATGCCGGCCGCCACGCCTTGTGGCTGGCCCAGCGGCAAGGTGGTCTGCTGATTGTGCTGCACGTCAGCAAAGAGGAAACCATTTCCGAGGCGCAGCGGCGTGAAGTCGCGCGTCTGGCGGAGGACCGGTTGCGGGCGTTGATTCCCGGCGGCTTGAATTTGGCGCAGGAGCCCAAGTTTCTGGTGGAGTTTGGTGCGGCCGCAGACCGCATCCTGGCGGTTGCGAATCGCGAGAAGCCGGACGTGATCGTGCTCGGCGTGCGCCAGCCCGAAGGTTTTGCCCGCCGGTTGAAGTGGGCGACGGCGTACGAGTTGGTGACCCATGCGCCCTGCCCAGTGCTGACCGTGAGGAGGCACGAGGGATAGCGACAGCCCGAGCCCTTTGCGAGTCCAGAGTGGGGGGCGCCGAGTCGGCCGAACGCGAACAGGTCCTCTGCTGCCGGGCACGATCCAATGCTTTCCGCCGGCTGAACGCGGGCTCTCTTCAGCTTCACCGGACTACAGCCCTTTGCAGCAACGCGATGCCATTTTTAACCTCCTATTCATGTTGCTCACCTGTAGCTCACCTATATTGGTTCATTTCCATGGACCTGCGGAAACGAATATGGCTGCTGCTGATGTGCGGAATCTGCAGCGCAAAACCCCTGCTTGGTCAACTGCCGTTCTACACGGATGATCCTGCGGTTACGGAGCGAGGAAAGCTGCACTTCGAGTTTTTCAATGAGTTTGACGCTCTGCAGTCTTCTCAATATCCGAATCTCCGCCAGAACACTGCCAATTTCAAATTGAACTACGGCTTGCCCCGCCACCTTGAGTTGGATGTAGATGCTCCATCTCTCTCTATTTTTCGTGATCGTGGAATACCGAATTCCGCTGGCCCGGGTGATGTCAACATAGGATTAAAGTGGAGCTTCCACGGCAGCACCAGCGGATCACACGTTCCGGCACTCGGCGCAAGCCTTTACATCGAATCTCCCACTGGAAATGCGCATCAACAACTCAGCTCAGGGCTGACCGATTACTGGCTTAACTTCATGGCACAAAAACCATTTACCGACAGAACCAGAGTCAACGTGAACATTGGATTCTTATTCGCCGGAAATACCAGCACCGGAGTGGTTGGAATTCAGACCACCCGCGGCCATGTTTACACTGGCGGCGTTTCCCTACTACATGACTTCCGCCCTCGCCTGACTTTGGGCGTCGAGGCATACAGAGGTATAGCTGACAACAGCGGGTTAGGTAGAAGCCAACTGCAAGGGTTAATGGGCGGGATGTACGCGATTCGCGGTGGCTTGAGCCTCACCTTCGCGGTACTCGGAGGCAAATATACCGCGAGCCCGAGGATTGGCGGGCAGTTTGGCTTCGCCGTAGACTTCCCCGCCATCTGGCACGCGTCCAGCTCGGAGTAAACTTCTTGCAGGAACTCCAGGACCGATCTCTGTCCGCACGGGCAGCCGTGCGACATTCCCGAAGCCGAATTCGGCTGAATTCCAGTCACGAAAGCCGAAGGTGGACAGTGTACTTCCGGGTGTACCGTCCCTTGGGAGGCCCTTTATTTGTGTGTTACTGTTACCCCACTTCAGCGTAGCTCCGGGTGTAACTGTCATTGGGCCGGAAGCAGTTGGATTCCGAACAATGTTAGAGCGCAGAGTGACCCTGAGGGTGTGGAAAGGCAGGATGGACGCGCCTTTTCACGCAGGAATGCGACTGGTTCCCGGGCCTGAGAAGATGCACGGAGTAGGGTATGGCGCTTGGCTTTGGCTTTAACAAAGCGAAAGTTCTAGCCTCGGCAGAAAAGCATGTGCAGCAGGGCAAGATCCCCAATGCCATCGCCGAGTATGAAAAGATCATCGAGAAAGATCCCAAGGACCTGACGGTTCTCAACACCATTGGCGATCTCTACGCCCGCCTGGGCCAGCCCGACAAAGCCGGCGACTACTTCAAGCGTGTAGGCGACGCCTACGCCAGCGATGGCTTCACGGTCAAAGCCATCGCCATGTACAAGAAGCTGACCAAACTCAACCCCTCGGCGACCGCCTCGCTGCAGAAACTTGCCGAACTCTACACCACCCAGGGCCTGTACACGGATGCGCGCGCGCAATACATGCAGCTGGCGGATCACTTCATCAAGGGCAACGACCACGACGGCGCGATCCGCGTCTTCCAGAAGATGCTGGAGATGGATCCCGACAACGTGGCCCTGCAGTCCAAGCTGGCGGACCTCTACCAGAAGATGGGCCGCAAGAAGGAAGCGGGGGAGATCTACCAGCGGGCGGCGGCGTCGCTGCAGGAACGGGGATCGTCGGAGGCGGCGGAGCAGGCCCTGGCACGGCTGCTGGCGCTGGAACCGGGCAACATCGATGCCCTGTTCATGCGGGGCAAGGTGGCGATGGACCTGGGCGACGGCGAGTCCGCGGTCAAGTACCTGGAGCAGGTCCCCGACATCGATTCGCGGCTGGATGGGTTGCAGGCGCTGCTGAAGGCGCGCGTCATGCTGAACCAGCCGGATGAGCTCGAGCCCATCGCGCGGAAGCTGCTGACTGTGCACAACGACGTGAGCGGGATCCGGGTGTATGCGGACTGGTTGACCACCCACGGCCAGGCGGAGAAGGCCATCGCCATCTACAGCGAGAACGCCGAGCGGCTGCTGGCAGCCGACAGCGGGCAGATGATCTTTTCGCTGCAGGGCCTGGTGAGCCAACTCAAAGATGAAGTTCCCACGCTCGAGCAGTTGCGCGACTTGTTCCTCAAGGCCGATTTCCGGGCTCATATTCCCGAGATCAACGAACTGCTGGCGCACGCCCTGGTGAAGGCCGGAGAGCTGGCGCGAGCGCGCGATCTGTATCAGGAACTGGCCAAGATGGAGCCGGAGAACCCGGCGCATCTGCAGAACTACCGGCAGGTGATGGCGAAGCTGGGCGAGGACGCGGCGGCGCGTCCCCTGGCGCCAGACGAGGCCGAGCAAGCATTCTTCGTCGAGGAACTGGATCCGGGGAGTGCGGCGCTGGTGCAGGATTATCCGCCAGAGCTGGCCGACGCGATCCACGCCGCCCTGACGGACGCCGAGCTGTTCGATTCCTACAACAAGCCGCTGCAGGCGCTGCCACAACTGGAAGACGTTCTGCGGCAGGCACCCAAAGATGCACGCGTGAATCAGCGCCTGGCAGCGGTTTACGCTAAGGCCGGCCGCCTGGAAGATGCGGCGGCATGCTGCGACGTGTTGTCGCAAGTGTACCGGGATGCGGGACGAGCGGAAGAGGCGCGGCAATATGCAGAAATGGCGGGCCGCTACCGCCAGCGCCTGGGCATCAGCAAGCCAAAGACCCCGCCTGCGGCGGAGAAGCAGCCGGTTGCGGAATCGAAGACGCCCGCAGCCCAGCCGAGCCCACCCATGGTGAAGCCGGCTCAGGTCGAAGCCAAGCCGGAGCAGACGAAGGAGCCTGCTGCGGCGGTTGCGCCTCCTGCGATGCCGGCGCCAGCTACGCCCGTGGCCGCGGCTGCGACCTCTGTGTCCGCCGCGCCGGCAGCCGAGCCGGTTGTGCCGCCTGCGGCCAGTGCGCAAGAGGCAGGAGAGGCGCACGAGATCGATCTGTCGGAAGAGTGGGAAGCGGCGGTGATGCAGGACGCCACCGCGACGGCCGAGGCAACCGCAGCAGAAGTCGAGAGCTCAGAGAAAGCGCCGGAAGCGCCACCGGAACCGGCAGTCGTCGCCGCCCAAGCCTCTCCCGCCGAAGAAGCCGCCGATGCAAAGTTCGTCAAGCCACGGCCGGCCGAGATTTCCGACCTGCTCGAGGAGATTCGCTTCTATCTCTCGCAGTCGATGTGGGAAGAGGCGCGGTCGGCTATTTCGCGCTGTGAGGAGATTGCGCCTGAGGCACAAGGCTTGGAGGCGCTCAAGCAAGAGCTGGAGGCGGGAAGCGCCGCGGTTCCAGAGCCTGAGGTAGAGGTTGCCGTCGAGAGCGAGCCGGCGCCGGCCCTGGCTGCCGAGGAACAGGTCCAGGCGCCAGCCGAGACCCGGAAGGCGACAGAAGGTGCTCCAAAGCCCGAGCCTACTATCACGGCCTACGATTTTGATAGCGCAGCGCTCGCGGCAGCCGCTCCGGAACCGGTGCCTACTTTTGAAGTATTGCCGGCCGGCTCGGATAGGCACACGGGGGCGCCAGCCGAGTTTGAGGTTCATCCACCCGTTTCTGAGCCCGCGGTCTCCGAGCCCGTAGTGGAGGCCGAGACAGCAGCGCCGGCGGAGCCTGAACCCGCTGCGCAGCCGCAGACGACGGAGTGGGAGGTCGAGCCCGCACCCGCACAGGCGGCGGCAGAGCCTGTGGCTGAGGCGCCAACGCCTGAGGAGCCGGCGCCCACTGCAATTGCTGCTCACGTCGGGACAACGACGGAGCAAGTTCCCGTTCAGCAGCCGGAGGCGGAAGTACACGCGGAAGTGAATACTGAGGCTGCGGCCGAGGTCGAGCCCGAACCAGTGCCGCAGCAGGAAATCCGTGAACCGGAAGCAGAGGAGGAAGCGGAGGCGGAGCCGGCAGTGGCAGCGTCAGAGCCCGAGCCGGAGCAGGTTGCGCCTCCGGAACCCGAACCGGTTCCCGCTGCAGCCGGCCACGACCGGCGTGCGCCGGGGCGATACAAGCTCGATGATTTTGTTCTCGATCTGGACCAATCGCTGGGTGACGGATTCTCCTTCGGCGGCAAGGCCCCAAGGATCCCGCCGCCGGCGGCGCCCGCGTCGGTGCACAGCGCGGCGGCGACCGCCACGGCGGTAGCCACCGAGGTGCAGCCTGAGGTCGCAGTCGGCAGCAGCGTGCTCTCCGACCTGTTCGAGGAGTTCAAGGAAGAGGTCGAACAGGAGGGCACCAAAGAGGCAGAGGATCCCGAAACCCACTACAACCTGGGAGTTGCCTTCAAGGAAATGGGATTGCTTGACGAAGCCATCGGCGAGCTACAGAAAGTTTGCAAGGCGATCGAGCATGGAGTCGCTTTTCCCCACACCATGCAGGCCTACACCTGGCTGGCGCAGTGTTTCATGGAGAAGGGAGTCCCCGAAGCCAGCATCAAGTGGTATGAGAAGGCCCTGCAGATTCCCAGCGACGCCGATTCGCGGCTGGCGGTCCACTACGAGCTGGCTTCCGCCTATGAGGCTGCAGGCGAGCGCACGACCGCCTTGCGGCACTTCATGGAAGTCTATGGCACCAATATCGACTACCGCGACGTGGCACAGCGCATCAAGGCCCTGAAGTCGTAAAATCCCTTGCTATGGACCTTGCCCCGAAGTCCACGGAGCCAACCCCTGCCGTGAACCGGGAAGACTCCCGCCTCCCCCTGGAGCCGGTTCAGGGCGCGAGGCCGAGTCCGGGTAATGAGTGCGCAGGCGGGGCAGCCGATCCGGCGGGACCGGTGCCCAAGCGCGTTATCTGGCTGCATCGGATTTCGCTGGTGATCTTTGTAGTCTTCTGCATCGAGCTGGGCGTGCTGCTGGCGATTCTGCCCTGGACGCCCATGTGGAACCAGAACAGCTTCCTGGCAGCCTATCCTGGCCTGCGCAGCTTTACGCAGCACAACTTCGTTCGCGGGATCGTGACGGGAGTAGGGTGGGTGGATATCTGGATCGGCATCTGGGAAGCAGTGCACTATCGCGATCCTGGCAAGCGATAACGCGGTGGCGGAACCTCACCCGCGGATCCTGCCTGGCAGGCACTCCATTCTGTATGCTTGAGGTCCGGTATCTAAAGGACGCATGATCGAAGACACTCCATTTCGCTCCCCCTTGGCCTACGAAAACAAGAAGTTCCTCGACAGTCCCGATGGGCGAGTGCTGCGTATTCTCTCCGAGTACCTGGAGCCGCTGGCGCGCTTTCGGCGGGAGCGCATCCAGGACACGGTGGTATTTTTCGGCTCAGCGCGCTTTTACAGCCGCTCTGATGCGGAGGATGCCCTACAGGTCCTGCAAAAGCCGAACTCCAAGACCCCAGGCCCGGCAGAGGAGCAGGAGAAGGCTCGCCTGGCCCAGGCGAGCGTGGACATGGCGCACTACTACGAAGAAGCGCGCGAGCTGGCGTACATGCTTACGAACTGGGCGCTGAGCCTGCCATCGAAGCGCCAGCGCTTCGTGGTGACCACCGGTGGCGGGCCGGGAATCATGGAGGCCGCCAACCGCGGCGCACGCGAGGCCGGGGGAAAGACCATCGGCCTGAACATCAACCTGCCCTACGAGCAGATGCCCAACTCC
>Ga0187788_10000139_pt1 | contig 18344 bp, 17 predicted proteins | sample 1015_BV01_MP10_2_FD_133008 | JGI IMG/M metagenome (GOLD analysis project Ga0187788, IMG submission 133008) | Tropical peat soil microbial communities from peatlands in Department of Meta, Colombia - 1015_BV01_MP10_20_MG | ecosystem: Environmental > Terrestrial > Soil > Wetlands > Peat | place...
CCTACGGAGAAGGCTGGATGGTGACCGTGCAGTCGCCCGACGCCAAGACCAATTTCAAGAACCTGCTCGGCGGCGCGCTCGCGCGCTGGTGGACGGAGGAAGCCGCCACTCGTCTGCAACGCCGCATACCGGCTGCCTTGGGCGCCCTCGCTCAGGATGGCGGCGTGGCCATGGATGACATCACCTCCGCCATCCCCGATCAGGACTGGCGCCAAGTCACCAAGGACTTTTTCTTGAGCTAGTCCCTCGGGCCGAATCGAGCCTTGCTGAGGCCGAGTGCAAGAAAGACAGGCTGCGCCGATCGAGGCGCAGCCTGCTGTATTCTTGGCGCTGTGCGGGGGCTCGGGCGCGTGATCTATTGCACCGCGAATCGCTGAATCCCCTCTCGTGCGCGCGCCATCCACATTTGCTATGGGGGGAATTCTATGGCATCAGGCTCTCGTGATTTTTCGCAGTTGAAATCGAATCTGAAAGCTACTTGGATGGCCGGCGACTTCGGTCAGATCGCCCGTTTCACCGTCACTGCCGGCGAGGACTTTATCGCGCGCACCGCTATCCAGCCTGGCATGCGCGTTCTCGACGTAGCCTGCGGTACCGGTAACACCGCCCTCCCCGCTGCCCGCCGTGGGGCCCAGGTCACAGGGGTGGATATCGCGCCCAATCTCCTCGAGCAGGCCGGCAAGCGGGCTGAAGCCGAGCGGCTCCAAATCCGCTTTGAGGAGGGCGATGCCGAAGACCTTCCCTATCGCGATCACCAGTTCGATGTCGTGCTCACCATGTTCGGCGCGATGTTTGCTCCCCGGCCGGAGCGCGTCGCTGCCGAGCTGATTCGCGTCTGCCGCCCTGGTGGAGTGATTGCCATGGCCAACTGGACTCCTCAGGGCTTTGTGGGCAAAAGCTTTTTGATCACCTCGGGAATGGTGCCGCCCCCTCCCGGCGTCCCCGCGCCCAGCCTCTGGGGGGATGAGTCCATCGTTCACCAGCGCCTCTCGCGGGGGACGAGCGCGATAAGCGCGACCCGCCAGAAGGCACACTTCAAGTACCCATTTGGTCCCAAAGAGGTGGTAGCGCTCTTCCGGCAGTATTTTGGCCCCATCCAGACGGCGTTCTCCCGCCTTGATCCGCAGGGTCAGGCGCAGCTTGCTTGCCAGCTCGAAGCCTTGTGGGCGGAGCACAATACCGCCAGCGATGGCTCTGTCGTCGTGGAAGCCGAATACCTGGACGTGCGCGCCGCTCGAGCGTAAGCGCTTTCCCGGCTACGGCTATTTCTTCTCTTTGGCTGCAGGCTTCTCGGAGGTCTTCGGTTCCGATTTGGGCTTGGAGTCCGTCGAGGCCGGGGTGGTCTTGCCTAAGTCCTTTCCATCGCTGCTCGAGGAAGACGCCGGGGCCCCTTTCTTGGCGTAGTCAGTCACATACCATCCCCCGCCCTTGAAGTGAATCGCCGGGGCCGAGAGCAGTTGCTCCACCCGCCCGCCGCACTTCGGACACTCCCCTGCTGGGGGATCGGAAAACTTCTGGATCTTCTCAAAAACGTGGTGGCACTTCTTACAACGGTATTCGTACAGCGGCACGCTTCTTGCACTCCATTACTACTTGATTTGCAGATACTTAGATGCCTCCGCCGATTCTAGGTCGCATTTGTTCGGGCCGGCGATTTACCCGGGGCTCGCCCCAGGGTCGTGGAAAAGCTCTCGCTTCCACGAAGTGAATGGAGAACCTCCTCTCTTCTCTCGCGTCGCTCTTGCTGATCCCACCCGCCGTCGGCAAGTGCTAAACTTTTCCTATGCCAGCGAAGCGAGAGGACGGCAACCAGTCCCCACCAGAAACACTTTCTCTCCGTGGTCCCGCGCTCTACGTGGTAGGCACGCCGATCGGCAACCTGGAAGACATCACCCTCCGTGCCCTGCGCGTGCTGCGCGAGGTGGATCGTATTGCGTGCGAGGACACCCGCCAGACGCAAAAGCTGCTCAATCACTACGAGGTGCGCACCCCCACAGTCAGCTACCACGAGCACAACGAGATGACACGGGCTGCCGAACTCATTGTTGACCTGGAGAACGGCGCGAGCATCGCCTTGGTCACCGACGCCGGCATGCCGGGCATCTCCGATCCCGGCTTCCGCCTGATCTCGCTCGCCATCCGCCATCACATCCCGGTGATTCCGGTCCCCGGGGCTTCGGCCTTCCTGGCTGCGCTGGTCGCCAGCGGGCTGCCGGGCGAGTCGTTTCGCTTCTCCGGCTTCTTGCCCGCCAAGACCACTCAACGCCACAAGATTCTGGAGTCCATCAAAGACTCCCCGCGCACCCAGATCTTCTACGAGGCGCCCCACCGCATCCTCGACACCATGAAAGACATCGTGGAGGTGCTCGGCCCCGCCCGCCACGTGGTGTTGGCCCGCGAGGTCACCAAGATTCACGAGGAGTTTCTCCGCGGCCGCGCCCAGGACGTGTTGGAAGCCGCGCAGGCGCGCGAGCTGAAGGGCGAGATCACCCTGCTGATCTCCAGGGCCGACGAGAACGGAAAGGATCGCGCGCCGGTGAACAGGGAAACCATCCACCAACGGCTGCACGCGGTAATGGAAGCCGAGAAGCTCGACGAGAAATCGGCTCTCAAGCGCGTCGCCCGCGAATTCGGCATCTCCAAGAGCGAAGCCTACCGCGAACTGCAGCGCGCCCGCGCGACGGTTCACTGATCGCTACTTCCTCGCCGCCAGCACCCGCGGAATTCCTTTCAGGTCTGGGATGAACTTCACCTCGCTCCAGCCGGCCGCCAGCCGCTCTGCCCTCTCCGATTGCGAGAATCCGATCTCCACCAGCACCCAGCCCTCACGCTTGAGGGCATCGTGAGCCTGGGGAAGGAGTCGGGCAAGGACGTCCAGGCCCTCCGCTCCCGCGAACACCGCCACATGCGGCTCGAACCTGCGGACCTCAGCCTGCACCTTATCGGACTCTCCCTCACCCACATAAGGCGGATTGGAGACCACCAGGTCGAACTGCTCCGGCGCGAATCCCGCTAGCAGGTCGTTCCGCCGAAAATGAACCCGCCGGTCCAGTTGCAGCCTCGCGCTATTGACCTTGGCAACCTCCAGCGCCTCCAGCGAGATATCGACCGCCGTGATGTCCGCCTGCGGAAGCTCGTGAGCCAGCGCTAGGGCAATGCACCCCGTGCCCGTGCCCACGTCGATGATTCGGGGATGTTCAATCGTGCGCGCCAGCTCCAGCGCGGTTTCCACCACGTGCTCGGTTTCCGGCCGTGGAATCAGCACCGCTGGCGTAACCAAAAAGTCCAGGCCCCAGAATTCCTGGTGCCCGGTGATGTACTGCGCCGGCACCCCTGTAGCTCGCTCGGCAATCGCCTCTTGGTAGCGCAACTCCTCTTCCGCCGTGAGTTCCCGCTCAGGGTAGGCGTAGAAAAACGCGCGCTCGCGCCCCAGAACAAACATGAGCAGCAGTTCGGCGTTCATCCGCGGCGAACCCACGTCGTGCGCGGTGAGCTTCGCCACTGCGGTCTCGAGTGCGTGCCTTATCGTCATCCCAACAAGTCCGCTAGACGCAAGCCCCTGCCGGTTCGGGAATTTCGGCCGTCATTTCGGCTTGGCGTCAGACGGCACAGCGGCGCAGGAACGGGACGGCTTGGGCTGAACTGGTTTAGGACCAAACGCCCTCGCGGTATCGCGCTGCGGCCGCTTGGTGCGGGAGAGTTCGCGCTGCCTTGCCAGTTCCTTGATCCCCTGCTCCTTGTATTGTGCGCTGGTAAGCGAGGCCAGAAACTCGACAACATCGTCGATCTCATCTTCCTTCAGGGCAAGCGGCTGGATGTCCTCATCAAGATAGGGATTCCGTATGCCGTCGCCCTTATTGTAGTGATCCATCGCATCCCACAGCATCTCCTGCGAGCCGTCGTGGAAGTATGGAGCGGTCATCAGTACATTCCGCAGGTCGGGAGTCTTGAAGGACGCTATGTCAGCTTCCTTCTTGGTGATGAGAAATCGGCCGAGCGCCGACATGTCCGTCTGAATCGCGGCATGATCGATGGCCGCAGTATCGCCCGAATTGACCCGTTGTTCAGCCTGGCACGCCAGCACGACCACGTTGTGCCGAACAATGCCAATCCCGATGTTGTGAAAATCGTTGTCCGTAAAATAGGTCTCGTCCCGCGCTTTGTCCGTCAGAGCGTGGCATTTGTTGCAGCGGGCGCGGGTATTGAAGAGCACCCAGCCTCGTTTAGCGGAATCGCTGATGGCGTGCTTGTCGCCGGCGACGAAGCGATCGAAAGGGGAATCAAAAGAAAACTGGGTTCGCTCGTAGGCGGCGATGGCCCGCAGCAGGTCGCCTCCGTTGGGCGCGTGCCCAAAGACCTCTCGGAAGGCCTGCTGGTATTCCGCGAGGGCAGAAATCTGGGTTACGGCAGCATCCAGGCTGGGCTGCCCCATTTCGCTGGGGTTGGTTATGGGCAGGGCTGCTTGCTCCTCCAGTGTCTTCACGCGCCCATCCCAGAACTGGAACTTGTTGTAAAGGGCGTTCAATACCGTGGGTGCGTTGCGCTGGCCGATGCGGCCCTTCACACCAATCGAAACGGCCAGCCCGTCGGTGAAAGCGCGCCCTGGGTCGTGACAGGTGCTGCAAGCGACAGTTCCATCAACTGACAGCCGGCCGTCGAAGAACAGCTTTTCGCCCAGCGCGACTTTCTGGGGCGTCTGCGGATTGTCTGCCGGGATCGCTGCGCGCGTGGCTGCGACCGGGACGCCAACCTGCTCAAGCGACTTGGGCTCCGCCAGCCGGCCGGCTTTCGCGATAGGCGGAACTTCCGGGGCAGTTTGCGGCGGCGCCGCGTTCGTGCCTGCCGGCTGGTAAAGACCAGTCAGCGCAGCAAGGCCAAGCATTCCCGCACGCACTGCGGACAAGAGCCCCGGTCCCGCAACTCGCATCTCACGGCCTCCTCCGCCTGCTCACAATATGCGGCGCAGGTGATCCCGCCGTCTTTGATTTGTCATCCCTCGGCCGCCCTTGTCGGTTGAGGGATCTGCGTTTGCTGATTGTTGACCGCTGATACTCAGTTACGCGAGCGCCGCTTCCTGCTTCAGCTTCTCTGCCTGGTAATGCGTGGTCAGTGCATCGATAATCGGCTGCAGCTTGCCATCCATCACTTCCACCAACTGGTGCAGCGTCAAGCCGATGCGATGATCCGTCACCCGGTTCTGCGGAAAATTGTAAGTGCGAATCTTCTCGCTGCGGTCCCCCGAGCCCACCATGGAACGCCGTTCTTTGGCCAGCGCCTCCTGCTGCTTCTGCTGCTCCACCTCGTACAGACGCGCCCGCAGCACGCGCATCGCCTTCTCACGGTTCTTGATCTGCGACTTCTCGTCCTGGCAGCTCACTACCGTGTTCGTAGGAAGATGTGTGATGCGGACCGCGGAATAGGTGGTGTTCACCGATTGCCCGCCCGGCCCCGAGGAGCAGAAGGTGTCGATGCGGAGATCCTTGGCGTCGATCTTGATGTCCACATCCTCCGCCTCGGGCATCACCGCCACCGTCACGGTGGAGGTGTGCACGCGCCCCTGCTGCTCGGTTTCCGGCACGCGCTGCACCCGGTGTACCCCGCCTTCGTACTTCAGCCGCGAATACGCTCCCTTGCCCTCCACCAGCGCAATCACTTCCTTCAGCCCGCCCACTCCGGATTCCGACGTGGACAGCACCTCCACCTTCCAGCGTTGCGATTCCGCATACCGCGTGTACAGGCGAAACATCTCGCCGGCGAACAGCGAAGCCTCATCCCCGCCGGTGCCGGCGCGGATCTCCAGCACCACGTTGCGCTCGTCGTTCGGGTCCTTGGGGATCAGCAGCAACTTTAAGTCCTGTTCGACCTTGAGCTCCCTCTCTTCCAGGCGGGCCAGCTCCTCCTGCGCGTAGGCCAGCAACTCCGCGTCGGACTCCTCCGCGATCATCTGCTTGCTCTCCGCGATGCCGCGCTTCAGGTCCTTGTACTCGCGGTACTTCTCGACCACCGCCATCTGCTCGCTGTGCGCCTTGGCGGTCTTCTGGTACTTGGAAGAGTCGGACACGATCTCGGGCGAGGCCAGCGCCCGCGTCAGCTCTTCATACTTTGCTTCAATCTGTTCCAGTCTCTCGAACATGGGCTCCTCATTCTACGACTGTGCTGAGCTTCGGCGTAGTGAAGCGGTCAAGCCCAGGCTTGAAGCCAACTGCCTTGCTCTCGGTTGTCTTTTCTGATTGCTAAGGGCTGAATGCGGACTGCTGCTCTTCGGGGTCGGCGCCCCTAGGCAAGCACCAACTGGCCGCCGCGTTGGGCTTCCAGTTCCATCGCCTGGTTCAGGGCAACCATGGCGCACTCCACCTGATCATCGGCGGGCGGCTGAGTGGTGATCCGCTGCAGCCAGAGGCCAGGCGCTGTCATGATTGCAAACAACGATCCACGATGCCTGGCGGCGAAGCGGATGATCTCGTAGGAGACGCCGGCGATCACCGGCAGTAGTGCCACCCGGATCCCAAAGCGCCCCCAGAACGTAGTCACCGGGATCAAGGTATAGATCAATATCGAAATCAGCATCACCGTCATCAGGAAACTGGTGCCGCAGCGGGGATGAAAGGTGGAGTATTTCTGGATCGCACCCACTTCCATGGGATCGTGGGCCTCGAAGGCGAACACTGTCTTGTGCTCGGCTCCGTGATACTGATAGACGCGCCGAATGTCACCCCACAACGACGTCGCCCAGATAAACAGCAGGAACAGTCCGATGCGGATGGCTCCATCGACCAGGTTGAACACCACCTGGTTGCCAAATGCCGGCCACACGCGCTTCAACTCTGTGGCCGCCACCAGCGGCAGGAACTTGTACATGAAGATGAAAAACGCCACCGAAAGAATGGCATTGACCGCCACCATCCAGCCGCTCAGCTGAATAGTCTTGCCCTCGGCATTCACCGGCACTTCATCGAGCGCCACATTGGCCGAGTACCGCAGGGCGCGGAAGCCCAGCGCCATAGCCTGGCCCAGCGTGATTACGCCGCGAATCACCGGCCATCCCATCCATTTGTGCGTTTCCGACGGACGCTCCAGCGGCTCGGAGTGCGACACCACTTCCCCGTTGCTCTTGCGCACGGCAATGCCCCAGGCGTGCGGTGAGCGCATCATCACGCCCTCCAGCACCGCCTGTCCGCCGACCAGGGTCTCCTCCCCGCTTTCGAGCGCGGGTAGAAGTTGCGCCATAGCCAGCAGCCGCACGAATTGGCGTAGTAACTTCATGGGAGCCAAAGAATTAGATGACGGCGGGGGAAAAACGTCACCTTAAAGGGTAGCCGGACCAGGAAGGGGTGTCAATTGAACCCTTCGTGCCGGGACACGTCAATGGAGATAGGGCTCGCTGCCGCAACCTTACCTCAGCGTGCCCGCAGTGCGGAATCTGCCCAGGGCCTCCTCCGCCTCTTCGCGGATGCTGGTCAAGGCAAAGCGGGTTTCGCCCACCATGAGCCCGCACCCCGCCACCAGCGCTCCCACCGCCAGCACCCCAATCACCACCGCGGCCACCGCCGTGACCCGAAACGCCGTCTGGCGGCTGTAGTACGCCATCGCCGCCCCCAGAATCGAGATGATCGCCGAACTGGCGAAGCCCCCCAGCGCCCCGTAGAACAGCCTGAGCGCTAGCAGCAGCAGTCGGCTGCGGATGCGCAGCTTCTCCAGTTGCCCTAGGTGAAAGCGGAAGACGTCGCTGGCCGGTTCCGCTGCCCCCAGCATGTGGACCACCACGCGCGTCCGGTCCACTACCCGGGCGACGCGGTTGCTCGTCCCCAGGGCCAGCACCGAGCAGGCATTGGTGAGCACGGCGGGCGCCACTACCGCCGTCAACACGGCAAAGGGATTGTCGTTCAGCACGGGCATGGGGGCTTACGCGCGGACAGCTCCAGCTAATTCTTGCCTGCCGGATACTGGGCAAACATCTTATCCATGATGCTGTTGAGCTGATCCACTTTCTTCTTGTTGGACTCCGCGATGTCGCCTTTGGCCACGCCCGCCCACACCAGCTTGTGGTGTCTGGTGTCGAACAGGTGGACGGAGAGGTTCCCTTTGCGTACGTAAAACGCAACGCTGGGCGAGAGGCTTCCCGTGGACCACGGCGTCATCCCCGGCAAGGGCTCGCCGCCATACATCGCATAGGTAGGATCCCCTGCCTGGCTATTGAGTCGCAGGTCGGTTCCGCTGGAAGCCGCGTGATACGTCACCAGCAGATCTGCCTTGTCGGGATTCGCTATGCGTTCCAGGGCCTTCCTCTTCAGCTCGTAGTCCACAGTGCCGATGATGAGCTGATCCCACACCTCAGTGGCCGCCGGCGTTCCCTTGATCCAGGCGTAGGTTTTGAATTGGGAGAAGTCTGTGTCCTTGTCGTGCTCAACCTGCACCTTCTGCGCCGCCAGCGTGCCGGCAAGCAACAGAGTCAGAAGCAGACTCAGAACCGCGCTGTGGGTCTTCATGGCTTTGGATGGAAGCCCGACTACTGTAGTTCATCCCCGCGGCGCGTACCAAACCAGAACGCCGGCCGGCTATCTGCGGCTCGCAGCCTCTTCCTTCGCCGCCTTTTCCTTTTCCCCAGCCGGCGGCGAAGCCCGCCGTTTCACCGTGAAGGTCAGACCTTCGCGCGATTTGTCCGCATCGACCACCACGTGATCGCCGTGCAGTACCTCGCCATCCAGGATCTTCATCGCCAGCGGGTCCTGCACCAGCTTCTGGATGGCGCGCTTCAGCGGACGCGCCCCGTACGCCACGTCGTAGCCCTGCGCAAAGATGATGTCCTTGGCCGCTTCCGTCAGTTCCAGCGTGATCCTGCGATCCGCCAGCAACCGCCGCAGGTCCTCCAGTCGCAGCTCGATGATCCTGGTCAGCTGCTCGCGGCCCAGCGGGTTGAAGATAATCATGTCATCGACGCGATTCAGGAACTCCGGCTTGAAGTGCGATTGCACGGCTTGCAGCACCTGCTGCCGCGCCCGCTCGAAGGCTTGCGGCGTCTGCAGATTCTCCGCCTGCAGGTAGCTGGCCCCGATGTTCGAGGTCATGATGATGACCGTGTTGCGGAAATCCACCGTGCGCCCCCGGCCATCGGTGAGGCGGCCATCGTCCATTACCTGCAACAGGACATTGAACACGTCGGGATGCGCCTTCTCGATCTCATCGAACAGCACTACCGAATACGGCCGGCGGCGCACCGCTTCCGTGAGCTGGCCGCCTTCATCGTACCCAACGTATCCCGGAGGTGCGCCAATCAGCCGCGCCACCGCATGCTTCTCCATGTACTCGGACATGTCGATGCGCACCAGGTTGCGCTCGTCATCGAACAGAAACTCCGCCAGGGCGCGCGCAAGCTCCGTCTTGCCCACGCCGGTGGGGCCCAGGAAAATGAACGACCCGATCGGCCGCTTGGGATCGCTCAGCCCGGCGCGCGAGCGCCGCACCGCGTTGGCCACCCTCTCCAGCGCTTGATCCTGTCCTACTACTCTCTGGCGCAGCCGGTCCTCCATGCTCACCAGCTTCTTGACCTCGCCCTCCAGCATCTTCGACACCGGAATTCCCGTCCACTTGGATACGATGCGGGCGACATCCTCCTCATCCACCTCTTCCTTCAGCATGCGCGTGCCAGAGCCCTTGCCGTCCATCTCGGAGCTGAGTTTTTCCAGCTCAGCCTTGAGCTTGGGCAGCTCGCCATACTGGATTTGCGAGGCGCGAGTGTAGTCGCCCTTGCGCGCCGCGTTCTGCTGGTCCATCTCCAGTTGCTCGATCCGCTCCTTCAGCTCGCGCACACGGTTGATGGACTTCTTTTCCTGCTCCCAGCGGGCACGCAGAGCATTGATCTTCTCGCGCAGCCCGGCCAGCTCCTTCTCCGCCGCCGCCAGCCGCTCCCGCGAACTTGGATCGCGCTCCTTCTGCAAGGCCTGGCGCTCGATTTCAAGCTGCATGACCCGGCGCTCCAGCTGATCCACTTCGGTCGGAACCGAGCCGATCTGTATGGCGAGGGAGGCTGCCGCCTCGTCGATGAGGTCAATGGCCTTGTCGGGCAGGAACCGGTCGGAGATGTAGCGGTGCGAGAGCGTGGCCGCCGCCACAATCGCCGAATCCTTGATGCGCACTCCGTGATGCACTTCGTAGCGCTGCTTCAGCCCGCGCAGAATCGCGATCGTATCCTCCACGTTGGGCTCGCCTACGTACACCAGCTGAAAGCGCCGCTCCAGGGCTGCGTCCTTCTCGATGTACTTGCGATATTCGTTCAGTGTGGTTGCTCCGATGGCCCGCAGTTCCCCGCGCGCCAAAGCAGGCTTCAGCATGTTGCTGGCGTCGATGGCGCCTTCCGCCGCTCCTGCGCCCACCAGGGTATGAAGCTCGTCGATGAACAGGATGAACCTGCCCTGCGATTCCTCGATCTCCTTCAGCACCGCCTTGAGCCGGTCCTCAAATTCTCCGCGGTACTTGGCGCCCGCCAGCATGGCTCCCAGGTCGAGCGCGATCACCCGCTTGTTCTTCAGGACCTCAGGCACATCCCCTGCCACGATGCGCTGCGCCAGGCCCTCGACGATGGCTGTTTTGCCCACGCCCGGCTCGCCTATCAGCACGGGATTGTTCTTGGTTCGCCGCGAGAGCACCTGCACCACGCGGCGGATCTCCTCGTCACGGCCAATCACCGGATCCAGCTTCCCCCGCCGCGCCAGCTCCGTCAGGTCGCGGGCATAGCGCTCCAGCGCCTGGTACTTCGCTTCGGGATTGGGATCGGTAACCCGCTGGCTGCCGCGCACCGCAGTCAAGGCCTTCAAGATGGCATCGTGCGTCGCGCCCTGCTCGGCCAGGATGACCTGCGCGGGATCGCCGCTGAGCTTGGTCAGCGCCAGCAGCAGATGTTCGGTCGAAACGTATTCGTCTTTGAAGTTGTCGGCTTCTTTGAAGGCCTGGTCCAGCAGCTTAGAAGCGGCGGGCGACAATCCGGGCTGGCCGGCCCCCCCGGTAACCTTGGGCAGCTTCTCGATGCGCTGGTTCGCTTCAAACAGCATTTTCTGCGGCCCGACGCCGATCTTCTCCAGCACCGGCACCACGATGCCCTCGGGATCTTCCACCAGCGCGGCCAGCATATGCAGCGGCAGCACCTCGGGATTGCCGTTCTCCGACGCCAGCTGCAGCGCACGCTGCACCGCTTCCTGCGCCTTTACCGTCAGCTTGTCAAAACGAATCGCCATAGAAGCCTCTTCCCCACTCGAGATGGCCGGGCTGGCACGTGCTTGGATTCAAGCTCGCGGAGGTGGGACTCTAAAATGCGGCATTCAACAAAAACGGGAGACAGCCGACGCCGCCTCCCGCTCAACTCAACCTCGGTCGCCCTTAGGCAGCCTTGCTCGGGCTCTTGCCTTCCAGTTCCTTACCGGAAACCACGTTGACCTTCACCTGCTTCGGCTTGGCCTCGGCGCGCTTGGGCAGAGTGATATTGAGCACGCCATTCTGGTATTCCGCGTTGACCTTCTCCGTGTCAACCGTGGTCGGCAGCGCGAAGCTGCGGAAGAAGCTGCCATAGCGGCGCTCAATGCGATGGAAGTTCTCTTCCTTCTCTTCCTTTTCCAACTTGCGCTCACCCTTTACCGTCAAGGTGTTGTTCTCCACCTGGACATCCAGGTCCTTCTGGTCGATTCCGGGCACTTCCATCTTCAATTTGATGATGTGGTCATCCTCGTAAATGTCCACGGCCGGCACGAAACTCCCGGTCGTCAAAGACTCCTGCCGGCTCCCGGTTTCCTGGAACAGCCGGTTGACTCGATCCTGCAAACTGGCCAATTCGCGGAAGGGGTCCCAGCGGGTGATCATCGAAGACATACGCAAATCCTCCTTACAAAATTTAGTAATGTGTTGAATGATTCGCCCCTCGCCTTGAGGAGCTACTGATCTGATGACTACCAAAGCATAAAAGTTGCGCGATATATTGTCAAGTATTAGAACTTAGCATTGTTGTCAACAACATGTGATGAATATTGCTATGCGGATACAAGACTAACTTACCCCCCTTCTCGCCCCTTCGCTCGCCTTCGAGGTCGGAAGTCCATCGATCCCCAAGCTTGTGGACTTAAGACGAAGCCGGCCGAGGCGAGTTGATGCGAGCGCTCGGCTAGAATTCGTATGCGGCATCCGCTCCGGAGGTGCCATGCATCGGCTCACTCTTGGCGACTTCGAACTCACCATGCTCTCTGATGGCAACTACTATCTCGACGGAGGCGCTTTTTTCGGCGTGGTACCGAAAGTCCTGTGGCAGAAGCGGGCGCCTGCCGACGAGATGAACCGGCTCTGGGTGGGCATGAATTCCGTGCTGGTGCGCGACGGCAAGCGGACGGTCCTGATCGAGACCGGCGCCGGCAACAAGCTCTCCGAGCGCATGAAGAAGATTTACGCCACCGAGGAGAGGTTGCTCATCGACCTCCACCACGCCGGCGTCGCACCGGAGGACGTGGACATCGTCATCAACACCCATCTCCACTTCGATCACTGCGGGTGGAACACGGTTTATTCCAATGCCCGCGCCATCCCCACCTTCCCCAATGCCACGTACTATGTTCAGCAAGGCGAGTTTAGGTATGCGCAGCACCCCAGCGAGCGCGACAGCATCAGCTACATTTCCGACAACTACAACCCGCTGGTCGAGAGTGGCCATATGCGTCTGCTGGATGGCGACGCTGACATCGCGCCCGGAATCTCGGTGCGAGTCTATCCCGGTCACACCAGGCACATGCAGGCGGTCAACATTGAAAGCGGCGGGAAGAAGGCCTGTTACATCTCCGACCTGATCCCCACCACCGCGCACATGGACCTGACCTGGGGCATGGCGTTTGATCTGTTTCCCCTGGAGACCATCCAGAGCAAGAAGCGCTTCTACGAATTGGCTGTCCCCGAGCAGTGGCTGGTGATCTTCACCCACGATCCCAAGATTCCCTGGGCCTACGTGGAGGCGGCGGGAGAAGGCAAGTACAGGGCATTACCGGTGGCAACAGATTTCAAGGATGAACACGGATCAGACGCAAAGAAATCCGCCACCGCTTCGAAGCTGCCTTGATCGCCCTCTTGTCATTACCATGAGGACGCAGTCCGACGCGTGATCTGTGCTGACGGCTGAGCCGTCTCACGTCTGCGGCACGGCCTCACTAGCCTCTTCCGATTTCTCGCTCTCGTTGCCGCGCACGTCTACCGCGCTTACCGAATAGACGTACGTATGACCCGCAAGCACATCGCGGTCTCGATAAGCCGGGGCTTTGACCAACTCCGAATTCATCTTAACCGGCCCGCCGCCCGCTTCGTGACGGTACACGTTGTAGCCAGCCAGGTCGCTCTCCAGGTCGGGGGCCCAGGTCAGATCGACAAAAGGCCGCTGCCCGACACCGGAAAATACCGCCTGCAGCCCGCTCGGCACCGCCGGGGGGAAAATATCCCGCACTAAAACGCTCACTGGGGGCGACTCGTCACCCTGAACCTCAACCGCGGGCTGGCCCGGAGACGACACCGTGGTCACCACGTTCACCTTGTAGGTGTATCTCTGCTCCCACTCTGCGCTGTGGTCCACGTATGAGCCGGATTCGCCGCCCAGCGGCGCCTCGCCCACAATCACCTCCAGATTCCTGCCCTTCCCCGGCTCTGCCCAGCGGAAGATGCGGTAGAAGTATTGAATTCCGGGGATCCCGGGTCCCGGCTGAACCGGGCTCCAGTCGAGCAGGATGCCATCGGCCGTGACCTTCGCCTTAAGGTCGCCCGGAGGCGCCAGCGCCGGGGCCAGGGGGACGCGCACCTGGTTGGAGAGCCCGGCATCACGGCCGTGGGAGTTCTGGTCGCGAAGCGCGTAGCTGGCAAATCCGGTGGGATATTTGCGGATCAGGTCTTCTTTGAGCACATCCGTAACGATAACCTTCGGCACAAGCCCCGTTTCCTTCCAGCGCACCAGCTGCGTCGGCTGGCTATCGATCTGTTCCGGGCAGTTGATCATGGGAAAGTCATTCACGCCCCGGCAGATCAGCGTTGGACCCGCGGACTTGATGTTCTCGCGATCGGTGGTCTGCCGCGGCGGGGTCCATGAGAGCAGCACCTTGTTGCCACTGCGGGTGGCGGTGAGATCGCCCACCGGCCTCGGCAGGGCAAGCGAGGGAGGCTGTGGCGCGCCTGGCGTGCCGCAGGCTGTGAGAATTAAGACCATGCCCAGCGCGGCTACGATCACGACCGGATGGCGGGAGATCATCAAGGGAAGTCAGACGGCTAAATGGTAATTGGCAATCGCGCAATCTGATACCTCGAAGTTGCCGACCGCTGACTGGCGATTGCTACAGGATGTACCGCGACAAGTCCTGGTCCTTCACAATGTCGGCGAGCATGCGGTTCACATACGCTGCATCCACCGTGATCTGCTTGTCCTTCATCTCCGGCGCGTCGAAGCTGATCTCGTCTAACACGCGCTCCATGATGGTATGCAGGCGCCGCGCGCCGATATTCTCCGTTCCTTCATTGACTCGGAAGGCAAAGCGGGCAATCTCCTCCAGCGCTTCGGTGGTGAATTCCAGGCGCACGCCTTCGGTCTCCAGCAGCGCGGTGTACTGCTTCACCAGCGAGGACTTGGGTTCGGTGAGAATCTTGATGAAGTCGTCGATGGTCAGCGACTGCAGCTCAACGCGGATGGGAAAGCGCCCCTGCAGCTCGGGGATCAGGTCGCTGGGCTTGGAGACGTGGAAGGCGCCGGCGGCGATGAACAGAATGTGGTCGGTACGCACCATGCCGTAGCGGGTATTGACGGTTGTGCCTTCGACGATAGGCAGGATGTCGCGCTGCACCCCTTCGCGCGAGACATCGGGTCCGTGCCCGCTCTCGCGTCCCGCTATTTTGTCGATCTCGTCGAGAAAGATGATGCCCGAGTTCTCCACCCGCTCGACCGCCACCCGGGTGACCTGGTCCATGTCGATCAGGCGTTGTTCTTCTTCCTGCACCAGGTAGTCGAAGGCCTCACTGACCTTCATCTTCCGCTTCTTGGTGCGCTGCCCGAAGATGTTGGGCAGCATGTCCTTGATGTTGACGTCCATCTCCTCCACGCCCTGGTTGGAGATAATTTCAAACGCCGGAAACGATTTTTCCCGTACCTCGAGCTCCACCACCCGGTCGTCGAGCTTGCCTTCGCGCAATTGCTGGCGCAGCTTCTCGCGGGTCCGGGAGGCGGACTCGCCGGGCAACAGCAGCTCGCCGCCGTCTGCTCCCCGGCTGCTGAAGCCCATGCCCGCAGGAAGCAGCAGATCCAGCACGCGCTCCTCGGCGTTGAGCTCGGCCTTGTCCGAGACATCTTCCAGCTTTTCTTCCCGCACCATGTCAATGGCGATTTCCACCAGGTCGCGGATCATCGACTCCACGTCGCGGCCCACGTACCCAACCTCGGTGAACTTGGAGGCCTCGACTTTGAGAAACGGCGAGTTGGCCAGCTTGGCCAGGCGGCGCGCGATTTCGGTCTTGCCCACCCCCGTGGGCCCGATCATGATGATGTTCTTGGGCATGATCTCTTCCGCCAGGTCGGGCGGAAGTTTCTGGCGGCGCATGCGGTTGCGCAGGGCGATGGACACGGCGCGCTTGGCTGCCTGCTGGCCCACAACATGCTTGTCCAGTTCAGACACGATTTCGCGCGGGGTCAGCTCATCCAGCGCAATCTGTTCTTCTTCTGCGGTTCCGGGTAAGTAAATCGCCATTCCCACCACTCCTCAGATCAACCAGCCGCCTCGCGCTTGCCGCGGTTCTCGCGGCGGACGACGAACTTCAGGCCCGACCAGGTTTCGTCGATGGCGCAGACTTTGATGTCCACCAGTCCATGCGGCAGGCCAATATCGCGGACGATATTCTCGTTCAGATCGGTGGCCACCCCCGAAGCCTTTTTTGGCCAGGCCACCCAAAGCATGCCGTCGGCCGCCAGCGCCTCAGCCAGCCTGGCAAAGTCACGGGCCAGCTCACTCTGCGACTTCACAAAGGTCACCACCACATCCAGCGGCGGCGTGACGCGCGCCACAACTTCGGCTCCTTTCGGCAGCTTGCCCAGGTCGCGGAAAAACGAATCCGGTGCGCGCGGTGCCACGATTCTATGGCGCTCCTTGATGCCGATTTTCTTAAGCAGCGGCGTTCCGGAGTATCCAGCCATGATGAGTCGGCACGCCAGGCCTAAAGTTCCTCCAGCGTGAAGTGCTCGTTGGTATAGATGCACATTTTGCCGGCAATCTTCATGGCTTCTTCCGCGATGGTGCGAGCTGGCAGGCTGGTGTGCGCCGCCAGCGCCTCGGCGGCAGCCAACGCGTACGGGCCTCCGCTGCCGATGGCGGCGATGCCGGTATCCGGCTCGATCACGTCGCCCTGCCCACTCAACAGAAAGGTCTGACTTTGGTCGCAAACCAGCAACAGCGCTTCCAGGTGGCGAAGCGCCTTGTCGGTGCGCCAGTCCTTGGAGAGCTCGACCGCCGCCCTCCCCAGGTTGCCGTGAAACTGGTCCAGCTTGGCTTCGAAGCGGCTGAAGAGCGAAAACGCGTCGGCGGTGGAGCCGGCAAAGCCCGCCAGGATCTTGTCGTTGTACATGCGGCGGATCTTACGCGCCGAGTGCTTGATGATGCTCTCGCCCAGGGTGACCTGGCCGTCTCCCGCCATCACCACTTTGCCGTCCTTGCGCACGGAAAGCACGGTGGTGGAACGGATTTCGGCGGAAGGGGCGGGTGCGCCCACGCCCCTGGCGGGGAAAACATCTGACTTTCTCGTCATGAGTACAGCATTCGATTATACAGGCTGGCCGCGGTCAGCCGCCCGGACCGTCGGCGGTAAGGTAGGTCTCCAGCGAATCGAGTTGCTGGCTGAGCTCGTCGATGCGCGACTCCAGCAGGTTGCGGATGGAAAGGATGCCCATCAGCTTGCCCTTGGCATCGACCACCGGCAGATGGCGAAAGTGATGCGTGATCATCGCCGACAGTGCTTCACCGGGCGAAGTGTCTGGGGTGGCAGTGACCACCGTCGCGGTCATGAACTCGCTGACCCGCTTGCTCTCGGGATCGATGGCGCTGAGCGCCAGCTTGCGCAGCACGTCGCGCTCGGTGAAGATCCCCAGCACCGTCTTGTCCGGGTTGACGACGGCAACCGCCCCCACGCGCCGCTCGAGCATGGCGCGAATGGCATCCGCCACGCTGGCTTCAGGAGACACGGTGGCGGGACTCTCGTCGCAAAGATGGACCACGCTCATATGGACCTCATGCTCGGCCGGACCGGAGCTGGCGTAGCGGGCAATTATGAACCTGTTGCGAGGGTTGTCAAGGTGGGGGCGGCTAGCGGACGCGAGCGCGGTCAGGGAGTCGGGAGAACGTTAATTTGGAAGAACGACAGTCTGGTAGATGCCCATCGGGGTGGTCTTCCAATGCTTCACCTCCGCCAGAGTTGATCGAGCGCCACGCCCCGCGGAACCGCGCGCAGCACGTCTAGGGCGGTTCTTCCGAACCAGCTCAAATTGTGCGAAAGGTGCGCAGGCTCGAAGGCATCCCCCGTAAGGGAATCGAACCACGCCGGTGCGTGCTCCGCCATGCCCGCGAATGCTCCCGTCCAGTGGTGCTCCACGCCCAGGGCAATGGCATAGGGAAGGAACCTCTCAAAGACGTTGGAAGGGAGTCGCGCCAGGCGGTCCTTCTCCACCGTGTTCATGAACTCCTGGAAGCCACGCAGCTCGGTGGAAGCCTTCATCCCCTTCCATGTCCTGGGACTTACCTGCACGCCCAACCAGTAGGCGATGGCTAGCGACACCACGACCACCACGGCGGACCGCACCCAGGAGTCTGCCAGCGAGATGAAGCCAAAATGTTGCGCAATCCCCAGCAGGACGAAGACGGCGATGAGCCCGCCCAGGCGGGATGCCTGCGCCCAACGCGGATCGATCCAGTACATTCCCTTGTCGCGAAGCTGGTTGAGGATCTGCGCCCGGATCACCGGTACGGCCGAGTAGAAGCGCAAGTGCAGGCTGGAGAGCTTGGTCCACTGCCCGCCGTAGAAGATGTGGAAGAGCGTGCTCTGCTCGTGTGGTGCCAGCGAGTGCCACGCCGACAACGGCTGCAGTGAGCGAAGCACGTAGTCTTCGCCGTGGAAGACAACCTCTTCATCGGGCTTTCCCGCCTCGATGCGAATGTACCCGCGCACGGCCAGGTCGACGATGGTGGCGCTGATGTCCCGCGACTCCACCTTGTCGGCAAGCAGGGCGCCGGCTTCGGCCGGGCTGAGGCTGTCGGGTGGGGCATAGCGTGGCGCCACCGACAACGCGATTTTCGGAACCGGCGGCTTGA
>Ga0187788_10000140_pt1 | contig 18331 bp, 16 predicted proteins | sample 1015_BV01_MP10_2_FD_133008 | JGI IMG/M metagenome (GOLD analysis project Ga0187788, IMG submission 133008) | Tropical peat soil microbial communities from peatlands in Department of Meta, Colombia - 1015_BV01_MP10_20_MG | ecosystem: Environmental > Terrestrial > Soil > Wetlands > Peat | place...
CGTCGGGTTCAGCGTCGGGTTCAGCGTCGGGTTCAGCGTTGCGGTCCTACCGTCGGGGTACCGTCGCCGGCATGGCCGACATCGACTACATCGGCTCCACCGAGCGTGACACGCTCGCCCTGGCCGACGCCGCCGAGGGGAACCTGCAGGCCGCGGTCGACGCCTGCCCGGGGTGGACCGTGGCGGACCTGGTCTGGCAGCTGCGCGAGGTGCAGTGGTTCTGGGGCACGATCGTGGCCGAGCTGCTGCCGGAACCGCCCGAGGAGCAGCGGCGTCCGGCCCGGGCCGCCGATCCCGATCGGCTGCTGGGTGCGGCGGAATGACCTCGACCGAGCCGGCCGGCGAGGCGAGGTGGCGGGCCCAGCGCGCCGCCTTCGGCGGGCTGGCGGAGGGCTACCACGCTTCGCGTCCGGAGTGGCCGACGCTGACCGTGCGGTGGCTGACCGGGACCGACGAGGCCGGACCGCTGGCCGGGCGCACCCACCTGCGGGTGCTCGACCTCGGCGCGGGGACCGGCAAGCTGACCACCGCCCTGGCGGCCGAGGGGCACGACGTCGTCGCGGTGGACAGCAGCGAGGGGATGCTCGAGGTGCTGCGCTCCGCCCTGCCCGAGGTCGCCTCGCACGTCGCCACCGCCGAACGACTCCCGCTGGGCGACGCCGCGGTGGACGTGGTGACGGTCGCCCAGGCGTGGCACTGGTTCGATGCCATGGCCGCGGCCGCCGAGTGCGCCCGGGTGCTCCGGCCGGGCGGGGTGCTCGCGATCGCCTGGCACATCCGCGACGCGGGCGTCGCCTGGATCCGCGAGCTGGACGCGCTGGTCGGGAACCAGGGCGACTCCGAGGGTCGGATGTGGGGTGACCCGCTGACCCTACCCGCGCCCTTCGGCCCGGTCGAGCGCGCGCTGTTCCACTACCGCCAGCGCCTCACCCCGGAGGAGGTGGTCAGCCTGGCCGCGAGCTGGTCCTACGTCGCGGTGCGTCCCGACCGGGCTGAGGTGCTGGCCCGGATCGCGGACCTCGCCCGCCGCGCCGCCGGGGACGACGGGTTCGTCACCGTGCCCTACCGCACCCGCTGCTACCGCGCCGTCCGCGGCTGAGCGGGCCGGCCACGGTGCTGCCGCACCCGGTGACCGGGCGGCCGTTCGACTCGCCGGTCCCGCCCGGCACCGGCTGGCCGGACGATCCCGCCGAGGCGGGCACCGAGGTGGCCACCAGCGCCTGGGCGGTGCGCCGGCTGGCCGGCTACCCGGATCTGGCCGCCCTGCAGGCCCGGGTCTCGGTGTGCCGGGCCTGCCCCCGGCTGGTCGCCTGGCGGGAGTCCGTCGCCGCCACGCGCCGCCGGGCCTTCGCCGACCAGCCGTACTGGGGCCGCCCGGTCCCCGGATGGGGGGAGCAGCGTCCCTGGCTGCTGATCGTGGGACTGGCCCCCGCCGCGCACGGCGGCAACCGGACCGGGAGGATCTTCACCGGCGACCGGTCGGGGGACTGGATCTACGGCGCGCTGTACCGCGCGGGGCTGGCCGTGCAGCCGACCAGCGTCGCGGCCGGCGACGGGCAGCGCCTGATCGGTGCCCGGATCGCCGCCGCGGTCCGCTGCGCGCCGCCGGGCAACCGCCCGACGCCGCAGGAGCGGGACACCTGCGCGCCCTGGCTGGACGCCGAGCTGCGCCTGGTCGAACCCTGGCTGCGCGCCGTCCTGGCCCTGGGCGCCTTCGCCTGGGACGCCGCCCTGGCCGCGGCCCGCCGGGCCGGCTGGACCGTGCCGCGGCCCCGGCCGCGGTTCGGCCACGGCGCCCGGGTCACGCTGCGCCGGGAGGGCGCGGGATCACCGCCGGTCACCCTGCTCGGCAGCTACCACGTGAGCCAGCAGAACACCTTCACGGGGCGGCTGACCGAGCCGATGCTGGACGCCGTCCTGGCCGCCGCCCGCGAGATCGCGGGCCTGCGGGCCGGCTCCCCGGGAACCCACGATCCCGGCTGAGCCGGCGGCGGAGGCCGAGCACTTGTGAACGTCTTCACAAGCGTTACGTTTGGGGACATGGCGCATAGGGGCACCCGACCACACCGGATCCTCATCCTCGGCGGCGGCTACGTCGGCCTGTACACGGCACTGAGCCTGCAGTCCGATCTGAGCCGAGACGAGGCGTCGATCACCGTCGTGGATCCGCGCTCGTACATGACCTACCAGCCGTTCCTGCCCGAGGCCTCCGCCGGGTCGCTGGAGCCGCGGCACGTCGTCGTCCCGCTGCGGCGGGTGCTGCGCCACTGCGAGGTGATCAACGCGCGGGTGGCCTCGCTCGACCACACGGCCCGCTGCGTCCGGCTCGAGCCGCTGGCCGCACCCGCCTACGACTGCCCCTACGACACCGTGGTGATCGCTCTGGGCTCGATCGCCCGGACCCTGCCGATCCCCGGCCTGGCCGAGTTCGGCGTGGGGTTCAAGACCGTCGAGGAGGCGATCTACCTGCGCAACCAGGTGCTGCGCTGCCTCGACGTCGCGGAGTCCACCACCGACGCGGAGCGCCGGGCCCGGGCACTGAGCTTCGTGTTCGTCGGCGGCGGGTTCGCCGGCGTGGAGGCGATGGCCGAACTGGAGGATCTCGCCAGGGACGCCACCCGCTACTACCGCACGGTCACCCCGGACGACCTCAGGTTCGTCCTGGTCGAGGCCAGCGACCGGATCCTGCCCGAGGTGGGTGCGGACATGGGGCGCTACACCGTGGAGGAACTGCGCGGGCGGCGGATCGAGGTCAAGCTGCAGACCAGGCTCGAGTCCTGCGTCGACGGCATGATCGTGCTCTCCGACGGCAGCCGGTTCGCCAGCGACACCCTGGTCTGGACGGCGGGCGTCAGGTCCAACCCGGTGATCGGGACGTTCGGCCTGCCGCTGGACGACCGGGGCCGGCTGCAGTGCACCCCGGACCTGCGGGTGGCGGGTGTGGACGGCGCGTGGAGCGCCGGGGACGTCGCCGCCGTCCCCGACCTCACCGTCCCGGGAGCCTTCACCAGTCCCAGCGCGCAGCACGCCGTGCGCCAGGCCCGGTGCCTGGCGGGCAACATCGTGGCGTCGCTGCGCGGCCGGCCGCTGACCGAGTACCGGCACCGGTACGTCGGCTCGGTGGCCAGCCTGGGGCTGCACAAGGGCGTCGCTCACGTGTACGGGCTGAAGGTGCGCGGCTGGCCGGCGTGGTTCATGCACCGCACCTACCACCTGTCCCGGGTGCCGACCTTCAACCGCAAGGTGCGGGTGGTCGCGGACTGGACCCTGGCGCTGTTCTTCCGCCGCGAGGTCGTCTCGCTCGGGTCGCTGGCGATGCCGTTCAGCGAGTTCCGGGCGGCCAGTGGCGAGCCGGCCGGCGGGTCCTCCCAGGTCGCCGCCCGGCCGGGGGCCCCCGGCGCCCAGGGCTAGCCTTGATGCCGCCCCTGTAGCCCAACGGCAGAGGCAGGCGCCTTAAAAGCGCTGCAGTGCGGGTTCGAGTCCCGCCGGGGGCACGTTCGGGCGTTGCCGCGGCGGAGCGGACCGGTTCCGCTGCCACCCGTGAGGAGGAACACCGCGATGGCGGACCCGCAGGCGACCGAGCGGGTCCGCCGGATCTGGGAGCGCTACGCGCCGCGCTACGACCGTCAGATGCGGGTGTGGGAGCGGTTCCTCTTCGGCGGCAGCCGCGCGTGGGTCTGCGGCCAGGCCACCGGCGAGACGCTCGAGGTGGCTTTCGGCACCGGCCTCAACCTCGGTCTCTACCCGGACGGCGTCCGGCTGACCGGGGTCGACCTCAGCGCGGCGATGCTGGCGGTGGCCGCGAAGCGGGCGGCCGACCTCGGCGCGGAGGCGAGCCTGCGGGAGGCGGACGCGGAGCGGTTGCCGTTCCCCGACGCCTGCTTCGACACCGTCGTGTGCACCCTCGGTCTGTGCAGCATCCCGGACGACCGCGCCGCGATCGCCGAGATGCACCGGGTGCTGCGCCCGGGCGGCCGCCTGCTGCTGCTCGACCACGTGGCGGCGTCCAACCCGGTGCTCCGCGGAGCGCAGCGCATCGTCGAGGTCCTCACCTTCAGGTTCACCGCGGACTACCTGACCCGCCGCCCGCTGCCGATGCTGGAGGGCGCCGGGTTCGTCGTCGAGAGCGGCCAGCGGTTCCGGGCCGGCATGGTGGAACGGGTGCGAGCCGTCAAGAGCACGGCGGGCTGAACCCGCTCTGCCGGCGGCGGGCGCTTTTCACAATGGGAAAGGCAGCGCGCGGAGATCACCCCGCGTCACCTGCGCGGAGGCTCCCGGGACGGCCGGTCCGGCACCGTCCTCCAGGCCCGCGTCCCGTGCCGAACGGCGTGCATCGAGCCGGCCGGGCCCGGGCACGTGAGGCCGAAACCGGGTCTTCCGAGGGAGGACGGGAATCCGCCCGGGAGATCGCGAGCGGGTACCTCATCCGGTGGCGCGCCGGAGCCGCCCGAACAATTCAGAGATACCCGCTGGAATGCTGCGAATAGGCGGATCCCATGGATATCGGGCCGCTCTGCGGCCCGGTTCCGGGCGCCATTCCTGCCGGCGGCGCCGGGGTACCCGCGGTGAGCGGCCGGGCACGTGCCGCATCGCCCGAATCTGCTGCGCTGCGTCTGGCTGTCGTCACAGTGGGTACGCATCCGAAATGCCGTTCTTCATATATCTTCTGCCGCCCCGGGGCCTCGCCCGATCATGTCGCGATCGCGCGAGCGGGTCGTGGTTCCCGTCTGCCGTAACGGCTCCGTGCATGCCCAATGACGATCAGTGAGCCGTCCGGCGGGCGCCGCCGGCGTGTCCGCCTGGCCGGGTCCGGCCCCTGTGGAGCCCCCGTGCGGGGCGTCTGCGCAGGCCGTTCGCCTGCTTCGGCCCGGAAGAGGCGTTCTGATCCGACACTTGGCGTATTTCCTTTGCGTCAAGTACTGGCGTGTTTATCGTCCTGTGATGTTAGATACCGCCCGTGCTGCCGTTGCCGGCGTCCCTGGATGACCTCAGGGAGGCCACCTCGCGATGAGTCTCGACACGTTGATCCGCGGAGTGCCCGACCGCGGTGTCAACGGCGATGTCCAGCCTCACGACAACCTCGCGCACGCCAGGCGGCTGCGTCGGGGTAGCAATCGGTGCGCGCCACCCTGGTGGCGGGACCTCGCCGGCATCCTCGCGTGGCTGAGCGTGTTCATCGTCGTCGCACTGTGGGTGACGAACTGTGGCGTGCAGAGCATCGGCTGGTCGTCCGAGGGGTTCACCAGCCTCGGGCGGCTGTGCGGTCTGCTCGCGGCCGACCTGCTGCTGATCCTGGTCCTGATGATGGCCCGGATCCCGTTCGTCGAGCGCAGCTTCGGGCAGGACGAGCTGTCCCGGCGGCACCGGATCCTCGGATTCGTCTCGTTCGACCTGCTGATGGCGCACATCGTTCTGGTGCTGCTCGGCTACGCCGCGTCATCGCGGCAGGGCATGCTGGCCCAACTGTGGTCCCTGCTGTCCACCTACCCGGGCATGTGGCTGGCCCTGATGGGGGTCGGGGCGCTGGTGATCGTCGTGATCACCTCGATCCGGTACGCGCGGAAGAAACTGCGCTACGAGGCCTGGCACGTGCTGCACCTGTACGCCTACGCGGGGGTGGGGCTGGCCTGGCCGCACGAGGTGGCCACGGGTACGGACTTCGTCATCTCCACCGTGGCGCGCACCTACTGGTGGGTGCTGTGGTGGGCGGCCACCCTCAGCATCCTGATCTACCGGGTGGCGCTGCCGGTGTGGCGGTCGTGGCGGCACCGGTTGATCGTCAGCCGGGTGGTCTGGGAGGCCCCGGACGTCGTCTCGGTGCACCTGACCGGGCGCGCCCTGCGCCGGATGCGGTTGACCGCCGGGCAGTTCATGTTCTGGCGGTTCCTCGACGGCCCGGACTGGCTGCAGGGACACCCCTACTCGCTGTCCGCGGCGCCGACCGGCGACCGGCTGCGGATCACCGTGAAGGGGGTCGGCGACGCCTACGACCGGCTGGCCAGGCTGCGGCCGGGCACGCGGGTGCTGGTGGAGGGCCCCTACGGGCGGCTGACGGCAGCGGTCCGCACCCGGCGCAAGGTCACGATGATCGCCTCCGGCATCGGGATCACCCCGATCCGCGCGCTGCTGGAGGAACTGGAGTACGAGCCGGGCGACGCCACGTTGATCTACCGCGCGAGCAGCACGGACGACCTGGTCTTCCGCGAGGAACTCGAGGAGATGGCCGGGGTGCGCGGCATCCGGGTGTTCTACGTGATCGGCCCGAGGATGTCCGGGCGCCGCTCGTGGCTTCCGGCCGCGACCGCGGGCTGGTCCGACTCGGCCGTGCTGCTGCGGCTGGTCCCCGACATTGCAGGACATGACGTGTACATCTGCGGCAACGACGCCTGGATGGCCACGGTGCAGGAGGCGGTTGTCGAAGCCGGCACCCCGGCGGACAACGTCCACACCGAGCGCTTCGACTGGTAACGAACCCCAGATCCCAACATCACATCAACCCAGCGCGCACCATCGGGAGGGGTGCCGTCATGCGTCGAGTCGTCCTGGTCGCGCTGGTCGTGATCAGTGATGTCGGGCTGCTGGCGGCGTACCACTCGAGCACGGAGGGTAACTGGCCGGCCAGCCTGTCCGGCGGCTCCAGCGGCCCGGGCCTGGGCTTCCGGCCGACCCAGGGGCCGCTGCCTCCGGGCTGGACGGCGTTCGGGTTGCGCGGCGGCGGTGTGGCCGACGGTAAGGGCTCGTTCACCGGGCGGGCCGTGCCCACCCACTGGGGCGACGTGCAGGTCCAGATCACCGTCCGGGACGGCAAGATCGTCACTGTCAACGCCCTGCAGTTCCCGTTCATCCTGCGTCGGGGACAGGAGATCAACTCCTACGCCATACCCACGCTGGACCGGGAGGCCCTGGCCCGGCAGAGCGCGGACATCGACGCGGTCTCGGGAGCGACGGTGACCAGCGACGGGTACGTGTCGTCGCTGCAGTCCGCCATCGACGCCGCGAATCTCTGAGCCGCCCTCCGCCGGGCGGTCGCGGCGCGGAGCCGGCCCTCCGCGCCGCGACCGACCCTTGATCCCGCTGCCTTCCGGCCCCCGCCCGGGGTGCCGCTCCGACACCCCGGAAATGCCCCGGAACCCGGTGCGCGCCGGGAATACTTCTGCGACCGAGGTCCCACGAGAGAACGGAATCCCGCAATGGACTACGTCGCATTTCTTACGTTCCGACCGAGCGTATCCGCCGGTGACCGTGATGCAGGATTAGGGCGCCGGGCGGCATGGCAGTATCCAGCCGGAATCACCCCGATTGCGGAGTACTGGCCGATGGCGTCCTCGGTGCAGGTGGTGTCCATCTTCTCCACCGATTCCCACGCGGCGGTTCTGGAATTGCTGCTGCAGTGGAATGACATCTTCGACATCGACGTCCACCCCGCGCTGTCCGCGTCCGACGGCCTCGCCGCCGGGCAGGAGATCTTCCCGCGGCTGCCCCGGCTCCAGCAGTAAGGGCGGACCCGGCGGGGCCCGGGGAGGCGGTGCCTAGGCTGGCCGCATGGCCGGTGAGCGCGTGCAGGGCCGGGTCTTCGGTGAGGTCGCGGCCGAGTACGACCGGATCCGGCCCGGCTACCCGCGTGCTCTGGTCGACGCCGTCCTGGTTCACACTGCTGCCCCGGGCCCGGCGCTGGAGGTGGGGGCGGGGACCGGCAAGGCGACGGTCGCGTTCGCCGAGCGCGGCCTGACGATCACGGCGATCGAACCGGACCCCGCCATGGCCGAGATGCTGGCCCGGCGCTGCGCCCGGTACCCGGGCGTGAGCGTGGCCGTCAGCGCGTTCGAGGACCACGTTCCGGCGCGGCCGTACGGCCTGGTGTTCAGCGCGCAGGCCTGGCACTGGATCGACCCGCTGCGGCGCTGCCGGCTGGCCGCCGAGGCGCTGGCGCCGCGCGGCAGCCTCGCGCTGTTCTGGAACTTCGACCGGATCCTCGACCGCCGGGTGCAGGACGAGGTGCTGGCTGCGTACCGCGCCCTGGTGCCGGACCTGGTCTGGGACACCGAGGCCGCCGACGAGGGCGGGTTGCTGGAGGCCTGGCCGGGTCCGGAACTGGTCGCCTGCGATCACCTCACCGATGTCCAGGCCCGGCTGTTCCGCTCCGGACGGATCCTGACCCGAGCGGACTACCTGGCCTTCCTGTCCACGCACTCGAGCATCCGGATGCTCGAACCCTCGGCGCGGGCACAGCTTCTCGACGCCCTGGCGCCGCCATTGCCGGACGTCGTCCGGCTCGACGTCGACACGGTGCTGTACCTGGCGCGGCGTGCCTGACCCGCGCACCCGGGGCCCGGGCACCATCGTGGGATGACGACAGCCGACGGCCACCTGCTGCGCGGGGCCCGCCCCGAGGACTACGACGCGATCGCCGCGGTGGCCGACCTCTGGTGGGGCCGCCCGATCGTCGGCTCGCTGCCGAGGCTGTTCCTCGACCACTTCCATCGCACCAGCCTGGTGGCCGAGGCGCCCGAGGGTCTGGTGGGCTTCCTGGTCGGCCTGATCTCCCCGTCCGCGGCCGGGGTGGGCTACATCCACTTCGTCGGCGTCGCGCCGGCGGCCCGGAACCGCGGGCTGGCCCGCACCCTGTACGACGCGTTCTTCGCGCTGGCCGCGGGACACGGGGTCCACCGGGTGAAGGCGATCACCTCACCGGTCAACCAGGGCTCCGTCGCCTTCCACCGCCGGATGGGGTTCTCCGTGCGCGGTCCGGTCCCCGACTACGACGGTCCGGGCCGGGACATGATGGTGTTCGAACGAGCCGTCGCACCCGGGGGAGCGGGCCGGGACACCTCCGGCGCGGTGCCCTGACACTGTTCGTGTGATCCGGCGAAGCCCCCCGCCGACCCCCGTGTGGCTGCTCGACGTGGACGGGGTGCTCAACGCCGCCGACCCGGGGTGGGACGGCGAACCGCGGCAGGGCCGGGCCGTCGCCTACGGCGTGAGCTACCGGGTGCGCTGGGCGCCCGACCTGGTGGGGCGGATCCGGCAGGTGCACCGGTCCGGCACCGTGGAGATCCGCTGGGCGACCACCTGGGTGGACGAGATCGGCGAGATCGAGCGGCTGCTCGGCCTGCCGCGGTTCCCGCTGGCGTTCAGCGGGCTGGGCACGGCACCGGCCGTCGCGGCCCCCGGTGTGAAGTGGCGGGCGGCCCTGGACGTCGTCGAGGTCGAGCGCCGTCCGCTGGTGTGGACCGACGACGCGATCCCGAGCCTGGGCCGGCAGCTCCGGCGGCTGGGTGCCGGCGGGCTCCCGGTGATGCTGGTGGCGCCGGATCCGTTCACCGGGCTGCAGCCGGAGCATCTCGACGCGATCGAGGCCTTCCTGCGTGACCCGTGGGCCGCCGTCGGCGACGCGTGAGCCCCGTGCCGGGGTGACCGAGCGCGCGGTCAGGCGATCGCCCGCACCCGCCCCCGCCGGGCCTTGACCGCGTACATCGCGGCGTCCGCGTCGTGCAGCACGCTGGCCGGGTCCTCCCCGGCGTCGGCGACCCGGGGGCCGACGCTGATCCCGACCTCGACCCGGCCGACGGACAGCCGGTAGGGCCGGGAGACGGCGCGCTCCACCCGGGCGGCGGCGGCCCGGGTCTCGATCGAACCGACCGCCGGGATCAGGACGACGAACTCGTCGCCGCCGATCCGGGCGACCAGGTCGCCGTCCCGCACCGAGGCGGACAGCCGGCGGGCGACCTCGATCAGCAGTTCGTCGCCCACCGCATGCCCGTAGGTGTCGTTGACGTTCTTGAAGGCGTCGAGATCGCAGAACAGCAGGCCGCAACCCAGCCCCCGGCCCGGATCGAGGTGCGCGGCCAGCGCGGTCTCGAAGGCCACCCGGTTGCCCTGGCCGGTGAGCGGGTCGGTCTGCGCGCGCTGCTTCCACGCGGCCTCAGCCTTGCGGTGCTCGGTCACGTCGATGCCGGTCCCGACCAGGTGGCGCAGGTCGCCGTTGCGGTCCCGCACCGAGGTGTAGCTCCAGGCGATCCGGTGCCGGTTGCCCAGCGCGGACACCCACAGCTGCTCGAACGGCGCGGGTTCCCGTCCCTGGTGCACCACGAAGAAGCGGCTGCGGGTCGCCTCGGCGTCCTCACCGGGCAGCACCTCCCAGACCGGCAGGCCGGTCGGCGGCGGGGCACCCTCCTCGAGCAGCTGCGCGCAGGCCTGGTTGAGCCGCATGATCCGGGCCTGCCCGTCGAGGACGAGCAGCATCACGGCGGCGCCGTCGAAGGCGGCCGCCAGCAGGTGGGCCTCCTTCCCGGGACCACTGCCGCCCTCTGGCTGGGCTGCGTCGTCCCGGGAAGGGGACGAATCCGGACGCGCTGCCATGTCCCCTTCCCAAAACGCACCTGGCGGACCCGGCCCGCGGCCCGGCCCTGCGTCCTCACCCCGGTCGGCAGAGGCCACGCTGTGACATCGGCAGGACCGGATGGCGTCTGGAGCGTCCGCCAGGCCGCGCCGACCGCCCGAAAGGGACGAATCGGCGGGCGTCGAACGTCACGGAGGCCGCCGGTACCCGGGCGCGGCGGCGGGGCCGCCGCGCCCGGGCCGACCTCCTGACCGGCTACGGCTGGTCTTGCTCGCCGGTCAAGTACCCCCGGTGCTCGTGCTCCAGCGCGATCTCGTCGGCGGAGGTGACCCCCGGGGGCAGGTCGATGGTGTGCTTCGGGCCCGTGTACCAGTGCTTGGCGGTCACGTGCCAGGCGATCCACAGCACGAACAACGAGCCGAGGGTGAGGATCGGGGCGTAGTTGACGTACTTCCAGGAGAAGTTCTCGTTGAACAGCCAGCCGGCCGGGGTGATCGGCAGGATGAAGTAGACCGTGATGACCGCGATCTCCCCGACCGCGACCAGGTTCATCCACTTGTACTTCGAGCCCAGCGTCCACGGGCCGGGGGTGAACGAGTCGCCCGCCCGCCAGCGCAGGAAGATCGGGATCGCGAAGGCGAGGTAGAGCCCGATCACGGTGACCGACACCACCGCGTAGAAGGCCACCGGCACCGGGGCGCCGTTGATGTCGACCTGGACCAGCGCGGGAAGCGTGATGATCAACGCGACCACCGCCGACGCAATGACGGCGTTGGCCGGGACCTTGGTGGCCGACAGCTTGGTCCACAGCTTCGAGCCGGGCACCGCGCCGTCCCGGCTGAACGCGAACATCATCCGCGAGCAGCTGGTCAGGCAGGACGTCGTGCAGAAGAACTGGCCGACGGTGGAGATCAGCAGGACCGTGCCGGCCCAGCTGCTGGACAGCGCCTGGTTGAAGATCAGGGCGACGCCGCCGCCGCCCTTGGTGACGGCGTCCGGGTCCTGGACGGCGAACAGGAACGACAGCAGCAGGATCCAGCCGCCGATCGCCGAGTAGAAGATCGACTGCCACAGGCCGCGGGCGGCGCCGTTGGCCGCCTTCTGGGTCTCCTCCGACAGGTGGGCGGAGGCGTCGAACCCGGTGATCGTGTACTGGGTGAGCAGGAAGCCCAGCGGCAGCACGAGGATCCAGTACAGGCTGGAGGAGTACCCCGAGTTGTTGATCCGGTCGGTGAACACGAACGACGGGCTCTGGTGGTGCTTCGGGAGGAACACCAGGATCAGCACGACGATCGAGGCGCCGAACACGTGCCACCACACCGAGACGTTGTTCATGATCGCCATCAGGTGGCCCCGGAAGATGTTGAGCACGCCGGCGATCAAGAGGATCACGATGAAGATACCGAACACCCGGGTGAGCGAGTAGCCGTCCGCCCAGGAGCTGCTGAAGGTGCTCAGCGTGAGGTCGAGGAAGGTCGCGCAGCCGTAACCGACCGACGCGACGACGGCGAACAGCCCGATCAGGTTGAGCCACCCGGTGTAGTAGCCGGCCTTGGCGCCGCCCAGCCGCGAGGCCCACCAGTAGATCCCGCCCGAGGTCGGGAAGGCCGAGACCATCTCGGACATGGTGAACCCGATCAGCAGGATGAAGGCCGAGATGATCGGCCAGCCCCAGGAGATCGCGATCGGGCCGCCGTTGTTCCAGGCCTGGCCGAACGTGGTGAAGCAGCCGGCCAGGATGGAGATGATCGAGAAGGAGATGGCGAAGTTCGAGAAGCCGGACCAGCTGCGGCTCAGCTCCTGCTTGTACCCGAGCTCGGCAAGTCGGCGTTCGTCATCGCTGAGAGTGCTGGGTTCGGCCACTGTGGCTCCCTCCGCCTAGCCGTCGGCCCCGCCGTCGGAACCGCTCAGTCGTCCAGCTGCACGTCGGCGAGCAGCCGGGGCAGATCCGGGCCGTCGAACTCTGCGACGGCCCGCTCGTACTTCTCCATTCCCCACGACCAGAAGTCGAAGTCAAGGGGGCTGGCGGCGTCCTGGATGGAGGCCCACAGGGTCCAGCCGTACTTCGACATCAGGCCGAGCAGGCGGGCCCGCGCCACCTTGGCGCGAGACTGCCGCCCGTAGTAGGCCGCCACGAGCTCGTCCAGGCAGTCCAGCGGCAGGGCGGACTCGCTCCAGATGTTGCCCAGCTCGAAGCAGGCGTCGTTGTTGCCGGAGTACTCGTAGTCGATCAGCCACAGCCGCCGGCCGTCGTCGATGATGTTGGCGGCCAGCAGGTCGTTGTTGCACGGCACCGTCGCCTCGGCGCGCACGGCCAGCGCCGCGCGGACATCGTCCACCTGCGGCATGAACTCCAGGTAACGCGCAGGCAACCGGAACCCCCGCTCGCGCACGATCTCCAGGTAGCCCTGCTGGACGGCGAACATGTCGAAGTCGCTGACGAACCTCGGCCCCTCGTGCAGCCTCCGGCAGGTCTCGGCGACCCGGGCCAGGTTCGCGCTGTCGCGCAGGTCCGCGGGGGTGTAGGTGCGCCCCTCCACCCATTCGATCACCAGCACCCGGGCCTGCGGGACGTAGTCAACGACCCGCGGCGCGACCCCTGAGGACGCCGCGGCGAGCGAGTTGCGGTACTCGGCCTCCCGGTCGATCGCCAGCAGCGAGCCGGTCTCGCCGGCCAGCCGGGCGACGTACCTGCCCGCGGCGGTGATGACCAGGAAGTTGAGGTTGGTCAGCCCACCCTCCAGCGGGAGCACCTGGCGGGGGGGCGCCAGGCTGGTCGCGGCGTCCAGGCGCGCCACGACGTCCAGGGGCAGCCCCGCCTCGCCCCCGGGCGGCGGGGACGGCGTCACGGCGGCGTGCGGGGGCGCGGCGCGGAGCGTGGGTGCACTCACGCCTCCTCCTTGCCGTCGGACCTCGGCGCCCGGCCCGGATCGTGGGGTCCGATCGCAGTGGCCGGTGCGGGGATGCTAGGGCAGGCCCAGATCAAGGGTCTAGACCCTAAGGTTGTGTCCGACCTACAGTCCGCGCATGCCAGCGGCCGCGGCCGGCGCGGCAGCGCCGGAGGGACGGGCGGGGGACGGGACGTCGCCCGGCGGGCGCTCGTCGCCGTCCGGCGCTGGCCTGCCGGGTTCGGCCCGGTTCGTGATCATCGGTGGCGGGGTGGGCGGTGCCAGCGTGGCCTACCACCTGGCCGAGCGCGGCGAGCGGGACGTCCTGCTGGTCGAGCGGGCCGAGCTGACCAGCGGGTCGACCTTCCACTCCGCGGGACTGGTCGGGCAGCTGCGGGCCGATCCCACCCTGACCCGGATGAACGTCTACTCGGTGGAGCTGTACCGCCGGCTGCAGGGCGGGGACCAGCCGGTCGGCTGGACCGAGTGCGGCGGGATCCGGCTGGCGTCCAGCCCGGAGCGGCTGGCCGAGATCCGCCGGCAGATCGGCTGGGCCCGGTCCTTCGGCCTGGACCTGCACGAGATCTCGGCCCGGGAGGCGGCCGACCTGTTCCCGCTGATGGATGCCCGCGGTGTGGTCGGCGGCGCCTACCTGCCCTCCGACGGCTACCTCGACCCGGCCCAGCTGTGCTACGCGCTGGCGGCAGCCGCCCGGCGCGGCGGCGTGCGGATCAGCACCCGGACCCGGGTGCTGGGCATCGACGTGCGCGAGGGCCGGGTGCACCGGGTGCGGACCGACGCCGGGGACGTCGAGTGCGAGGTGGTGGTCAACTGCGGCGGGATGTTCGCCGCGGAGATCGGGCGACTGGCCGGGGTGCGGATCCCGCTGGTGCCGATGTCCCACCAGTACCTGGTGACCGAGCCGTTCCTGGGGCACGGCGCGGTCGGCCCGACCGGCGCGCTGCCCACGCTGCGCGACCCGGACCTGCTCGTCTACTTCCGCCAGGAGGTCGACGGCCTGCTGATGGGCGGGTACGAGCGCGATCCGCGCCCGTGGTCGGCCGGGCCGGACCGAGTCGACGAGATCCCGCCGGACTTCAACGGCCGGCTGCTGCCCCCGGACTGGAGCCGGTTCGAGGAGATCACCGGCAACGCGCAGGTGCGGGTCCCGGCGATGGCGGACGTCGGCCTGCGCCGTCTGGTCAACGGGCCGGAGGCGTTCACCCCGGACAACGAGTTCTGCCTGGGCGAGACCGAGGTGGCCGGGTTGTACGTGGCCGCCGGGTTCTGCGCGCACGGGATCGCCGGCGCCGGGGGGATCGGCCGGCTGATCGCCGCCTGGATCGCGGACGGCGACCCGGGCCTGGACGTCGCCCACATGGACATCCGCCGCTTCGGCCGGCAGTACGCCTCGCCGTCCTACACCCTCAAGCGGACGCTGGAGACCTACCGCACCTACTACGACATCCGCCATCCCTACCAGGACCGGACCGAGGGGCGCCCGCTGCGGACCTCCCCGGCCTACCCGTGGCACGCCGGGCACGGCGCGGTCTTCGGGGAGAAGGCCGGCTGGGAGCGGGTCAACTACTACGAGTCCAACGCCGCGGCCGGCGACGACGCGCTGCGCCCGCCCGGGTGGGCCGGGCGGTTCTGGTCCCCGGCGATCGAGGCGGAGCACCGCGCCACCAGGCAGGCCGCCGCGCTGTTCGACGAGTCCTCCTTCGCCAAGATCGAGGTCACCGGGCCTGAGGCTCCGGCGTTCCTGGAGTGGGTCTGCGACAACCAGGTGGCGCGCGAGGTGGGCCGGATCACCTACACCCAGATGCTCAACGCCCGGGGCGGCATCGAGGCCGACCTCACCGTGACCCGGACCGGGCCGGAGGCGTTCCTCGTGGTCACCGGCACCGCCTACGGCAGCCACGACCTGGCCTGGCTGCGCGCCCAGGCGCGCTCCCGGGGGGCGGCGGTGCGGATCGGCGACGTCACCGGGCAGTTCTGCTGCTACGGCCTGTGGGGGCCGCGCGCCCGCGACGTGCTCTGCGGGCTCACCCCGGCCGATCTCGACGCCGCCGCCTTCCCCTTCCTCACCTCGCGGGAGATCACCGTCGGCGACGTCCCGGTCCGGGCGTCGCGGGTCACCTTCACCGGTGAGCTGGGCTGGGAGCTGTACGCCTCGACCGAGTACGGCGCGGGGCTGTGGCGGTGCCTGTGGGAGGCCGGGCAGGAGGCGGGGATGCTCGCCGCCGGGTACCGGGCGATCGACAGCCTGCGGCTGGAGAAGGGGTACCGCGTCTGGGGCGGGGAGGTCACCCCTGAGACCACCCCGTACGAGGCCGGGCTGGGCTTCTGCGTCCGGCTGGACAAGCCGGGCGGCTTCCTCGGCGCGGAGGCGCTGGGCGAGGCGGCGCGGCGCGACCCGGAGCGCCGGTTGTGCTGCCTGGTGCTGGACGGCGGTCAGGGCGTGCCGCTGGGCAACGAACCGGTGCGTGCCGCCGGCGGCCCCGTGGTCGGGCGGGTGACCTCGGGCGGGTACGGGTACACCGTGCGGGCCGCGATCGCCTACAGCTACCTGCCTGCGGAGCTGTCCGAACCCGGGACCCCGATCGAGGTCGGGGTCACCGGGGAGTGGGCGGGCGGCGCCGTCGCCGCGGAGCCGCTGTACGACGCCGCCGGCTCCCGGCTCCGCGCCGGGTGATCAGCCCGCGGTGTAGCCGCTGCGCACCGAGATCCGGATCCGGTCCGGCCGGAACAGGTCGCGGGCGTGCTCCACCGGGCTGCCCCAGGCGGTGTAGGCCGTCCGGGTGATCAGCATCAGCGGTGAGCCGGCGGGGATCCCGAGCAGGGCGGCGACCGACTCCTCGGCGGTCACCGGCTCGAGGAACTCCGAGGCGGTGTGCGGCCCGTATCCGTAGCGGCGGCGCAGCAGCGTGTACAGCGACCCGGTGAGCGGCTGCTCGAGCAGGTCCGGAAGGGCCTGGGCGGGGAAGAACGAGCGCTCCAGCGCCAGCGGCGTCCGCCGCGCGGTGCGCACCCGGACCACCGAGTGCACCGGCGCGCCGGCCTCCAGCTCCAGGGCCCGGGCGACCGCCCGGGAGGCCGGCAGCGTGACCGCCTCGATCAGCCGGGCACCCGCGCGGACGTGCGCCCGGCGCATCTGCTCGGTGAACCCGGCCAGGCCGGTGAGGTCGCACTCCACCTTCGGCTCGATGATGAAGGTCCCACCGGTGCGGCCGGGGATGCGCTCCACCACGCCCCGACCCTCCAGCCCGGCCAGGGCCTGGCGCAGGGTCATCCGGCTGACCCCGAAGGTGGCGGCCAGATGCTGCTCCCGGGGCAGCCGGTCGCCGGGGGCCAGGTCCCCGCGCGCCAGCGCCGCGAGGAACCACTGCTCGATCTGCTGGTGGGCGGGCGTGCCGGGCTGCCGCCGGAAGTCCACCGCCCCGTTGAGGGCCTCGGCGATCGTGGCTCACCTCCCTCCGCGCGGTGGGAAGCCCATAGTGGGTCAACCTCGACGCTGCGTGCCAGGCGTGGCGCTGCGGGAACCGTACGCCCGCCATGAGCATTACCGTGTCGTAGGCCGCTGCGCGCGGCGTCGTCCCGGCCGCCCGGCGCGGCCGGTCTCCCACGGAGGGACTGATGGAGAGCACGAACCCCGTGTTCGCGCGGAGTCGGGAGTTCAACCGCGGCGGATACGCGACGTTCGGCAGCGGCCCGGCGGCCGGCCAGGCGGGTGGCACCGCGAGTGCCACGGAACTCGAGGAGCTCTACGCCGCCCCGTCGGCCACCCCGGTGCAGACCGGCCGGATGACGATGGACGACGTCGTCATGCGCACCGCGATCCTGTTCGGCTTGCTGCTGGTCACCGCGGGCGGCAGCTACGTGATCGGTGCGTCGCTCGGCCTGGTCCTGATCGCCATGGTGATCGGTCTCGGGCTGGGCCTGTTCATCGCGATGAGCCGGACCGTACGGCCCGGCCTGATCATGCTCTACGCGGCGGTCGAGGGGGTCTTCGTCGGCGGGATCAGCGCCGCCTATGCCCACATCTACGAGGGCATCGTGGCCCAGGCCGTGCTCGGCACCCTGGCGGCGTTCGCGACGATGCTCGTGCTGTACCGCACCGGCGTGATCAAGGCCACCCCGAAGTTCACCAAGGTGCTGATCATCGCCGGGGTGGGCTACCTGGTCTTCGGCCTGGTGCACCTGCTCGGCGTGTGGCTGCACCTGTGGTCGAGCATCTACGGCGGCAGTGGCTTGATCGGCGTGCTGGTCAGCGCGTTCGGGGTGGTGCTCGCCTCGCTGTACCTGGTGCTCGACTTCGACTTCGTCGAGCAGGGGATCCGCAACGGCCTGCCCGAGCGGTACGCGTGGACGGCGGCCTTCGGCCTGGTGGTCACCCTGGTCTGGCTGTACCTGGAGATGCTGCGCCTGCTGGCCATCCTGCGTGGAAACAACTGAGCCGAGCCAGGCTCCGCCCGGGGCGCGGCCGCAGCTGACCGCCTGGCACCCGCCGCGGCGGGTTCTGGAGGTGGCCGAACTCGTCCTCTCCGGGCTCACCGGCGGGACCACCGGTGGGTCGACTGCGGCGGACGGCGCGCTGCCGGTGGGCCTGCCGGCGCCGCCCGAGGTGCTGCAGGCGGCGGTGCGGGACGGCGGCGTCGTCCTGGAGGACGCCGAGGGCATACCGGTCGCGACGCTGCGCGAGCCTCGGGTCGTGGCCGGCGGAGGGCTGGACGGGCGGCTGGAGGCGGGCCGCCCGTTCGCCCACGGCCCGCTGCGCGAACAGCGGCGCCCGCCGCAGCAGGTGCGCGCCGAGCTGCTGCCGGGCCGGACCCTGGCCGTCGCCGTGGACGGGTCGCTGGACGCCGGATGGCCGGGGCGGATCGGTGCGGCGGCGGAGCGCCGGCAGGCCGGGCAGGTGCTGGTCCTGGCGCTGGTCGGGGACGGCCGGCGACGTGACCTGCCGCCCGCGGCGCTGCTGCGCGCCGCCACGGCCGCCGCCGCGGAGCTGCCGCTGCCGGCGCTGACGGTCCCGGTGGCGGTGCCGCGCTGGCCCGGGGACGGCGCCGCGGGCGATCGCCTGGTCGCCGCCGCCGCCTCGGCGCTC
>Ga0187788_10000142_pt1 | contig 18250 bp, 15 predicted proteins | sample 1015_BV01_MP10_2_FD_133008 | JGI IMG/M metagenome (GOLD analysis project Ga0187788, IMG submission 133008) | Tropical peat soil microbial communities from peatlands in Department of Meta, Colombia - 1015_BV01_MP10_20_MG | ecosystem: Environmental > Terrestrial > Soil > Wetlands > Peat | place...
ATGGCAATCAAATTTGGCCGCCCGATCGAAAGCCGTACCCGGTTCACCACGGTGGAGACCTCGCCGGCGGCGGAAAACGAACGGCTTGACCTTGCAGTGCGCATGCGCCGCAATCGGCGGAGTGAGTGGGCGCGCCGCATGGTGCGTGAGCACACACTAACCACCGATGATCTGATTTGGCCCCTGTTTCTCATGGAAGGCGACAATGCGCGCTCGCCAGTCCCCTCCATGCCGCATGTTGAACGGCTGTCGATCGATCAGGCGGTGCGAGAAGCCGAGCGCGCAGCCAAACTGACGATACCTTGCATCGCCCTTTTCCCCTACACCGATCCTGAATTGCGCGATGAGACAGGCAGCGAAGCGCTCAATCCCGAAAATCTTGTTTGCCGCGCCATTCGCGCGATAAAAAAAGAAGTACCGGATATCGGTGTTCTGTGTGATGTGGCACTCGACCCCTTCACCAGCCACGGCCACGACGGCCTGTTGCGTGACGGCATCATCCTCAACGACGAGACCGTCGCCGTACTGGCCAAACAGGCCGTGCTTCAGGCGGAGGCGGGCTGCGACATCATTGCGCCCTCCGACATGATGGACGGACGCGTCGCGGTCATCCGCAAGGCACTCGATGCCGCCGATCTAACCGACGTGTCGATCATGTCCTACGCGGCGAAATACGCTTCAGCTTTCTACGGGCCGTTCCGCGATGCCGTCGGGTCGGCAAAGACGCTCACGGGCGACAAACGCACCTACCAGATGGACCCCGCCAATTCCGATGAGGCGCTGCGCGAGGTCGCGCTTGATATCGAGGAAGGCGCCGACATGATCATGGTCAAGCCCGGCCTGCCTTATCTCGATATCGTCGAACGCGTTAAAGAGACATTTGGGATGCCGACGTTCGCCTATCAGGTGTCAGGCGAGTACGCGATGATCATGGCGGCCGCACAGAATGGCTGGCTCGATAGCGAGCGCGCCATGCTCGAAAGCCTTATTGCCTTCAAACGCGCCGGCGCCGATGGCGTGCTTACGTATTTTGCCCCGCGCGTGGCAGAAAAGCTACGATCCGAAAAATAGCTTTGCAATGCTCGAACCACATTCCGCTCATTCCCGCGTAAGCGGGAATCCAGAGCCACAATCTCCGAGTTTGCATCGTGTCCTGGGTCCCCGCTTCCGCGGGGACGGGCGGCTTGTTGGTCGCATGCAGTCAAAACTGGAAGTTCGCAATGGGTGAATTCGCCATCGGTCAAGGCGTGTCGCGTTTCGAAGACCCGCGGCTGATCCGCGGAGGCGGCAAATATATCGACGATGTCGTCTATCCCGGCATGGCGTTCGGTGTGGTGCTGCGCTCGCCGCACGGCCACGCCAAGATCAATTCGATCAATACTACTGGCGCCAAGACCGCGCCTGGTGTGCTGGCCGTCATCACCGCCACCGATTGGAAAAGGGCGGGTTTGGGCGAATTGCCGTCGCATGGCGGGCTCAAGCGCCGCGATGGATCGCCGATGTTCAAGCCACCTTATCCGGTGCTCGCTGAGACCCACGTGCGCTGGGTCGGCGATCCGGTCGCGTTTGTGGTCGCAGAGACTCAGGCCCAGGCGGCGGACGCCGCCGAAATGATCGAGGTCGATTACGAACCGCTACCGGCGGTGGTCTCCACTGCCAAAGCGATCGAGCCGGACGCCGCTAAGGTCTGGGAAGGCAGCGCCGACAACATAAGCTTCGTCGAGCTGATCGGCGACAAGGCCGCGACCGACGCCGCCTTCGCCAAGGCCACGCACATCGTGAAACACCGTTTCGTCATCAACCGTGTGACAGCCGCATCGATGGAGCCGCGCGGCGCGGTCGGGGTCTATCTGCCGGGGGAAGACCGTTACATTATCCACTCGCCGGTGCAGCGCGCGCATCCTTATCGGAGCGAACTGGCAAAACAGGTTCTCAAGGTACCCGAGAGCAAAGTGCGGGTCATCTGCATCGATGTCGGCGGCAGCTTCGGCATGAAGACGCCGGTGTTCAATGAAGCGCCACTGACTTTATTCGCGTCCAAGTTGACTGGTCGGCCGGTTAAATGGATGAGCACGCGCACCGAGGCGTTCCTAAGTGACGCGCAGGCGCGTGACAATGTCACCGAGGCCGAACTCGCACTCGACAAAGACGGCACTTTTCTCGGGCTTCGCGTGAAGACCATCGCGGCGATTGGCGCCTATCTGCAAAACAACATGCCCGCATTTTTCCTCAATGCCGGCACGTTAGCTGGTTGTTACCGCACGCCCGCCGTCTACGCCGACATCACCGCCGTCTTTACCAACACCAACCCGGTCCGTCCCTATCGCGGCAACGGCCGCCCGGAGGCCGCTTATGTAATCGAACGCATCATAGATATTGCCGCGGACGAGCTGAAGATCGATCCGTTCGACTTGCGGCGACGCAATTACATCTCGCCCAAGCAAATGCCCTTCAAGACTGGACTCACGTTCACCTATGACTGCGGAGAATTCGAAAAGAACATGGATCTGGCGCTGGAGCTGCATGATAGCGCCGGCTTCAAACGTCGGCGCGAGGAGGCACGCAAACGCGGCAAGCTACGCGGCCTTGGCATTTCCAACACCATCGAACGCGCCGCAGCACCGGGCACCGAAGGTGCCGAGGTGCGTTTCGACCGCGGCGGCAGCGTGACGTTGTTTTCAGGTTCAGTGACTGCGGGCCAGGGCCACGAAACCGTGTTCAAACAACTGGTATGTGACCGCCTCGGACTGCACCCTGATGATGTGCGATACGTGCAAGGTGACACCGACGAGGTATTTTACGGTGAAGGCACCGGCGGTTCGCGCACTTCGACCATGTCCAGCGCGGCATTTCTGATGGCGACCGACAAGGTGATCGAAAAAGCCAAGGCGATCGCCGCGCATGCGTTCAAGATTGACATCGCCGATATGAATTTCGCCGAGGGCGTTTTTTCGTCGCCGAAGACCAACCGGACCATAACCATCAAGGAAGTCGCGATCGATTCTACCAACCCCGCCAAGATTCCGTCCGCCATGGAACCGGGCCTGTTCGCTACAGCTGTCTACAAGGCGCCGGTCAATAATTATCCAAACGGCTGTCACGTTTGCGAAGTGGAGATCGACAAGGAAACCGGCGTGGTCGACATCGTGCGCTACAGCGTAGTGGATGATGTCGGCACGGTGCTCAATCCGATGTTGCTGCATGGCCAGATCCACGGTGGCGTCGCGCAAGGTGCGGGCCAGGTGCTGATGGAAGACATCCATTTCGATGCCAGCGGCCAACTCGTCACCGCATCGTTCATGGACTACGCCATGCCGCACGCGCATAACCTTTGCGACATCGAGGTCGAATCCAATTCTGTCCCGACCCGGACAAATCCGCTGGGTACCAAGGGCGCCGGTGAAGCCGGCAATGTGGGCGCGCTACCCGCGGTCGCCAACGCGCTGGTCGATGCCCTCTCCGAATTCGGCGTCAAACACATCGAAATGCCGGCTACGCCCGAGCGCATATGGCGGGCGATGCGCGGCTAGTCGACTTAGGCCTTATACTGGCTCGTGATTCGATCCAACCCGCGCCGTATTGCGTCCCGCCCAGGAGATTCCCATGCGCAATGTCGGACGCAAGCTGGCGTTTGTGCTCGCCTCCACCAATCAGGGGGCGATGATCGTCAACCGCTTCGACTACAGAATGGTCGGCCCGGATAGCGGCTTCGGCGTGGGCTTCCAGCTTCTCGAACAAGGCGCGTTCGACCCGGTCGAGGTCGAGCTCGCCGTGCAGTTACTCGAGGCACGCCGCAGATATCACGGCGACGGCGCGATCGCGATCGATTGCGGCGCCAATATCGGCGCGCACACAATCGAATGGGCGATCGCCATGACCGGCTGGGGCTCCGTGATCGCGATCGAGGCGCAAGAACGTGTCTACTACGCGCTCGCCGGCAACATTGCGCTCAACAACTGTTTCAACGCGATCGCCATGCACGCCGCGGTGTCGTCGGAAGCCGGCATCATGAAAATCCCCAGCCCTAATTACCTGACCGCATCGAGCTTCGGCAGCCTTGAATTGCGGCAGCGCGATAACAACGAGTTCATTGGCCAAACTATCGACTATTCCGACGCAAAAATGGTCCCGGTTCAGAAGATCACGCTCGACTCGCTTGAGCTGGCGCGCGTGGATCTCATCAAGATCGACATCGAAGGAATGGAGATGGAAGCGCTGGAAGGCGGCCGCCAGCTCATCGAGAAATGCCACCCGATCCTGCTGATCGAACAGATCAAGACCGGACGTGAGCAGCTTCGCGTCTGGTTGCAAGAACGCGGCTATATGGTTTTTGACGCCGGCATCAATTTGCTGGCAATCCACAACAGCGACGCGACGCTGAATGAGCTGAACGAAAGACTGGCACAGACGCAATCGTCAGCGGCTTAAGCTCACTCGATCGCCGCTCCCGCCTCAATCCGTACCGGCGAGTAGCCGTCGGCGGCGAATGCCGCCATGATTTCCTCGGCATGAGCGGCATCCCGCGTTTCGATGGTCACGTCGAGCTTGGCGCCCTTGGCCGGCACATCCAGGAACAATCTGCGGTGGTCCACTTCCAGGATATTGGCGCCAAGTGCGCCAATGCGCGTTGCTATCGCCCCGAGCACACCTGGCTGATCCGGGATGATCAGGCGGAACGACACGATTTGGTCCTCGCGCTCGAGCTCCCTCACCATGACCGACGCAAGAACGCGCGGGTCGATATTGCCCCCACTTAGCACAAGCCCGACCTTTTTGCCTTTGAATCGTTGCGGCTTTGCCAGCATGGCGGCAAGTCCCGCAGCGCCTGCGCCTTCCGCCATGGTTTTTTGCAGCGTCAGATAGGCGTTCACCGCGCGCTCGAGCTGTGCCTCGTCGACCAGAATAATCTCCGTGACCAATTCTCGGATGATCGGCAGTGTCAGCTTGCCGACATTCTTGACCGCAATACCCTCGGCGAGTGTCGGCCCGCCGAGCGGCCGATTTTCGCCGTGCAGGGCATTCCAAACCGAAGGATAGAGTGCGGCTTCGGCGCCGATGATCTCGATTGCAGGATTTTTCGCGCGTCCGGCGATAGCGTTGCCGGCGATCAGCCCGCCGCCGCCGATCGGGAATACCAGCACCTCAAGACCAGATATGTCCTCGAGCATTTCCACTGCAATCGTGCCTTGCCCAGCGATGATTCGATCATCATCGTAGGGGTGAACCAGCACGAGGTCGCGCTGCATTCGAATTTGCTCGCAACGGTCCTGCGCCTCGGCCACCGATTCCCCATGCAGGAGCACTTCCGCGCCGTGAGACCGCGTCGCCTCAACTTTCACAAACGGAGTCGAAACCGGCATTATGATCGTCGCCGGGATGCCGAGCCGGGCGGCATGGTAGGCAACCGCCTGGGCATGGTTGCCAGCTGACATCGCTATGCCGCCGCGATTGCGTTCGGATGCACTCAAGGACGCGAGTTTGACCAGCGCGCCCCGGTCCTTGAAAGAATTGGTGACCTGAAGATTTTCATACTTGACGTAGACGTCAGCGCCGGTGAGCGCGGAGAGCCTGGGTGCCGGCAACATGGGCGTCCGCAATACGACGCCTTCAATGACACGGCGCGCGGCTTCGATATCGGCAATTGTAACGCTCAACCCATTGACTCCGGGCTCCAACCCCGCACCATGCCGCAAGCAGGCGGAAGGTTCCAGCTGCTGATGGCGGGCTGCCAGGGGAGCCCCTTGCGCGCGGCTGATTCTTTCTCCATCTCGATGGCGAGGGACCGGCATGTCGATTGACATCAAACCCCACGCTTATGATCCGGCCACTCAGCCGGAACTGTTCGAGGGCGTACTGGCGCGGCGCGTGGTCGCGTTCGTCATCGATTTCATTGTCATTTCCATACCGGTGGTGTTGGCGGCGATGTTTATTTTCGCCTTCGGAATCGTGACCCTGGGCCTCGGCTTTGCACTGTACTGGCTGCTGCCAACGGCGACCGTGATCTGGGCGATTGTCTATTTTGGCGTCACCCTCGGCGGCCCGGCGTCAGCCACCATCGGCATGCGAACGATGGACCTGGAGATGCGCACCTGGTACGGCGCGCCGGCTTATTTTGTCCTCGGCGCCGTGCACGCTATCGCTTTCTGGCTCTCGGTGTCGTTCTTTACACCCTTCGTGTTGTTGGTCGCGTTCTTCAACGAACGGGGCCGACTCTTGCACGACATTCTTCTCGGAACGGTGGTCATAAACAATGCCGCGCGTGCGTCGATGTTGCGAACATCCATGCAAGCAGCCCGGACGGGATAAAGGCCTTTGACGGGAAGCAGCCGGCGCGCGATGCTAGCGCCAATATAAACGACATAACGGCCTGATTAGTGACCCAGCATTCTCGCGACACACCGCAATTTTACCTGACGGCGCCTTCGCCGTGCCCCTATCTGGAGGGGCAGGAGGAGCGCAAGGTTTTCACTCATCTGGTTGGTGAACGCGCAGGCGAGCTCAACGATCTGCTCACTCACGGCGGCTTTCGTCGCAGCCAGTCGATTGCTTACCGTCCGGCCTGCGAGGGTTGTCGGGCCTGCGTCTCGGTCCGCGTGGTCGCGGCCGACTTCGAACCTTCCCGCAACATGCGCCGCATTGCAGAACGTAACGCCGACGTGGTTGGCGATATGCGCGCGCCCGCCCCGACCTCCGAACAATATTCGGTATTCCGCGCCTATCTCGACGCCCGCCACCGGGACGGCGGTATGGCAGACATGACCGTGCTCGACTACGCCATGATGATCGAAGACAGTCACGTTGATACGCGCCTGATTGAATATCGGCGACGCGGACCCGATACCGGCATTAACGGCCGTGGTACCGGACATATGCTGGCGGTTGCGCTCACTGACGTCCTTAGCGACGGGCTGTCGATGGTTTACTCTTTTTTTGATCCGGACGAAGGCGACCGATCGCTTGGCACCTTTATGATCCTTGACCACATTGACCGCGCAAACCGCATGGGACTGCCTTACGTCTACCTCGGCTACTGGGTCCCTGGCTCGCGCAAGATGGACTACAAGGGCCGCTTTTTGCCACAGGAGCGGTTGATGCCGTCCGGTTGGAGCCGGGTCGAAAAGTAGCGGCCCTTTATCCGAATAGCTGGTCGGCCAGGAGCTTGAAATTGAGTGCGATCAGCAGCGCCGCCGTCAGCGTGGCCAGCAATGTAACCCAGATCGGTGCCGCGAGCGCGCCCATCTTGCGCCGGTCAGCGGTGAACATTACCAGTGGAATGATCGAAAAAGGCAGCGCAATACCGAGCACGACCTGACTGAAAATCAGGAGCTTCGCCGTTCCGGCTTCGCCGTACCAAATAGTCACGATAGCGGCTGGGGTAATGGCAATCGCTCGCGTTATCAGGCGGCGCGCCCAGGCCGGAAGACGAATGTCAATAAAGCCCTCCATGACAATCTGACCGGACAAAGTCGCCGTCACGGTGGAATTCAGCCCGCAACATAACAGCGCAATACCGAACAGGGTCGGCGCTATAGCGGATCCTAGCAATGGGGCGAGGAACGCATGCGCCTGGTCAAGCTCGGCAACATTGGTTTTTCCCGCTTTGTTGAAAGTTGCCGCGGCCAGAATCAGGATCGCGGCGTTGATGGTCAGCGCAAACATCAGCGCAATTGTGGAATCGATGGTTGCAAGCTTTATCGCCTCACGCCGGTCTTCGACGCTGTCGCCAAATCGACGTGTCTGCACCACCCCCGAATGCAGATAGAGATTATGTGGCATCACCGTCGCGCCGATGATGCCGATCGCGAGATAAAGCATGTCGGGGTTGCGCACGATCTCTGTTGTGGGCGCAAAGCCACGGATAACGGCGCCCCAATCGGGATCGGCCATCGCGATTTGCACGACGAAGCATAGTGCGATCACGCCCATCAGCGTGACAATGAATGCCTCTACCCAGCGGAAACCGAGATTTTGCATCCATAGGATCAAAAATACATCGAGCGCCGTGATCAGCACGCCGATCTCGAGGGGAATACCGAACAGCAGATTGAGGCCGATCGCGGTGCCAATCACTTCGGCAAGATCGGTTGCGCAAATCGCGATTTCGGTCAGCACCCATAAGGGCCAGGACACCGCGCGCGGAAATGCGTCGCGACAGGCTTGCGCCAGATCGCGCCCCGAACCGATCCCGAGCCGCGCGCACAGAGCCTGCAACAGGATCGCCATCAGATTTGAAAGCAGCGCGACGGTCAGCAGCGCGTAGCCAAACTTTGAGCCCCCGGCGAGCGAGGTCGCCCAGTTGCCCGGGTCCATGTATCCGACGGCAACCAGGTAGCCGGGTCCGAGGAAAGCGACGAGCTTTCTTCCAAGTGAACCCGTAGGCCGGGTCGCGATCGAACCAAATACCTCCGCCAAAGGCGGACGGCCGCGCTGGCGTCGCCACCCGGCCGTTTTCTCGCTTCCGTCTGCCCCTACGATTGCATCCATCCTGGAACTTGCAAAAAAGCGCTCGTTTTCAAAGCAATCATACCCTTGTTGCGAATCATTTGCAATTGCATTTGCGCGCCCGCTCCGCATCCGTCAGCACAAGGAGGCGATTCTGAAAGACATCGTCGCGATTGCCGACGGCTACAACATGAGCATCCGCACGGCGGTCGTGGCCGAAGGGGCCGCCGATGAGGCAATCCTCGGCGAGTTCGATCGCCGCAACCACAATCTCGTGGTCACAGGTGTTGGGCGCCGCCTGGGCAAAAAACTTTTCTTTGGCGATACAGCGGCGGCGTTATTGAAAAAGTCCGAACGCTTGCTGCTGTTCGTGGCGAGTTGACGCTAGTCGGCGTCCTCGCCCTCTCCGCCTTTACCGCCGTTTGGCAGGCTGCGGAATTTATTGGTCTTCGGGAAACCCTTGGGCGCGATCCGGCCTGCGTCGGCTCGATTGCCGCGCCAGTCCTTTATTTCCTTCATCGGCAGCGCGAAGCTGCGGCCGGCAGCGTCGGTCCAGGAAAGACCAGCATCGGCCGTGAACGTGGTGACGTCGGAAAGCCCCTTCTCCTTGTAACGCTGCAGGCGCACGCCGCGCCCACGCGCCATCTCGGGGACCTGGTTGAGCGGGAAGATAACCATCTTGCGGTTTGCGCCGATTGCCGCCGCCAGCTCACCCTCGACCGTGGTCATGGCGCGCGCCTTGTCGGGCGCCTTGAGATTGAGGACCTGCTTGCCCTTGCGTGTCGTACCGAGACATTCATCTTCCGCGACGACAAATCCATTGCCGGCCTGGCTCGCCACCAGGAATTTGCGGCCGCCTTGGTAAGCCAGCGCCGCCACCACATCAGCATCCTCGAGATCGATAAACAGCCGCACGGGCTCGCCATGCCCTCGCCCGCCCGGAAGCTTTGAGGCCTCGATCGTGTAGAAGCGACCGTTACTCCCGAAAATCATGACCTTGGCGGTGGTCTCGGTCGGAAACGCGAATTTCAGGGTGTCATCTGTTTTGAAGCTGACGCCTGAGAAGTCAGTGACGTGTCCGCGCAATGCACGGATCCAACCCTTCTCCGATACGACGACAGTGACTGGCTCGCGCACAACCATGGCCTCTTCGATCGCCGCTTCGTCATGCGCCGGCGCAATGCCAAAGGTCGTGCGCCGCTTGCCAATGTCCGTCTTCGGACCAAAAGTCTCCTTAATCTCCTTGATCTGACCGGCAATCGTCTTCCATTGCTGAGCGGTCGATCCGATCAGTGATTTCAGCTTGGTGCGTTCTTCGCGCAGCGCCTTGTCCTCCGCACGAATTTCCATTTCCTCGAGCTTGCGCAAGTTGCGCAGCCGCATGTTGAGGATCGCGTCGGCCTGGACATCGCTGAGCTTGAAGGTCTTCATCAAGACCGGCTTGGGTTCGTCCTCCTTGCGGATGATCTTGATCACCTTGTCGAGGTTGAGATAGGCGACCAGGTAGCCACCGAGCACCTCCAGGCGGTGCTCGATCTCCGCAAGCCGATGCTTCGAGCGGCGCAGCAGCACTTCGCGCCGATGGTCGAGCCATTCGCGCAAGACTTCCGCGAGGCCCAGGACCTGCGGAATCCGGCCCTTCACCAAAACGTTCATGTTGAGCTGGATGCGACTTTCGAGCTCGGTGAGCTTGAACAGCGATTCCATCATCAATTCGGCGTCGACCGAACGCGACCGTGGCTCGATAACCAACCGGACGTCGTCGGCTGACTCATCGCGTACGTCCGCCACCAGAGGTAATTTTTTCTCATTGATCAGTTCGGCGAGCTTCTCTACCAGGCGCGATTTCTGCACCAGCCACGGAATTTCACTGATAACGATAACGTAGGTGCCGCGGCCTGTGTCTTCCTGTTTCCATCGGGCGCGCACGCGGAAGGAGCCCCGGCCGGTGTTGTAGGCTTCGGCGATCATCTCCGGCGTATCGACAATAACGCCGCCGGTGGGGAAGTCGGGTCCCTTGACGTATTTGAGCAAGGTCTTGCTGCGCGCTTTCGGATTGTCGATGAGAAACAGCGCCGCGTCGCACAGCTCAGCTGCATTGTGCGGCGGTATGGAAGTCGCCATGCCGACCGCGATGCCTTGCGCCCCATTGGCGAGCAGATTGGGAAACGCCGCCGGCAGCACCACAGGCTCTTGACTGGTGCCATCATAGGAGCCGCGGAAATCAACGGCATCCTCGTCGATGCCGTCTATCAGCAGCCGCGACACCTCCGTCAACCGCGCCTCGGTGTAGCGCATGGCCGCGGCGTTATCGCCGTCGATGTTTCCGAAATTGCCCTGCCCGTCCACCAGCGGATAGCGCTGGGCAAAATCCTGCGCGAGCCGCACCAGCGCGTCATAGATCGCCTGGTCGCCGTGCGGGTGGAAATTGCCCATCACGTCGCCGACAACCTTGGCCGATTTCTTGAAAGCTGCGCCAGGATCGAGCCGCAACAGACGCATGCCATAGAGAATGCGGCGGTGCACCGGCTTGAGACCGTCGCGCGCATCGGGCAGCGCGCGATTCATGATCGTGGATAGTGCGTAGGCGAGATACCGCTCTTCCAGAGCCTCGCGGAGTGCGACCTCTTCGACCTCGCCTTTGTCCGGGGGAATCAGTCTCTTGCCCATCCCCGAATAGCTAGTCCGTTGCCCCGCGATGAACAAGCGATGAACGATATCGCCATTTATTCTTCGAAATGTTCGGCCATTATTGTGAACCCAGAAGTCTCGACTGTGTTACCTTGCGTATGACTAGCTGGAAAACAGGCTTTTATTGGGATGGAGGAAGCAATGCGCCGGGTCGTTCTTGCAGCTGCCGCGACGCTCACCATTCTTGCGGTGGGGTCATTCGTTCCGAATCGCGCCGAGGCCGTGACGGTCACGACGCCGGCCGCCATTAAGGCCGCTATCGACGATTCCAGCCTGGTCCAGGACATCGCCTGCCGGCGGGTATGGCGATGCGGGCCCTATGGCTGTGGCTGGCGCCGCGTCTGCTGGGGTGGTGGCCCCTACTACCGCTACGGCGGTCCCTACTATTATGGCGGCCCCTACTACTACGGCCGTCCGTACTATCGACGCTACTGGTGGTAGGGCGTCAGGCGACGCTCGGCAGAGCGCGGCTGAGCGCAGCAATGAAGTGCGCACGCTCGTCGCTGAGTGCGAGACCGCGCGCCTCCAGCACATGGCGCGTCAGGAAATACCCCGTGAGGGCAAACCCGTCGGTCAAATCGTGACCGGCGGGCACGGCATCGCGTACGCGCAGGAAGGCCGGCAGCCGTAACATCTTGTCGGACCATGGCGCGCCGGCCGAACGCGAAACCGCACGGCCGGATTTCGGCGAGACATAGACCAGATCGCCGGAAGCGCCCGTGACCACGCACGTCTCGAGATCGAGACCAAATCCAAGTTCGGACAAAAGCTGCAATTCAAACCGCGCGACCATCGGCGCGGCCCGCACCGGGTCATCGAGCTGGTCGAGAATTTCGTCGAGGACTTCGTAGAGGCTGGCGTGAGGATCGCGCTCAGGCAGGAGACGCATCAGCCCCGCGAGATGCGTAACCCCGTAGATCGCGTGCGGGGCGGAAAAGAAGTTCGCTGCCCGCAAACGCAAGCCCTCAACCGTATAGTTGCCAAGATGCTCGTCGAGCCGTGCCCGCCAGGCGGCGCTCACACTGTTACCCGGTTGCAGGACCGGTTTGAGCCGCGAGCCGAAACCACCGCGCACAAGACCAAGATGACGGCCATGCTCACGCGTCATCAGTTCGAGGATGGCGTTTGCCTCTCCGTGACGCCTGACCCCGAGCACGATGCCGTCATCGGTCCATTGCATGTTTGTTAGCACCTCACCCTTCGAGCCGCGCCCTGCGGGCGCTCCTCAAGATGAGGCATCTGAAAAGCCCTCATGGTGAGGAGCGTGGCCAAGCCGCGCGTCTCGAACCATGAAGGCGAGTCCATGACGCCGTCAATCCTTCGGAAACTCCAGTCCCATCGCACGGTAGCGCTCCGGATCTTCGCCCCAGCCCTCACGTACCTTCACGAAAAGGAAGAGGTGCACCTTGGCCTCGACGATTCCGGCAATCTCCTTGCGTGCAGCTTCCCCGATCGCCTTGATGCTCTGCCCGCCCTTGCCGAGCACAATCTTGCGCTGGCTTTCGCGCTCCACATAAATGGTCTGCTCAATGCGGATGTCGCCGCCACGTAGTTCTTTCCAGACCTCGGTCTCAACCGTCGAGTGGTAAGGCAATTCCTGGTGTAGCCGCTCGAACAGTTTTTCGCGCGTGATTTCGGCGGCGAGCTGCCGGATCGGCGCATCCGACATCTGGTCGGGCGGATAGAGCCATGGCCCCGGCGGAACGCGTTGCGCCAGCCATGCCTTGAGATCGGCGACGCCGTCACCCTTCAATGCCGAGATCATGAACGTTGCCTCGAACCTGGCCGTCTCGTTGGAGGTCCTTGCGAGTGTCAGCAGCGTTTCTTTTGCCACCACATCTATTTTGTTGAGGATCAGCAATTTCGGCGCCTTGACGTCGCCGAGCCGCCCCAGAATCCCTTCGGTTTCCTCGTCGAGACCTTTGCGCGCGTCAACGAGTACGCCGACGAGATCGGCCTCATGCGCTCCGCTCCATGCCGTCGTCACCATGGCACGGTCGAGTCGCCGGCGTGGCGAGAAAATGCCCGGCGTATCAACGAATATAAGTTGCGCCTGCCCTTCGACGGTTATGCCGCGGATCAGCATTCGTGTTGTCTGGACCTTGTGCGAGATGATGCTGACCTTGGAGCCAACCAGCGCGTTGAGGAGTGTCGATTTGCCGGCATTGGGCGCGCCGATCAGCGCGACGAAGCCACAGCGTGTGTCACCGCCTTGCGTATGGGCATCAGCCATCTAGCTTGTCCGCCGGCTCGCCGACGCGCGTAAGCATGGCGGCGGCGGCGGCCTGTTCGGCGGCGCGTTTGGAACTGCCGAGCCCTTCCGCCGGCGGCCGATCCGGCAACACGACGGCGACGCGAAATTCCGGGTCGTGATGCGGTCCGGTGCGCGCCAGCTCCCGATAGGCCGGCGTTGGCAGGCCGCGCGCCTGCGCCCATTCCTGCAACATTGTTTTCGGATCGCGCAGCGGAAGGAGCGGCTTGAGCATGCGCTCTTTCCAGAAGCGTCCGATCAGCTCGTCCGCCGCCTCATACCCGCCATCGATAAACGCCGCACCGACCAGAGCCTCGCAGACATCGGCAAGTATCGTCGTGCGCCGGCGCCCGCCGGCGTGCGATTCCGAATTTCCCAATTTGAGCGCAGGCCCCAGATCCATCGCCCGCGCCACTTCGGCGCAGGTTTCCTTGCGCACCAGGTCGGCCAGCCTGCGCGATAGCTCGCCTTCGTTCGCCTTGGGGAAAGCGCGGTAGAGCATGTCGGAGATGACAAGGCCGAGCACATGGTCGCCAAGAAATTCCAGGCGCTGATAGCTGGCCGCGCGATTGCCGCCGGACAGCGCGGAAATGTGCGTGAGCGCGCGTTCGAGCAAGTCCTTATCGGCAAATTTGTAGCCGATCCTGCTTTCGAGCGCCGTCCTGTCCTTGGCCTTGCGGCTCATTTGACGATCGTGAACAGCCTGTCCCAGCGCACCGACACCGGCCAGCGCCAGAATTGCCAGGCGCGCTCGCCCTCATAGACGGAGAAGAAGATGATCTGTGCCTTCCCGACGATATTTTCGAACGGCACCATGCCGACCTGGCTGAATCTGCTGTCAGTCGAATTGTCGCGGTTGTCGCCCATCATGAAATAGCTGTCGGGCGGCACCGTGTAGACCTGGGTGTTATCGGCAAAACCATTGTCCACCAGATCGAGCGAATAGTAGGTCACGCCATTTGGCAGCGTTTCCTTCCAACGCTTGACCGGCGCATCGCGTGTGCCCTCTTCCGTTTCGATAAAGTCGGGCGCGCGTTCGCGCTTAACCGGTACGCCGTTGATGTTGACCACGCCGTCAATGACCTGGATTTTGTCGCCTGGCAGGCCGATCACGCGCTTGATGTAGTCGGTCGAGGGATCTTTCGGCAGCCGAAATACCACCACATCGCCCCGCTCAGGCAGCCACCCGCTTGGGAGGCGCCCCGAGAATACCGGGGGCGACAGCGGCAATGAGTATTTGCTGTAACCGTAGGTGTATTTCGAGACGAACAGGTAGTCGCCGACAAGCAGCGTCGCCTTCATCGAGCCAGAGGGAATATTGAAGGGCTGAAACAGGAAGGTCCGTATCACCAGCGCGATGATCAGCGCGTGAATAATGACACGTATTGTTTCGGCGACGCCGCCCTCTTTTTTTCGCTTCGTTCCAGATGTCACACTCATCGGCCTTTCATCCCGCCAAACGGCATGCGCGCCCCGGCGACCTTGTAGCGGCTGATACTGCCCCAGGCAACGAACAAGGCTGGTGTCCAAACATCTGGTCTGATTGGAGTTCCTGCTTTCAGCCCGAACCTCCTGACGCTGATGCAGGGACAGCAGAAATAATTACGATCGCCTGCGCGGTCGGCCCTTCGTCGGTCAGCGACACATCGATCCTGGCTTCGCAGCCAGCAGGCGTAATCGCCTTGAGACGCGTGAGGGCACCGCCGGTCAACTTCATCGTGGGCCGTCCACCCGCAAGATTGACCACACCCATGTCGCGCCAGAAGACCCCATGCCGGAGCCCGGTACCTAGCGCTTTTGAACAGGCTTCCTTTGCGGCGAAACGCTTGGCATAGGTCTCAACGGCATTGGCGCGGCGCTCGGCTTTGGCGCGTTCGGTCGCCGTGAATATCCGGCCGAGGAACCGCTCGCCGTGTCGCTCGATCACATCGGCAATTCGTCGTACGTCGACCATGTCAGAGCCGATTCCGATGATCATACGTGCCGCGCCTTCTTGCGGCCGCGATCCATTGCCGCCCGCATGAATTTCACCGTCTCGGCCAATCCCTCGAATACTGCTTCGCCGAGAAGGAAATGGCCGATATTGAGTTCGACCACCTGCGGCAATGCGGCGATTGTTTCGGCCGCGCCATAGTCGAGACCATGGCCCGCATGGACTTCGAGGCCGACGCTTGCGGCGAGCAGCGCGCCATCCCGGATAAGCTGCCATTCGGCATTGGCTTCGGCGGTTCGCCCCTCGGTGAGCGCGTCGCACCAGGAGCCCGTGTGTATTTCGATCACCGGCGCGCCCAGTTCGGCGGCCATTTCGATCTGCGCCCGCGCTGCCCCAATAAAAAGCGAAACCCGGATCCCGGCGTGCTTGAGCTCGTGCACCACGGGCGCAAGCTGGGTACGCTGTCGCACGGCATCGAGCCCGCCTTCGGTCGTACGCTCGGTGCGCTTTTCGGGCACCAAACAAACCGCGTGAGGCCGGATTTTCAGCGCAATACCGACCATTTCTTCTGTCGCCGCCATCTCGAAATTAAGCGGCTTGTCGATTTCCGCGTTCAGTCGGGCGATGTCGTCGTCGCGAATGTGGCGCCGATCTTCGCGCAAATGCGCCGTAATGCCATCGCAGCCGGCTGCGATGGCAAGCTTGGCAGCGCGCACAGGATCGGGATGACGCCCGCCGCGAGCATTTCGAATGGTGGCGACGTGGTCGACATTGACGCCGAGACGAAGACGATTCATGCGGTTAGCCGTTCACGCGTTCCGCCTTCGCCACCACGGATTTGGCGCGCAATTGCGCGAGGATGGCGGTGAGATGCTTGAGGTCATAAACCTCAAGGTCGATCGTAACGTCGGTAAAGTCGGGGGCGCGGCGGGTCATGCGTATATTGTCGATATTGCCGTCATGCTCGGCAATGACCTGCGCAATTTGCGCAAGCGAGCCCGGCTCGTTGACGGACTGCACCTCGATACGCGCAGGAAAACGCCGGGGAGCCTGCTCCTCCTCGTCCCAGCGCACGTCCAGCCACCGTTCGGGCTTGTCCTCAAATTCGCTCAGCGCCGGAGACTGGATCGGATAGATCGTGATGCCTTCACCGGGAGAGAGAATGCCAACGATGCGATCGCCGGGCACCGCACCCCCATTCGGCGCGAAACGCACCGGCAGATCGCCGTTGATCCCGCGGATCGGAATTGCTGGCCCAACCATACTGTCAGGAACCTTGAACTTCACCGAAGTAAGTTTCTTCAGGCCGAACCACCCGCTCTCCGATTTTGGTTTTGCGGCCATGGCAGCTGCGCGCTCTTCCTTGTAATCGGGATACATGGCGCGCGCGACGTCGGAGGCTTTGAGTTCGCTTCGCCCGACCGCCGCGAATACGTCTTCGATCGAAGAACGCGCAAGACGCGGCAAAGCGCCAGTAAGCTTCTCATCGGAATAGGCGATCTTGGCACGCTGAGACAGGCGCTCGACGATGCGGCGGCCGAGACCGGCATATTGCATGCGTACAGCCACACGTGTTGCGCGCCGGATCGCCGCGCGCGCCTTGCCGGTCACGACGATTGCTTCCCAGGCAGCCGGCGGCGCTGTTTGGCCTTTCGACGTAACGATCTCGACTTCATCGCCATTGACGAGTTCGGACGTAAGGGGCGCGATCTGGCCGTTGATCTTGCAGCCGACCGCGGTATTGCCCACGTCCGTATGCACCGCATAGGCGAAATCGATCGGCGTGGCATGGCGCGGCAACGCGATCAGCTTGCCCTTGGGGGTGAAGCAGAACACCTGGTCGTGGAACAGTTCCAGTTTGGTGTGCTCGAGGAATTCTTCCGGGTTCGAACCCTCGGCCAGCAGCTCGATCGTGCGACGGAGCCAGGCATAGGCGGTCGATTCTCGCGACAGCAGTTCGGTCGGTGAGCCGACATTGTCCTTATAGAGCGCGTGCGCGGCGATGCCATATTCCGCGATTTCGTGCATCGCGACGGTCCGGATCTGCAATTCGACACGCTGCTTGCTCGGACCGATCACGGTCGTGTGGATCGAGCGATAGTCGTTCCCTTTTGGGGTCGAGATGTAGTCCTTGAAACGCCCCGGCACCATTGGCCACGTGCTGTGGACGATGCCGAGCGCCTGATAGCAGTCAGCCAGTGTCTTGACGACAACACGAAACCCGAAGATGTCGGACAACTGTTCGAAGCCGACTGATTTGCGTTCCATTTTGCGCCAGATCGAATAAGCGCGTTTGCGCCGTCCTACGACCCTCGCCTCGATGCCGCGGTCGGCGAGCTTTTTGGTGAGCTGTTTCTCAATTTCCGCGATCAGGACTTTGCTGCGTTCGGTGAGCGAATTGAGCCGCGCGGTCACCACCTCGTAGGCTTCCGGATAAAGTTCCCGGAATGCCAGATCGTCGAGTTCCTCGCGCATCTCGTGCATGCCCATGCGGCCAGCAAGCGGCGCGTAGATTTCCAGCGTCTCTTCCGCGGCGCGCCGGCGGGCTTCGGGCGGCATGTACTCAAGCGTGCGCATATTGTGCAGGCGGTCGGCGAGTTTGATCAGCAGCACCCGCACATCATCGGCGATCGCCAGCAGCAGCTTGCGGAGGTTCTCCGCCTGTTTCGCCTCTTTGGTAACCAGATCGAGCTTTTTGAGCTTGGTCAGCCCCTCGACCAATGTGCCTATGTCATGTCCGAAGAGGCCGTCGATCTCGGCACGCGTGGCCTCTGTGTCCTCTATGGTGTCATGCAACAACGCGGCTGCAATGGTGGCGTCGTCGACCTTGAGGTCGGTGAGGATCGCGGCCACTTCGATCGGATGAGAGAAGTAAGGGTCGCCAGATGCGCGGCGCTGCTCACCATGCGCTTTCATCGCATAGACGTAGGCAC
>Ga0187788_10000143_pt1 | contig 18232 bp, 19 predicted proteins | sample 1015_BV01_MP10_2_FD_133008 | JGI IMG/M metagenome (GOLD analysis project Ga0187788, IMG submission 133008) | Tropical peat soil microbial communities from peatlands in Department of Meta, Colombia - 1015_BV01_MP10_20_MG | ecosystem: Environmental > Terrestrial > Soil > Wetlands > Peat | place...
ACGCAATGCATGCGACCCGCGCCGCAGTCGAGGAAGGCATCCTGCCGGGTGGCGGCGTCGCCCTGCTCCGCGCGGTCGATGCGCTCAAGCGCGTGCGCACCGACAACGAGGACCAGAAGCACGGCGTCGACATCGTGCGCAAGGCGATCCAGGCTCCGGCTCGCCAGATCGCGACCAATGCCGGTGCTGACGGCTCGGTCGTCGTCGGCAAAATCATGGAGAAGGACCAGTATTCGTATGGCTACGATGCGCAGGCCGGCGAATACGGCAACCTCGTCACCAAGGGCGTGATCGACCCAACCAAAGTCGTACGCTCGGCGATCCAGGGCGCAGCCTCCGTGGCCGGCCTCCTGATCACCACCGAGGCCATGGTCGCTGAGGTGCCGAAGAAGCAGAACGCGGCTCCGGCAATGCCGGGCGGCGGCGGCATGGGCGGTATGGACTTCTAATCGGTCCACGCATTTACAAAAACGCAAAGGCCCGGGAGAAATCCCGGGCCTTTTGCTTAAACAGCGGCACAGCTGAAAAAGTAACGACCACACACGAAAAGGCGCGCGTTCATCCGGCGTCGCCTCGTCGTTAGTGGCCGTCGTGGCGACAAACGCTACACGTCGCCACTTGCATACCTTATTACACGTCTGACATGACATGAGCATGACAAGACGGCAGAGCAGCATTTACGTCGGAATCGGCGGCTGGACCTACGAGCCATGGCGCGGCGTCTTCTATCCGAAAGGGCTGCCGCATGCGCGCGAGCTTGCGTACGCCGGCGAGCACCTGACCTCAATCGAGGTCAACGGCACCTTCTACCGCACACAAACGCCGGCGACGTTTCGCAAATGGGCGTCCGAGGTGCCGGAACAGTTTGTTTTTTCGCTCAAGGGTCCGCGTTACGCGGTCAACCGGCGCGTGCTCAAGGAAGCCGGGGATTCGATCAAACGCTTCCTCGACTCGGGCGTGACGGAACTGGGACCCCGCCTCGGCCCCCTGCTCTGGCAGTTCACGCCGTACAAGAAGTTCGACGAAGCGGATTTCGGCGGCTTTCTCGAATTGTTGCCGAAGACTTTCAACGGGCACACGTTACGCCATGTGGTCGAGGTCCGTCACGACAGCTTCAAAACGGAAGGGTTCATAGCGCTTCTGCGAAAGTTCGAGGTGCCGGTGGTCTTTGCCGAACATGACATTTATCCCGCTATCGCAGACGTCACCGGCGATTTTGTCTATGCGCGGCTGCAGAAGGGCGACGAGAACCTCAAGGCGGGCTATCCTCCGAAGGCGCTCGATGGCTGGGCCGCACGCAGCAAAACCTGGGCACAAGGCGGTGAGCCGAAGGATCTGCCGCGCGTCACCAAAACTTCGGCGAAAAAACAACTCCGCGACGTCTTTGTTTATTTCATTCACGAGGCAAAGATACGCGCGCCGGCCGCAGCCATCGCGCTGATCGAAAGAGTGAAATGAAGGCTCCGTCGAAAGCCAATCCCAAGGCTCGATCGAAGACTGCGAAATGGCGCCCGCTTTACACAATCGGCTACGAGCAGGCAAAGCCGGCCGCTGTTCTCGGTGAACTCGAGCGTGCGAAAATCGAAGTAGTGGTCGATACCCGCGCGGTTGCTGCCTCGCGCCGGCCGGGATTTTCCAAGCATCAGCTTGCAGCCTCACTCGGTGAAGCCGGTATTGGCTACATCCATTTACAGAAGCTCGGCACGCCGGCCGAGGGCCGCGCGGCAGCGCGCGACGGCGACACCGATTTGCTCTGGCGCATCTACGACAAGCACATCAAGACGCGCGAAGCACAGGCCGAGCTCGATGAACTGATCGCGCTGATCAAAACAGGCAAGCGCGTCGCCCTGCTCTGCTATTGCCGAAATCCGAAGACATGCCACCGAAGCCGCATCGTGGCCAACGTGAAAAAACGCACACAGGTCAAAGTCGATGATCTCATCCCGCCGCTATATTAAGAACACTACTCGGCAGGCTGCGGCGCGCGTTGCTTGCCCTCAACGCTGATAATCATCACTACCAATGCCACTGTGGTGATGAACAGCAGCAACGCGATAATTGCGTTGACGCCGAGGACAAGCGCAAAGCCGCCACTCTCATGCAGCAGTGATATCATGCCGATCGCGGCGCCGGCGCTGACGAACAACAGGAAATACCGCACCGCGTACACGCGGCCGCGCCATGCGTCGGCGGTGTAACGGGCCATAATCATATCGTTGACCGTGACCTGGCCATAGATCGCGGCAATCGCGATAGCCAGTGCAATCAAAAGCGCAATACCGCTGGCATAGGCCGCCCACAAATTGCCGAGGAAGCCGATGCCGGTAACGATGGCGAATATCACGTGTGGCGGAACCCGTTCCACCACACGTCCGACCGTGAGCTGGGCAAGCGCCCCGCAAACCAGCACTGCCGTCGCGATGCTGCCGACGAGAACGAGCGGCAGGTCACGTGACAGACGTTCGTCCACGATCTTCGGCAACGCGATGGTGAGCACGTTGAAGGTCAGCCCTGCGCTCAGGGCGATCACGATAAACAACCCGAACAGGATTACAGCCAGGCGCGGCGTCAACCGGACGGCGGGTGCAGACTTGCGCGTCTTGGCGTGGTGACGGTCGTCTGGCGTGACCCAGAGATAGATTATTCCTGTGACGACCAGAACTGCGGCCGGCACAAGGAACGCAGCGCGCCAGCCAAACCACGTGGCAAGCGCCGCACTGATCCCGGCAGCGAGCGAAACACCGAGGTTCCCGCATACGCCGTTGAATGCCAGCGTACGGCCGCGCGCATTGGATGCCTCGATCAACATCGCCATGCCGACTGGATGATAAATCGACGCAAACATGCCAAGCGCAAACATGGCCACGGCGAGCGCGGTAAGATTGGGTGCAAAGCCCGCGCCGGCGAGCGAGAGACCGCAGCCAATGTAGAAGGCCGCCATCATGTTGCGGCGGCTCCAGCGGTCGGCAAGCCAGCCAGCCGGCAGCGAAAACACGCCAAAGGCAACGAATGCCGTGCTCGATAGCGCGATCAATTCGCTGTAGGAGCGCTGGTAGATAACCTGAAGCCCGATCACGACGGTCGGGTAAATCAGCAGCACGAAATGATCGAGCGCGTGCGCCCAATTCAGAAAGGCGATCGATCGCTGGCGGGCTTTTTCCTCAGCGGTGCGGCTGGCGGACGCGGCAGTCATCGGATTTCCGTTGGTCATGTGCGATTCAGGAGATGCATATACCCATTGTTAGTCCGTGTCCTCGCCGACTACCGCAACCCTCCCCCGCTTGGGGGACGCGATCGCGCTTGAGTTGTGAAATCGTCGTCCTGCAATTTAAGGGGTTGTTCAAGGGCTGAGCCTGGATGGGTTCTGGGAGGCGCGTTCGCGCGGCGGTAATAACCGCCGCAGCCTTCGTCCTTTATTGTGTTTGGGGAGTGACCGGTCAGGCGCAGGCTGGTGACGACGAGGACGCGCGCGCCATATTGTTCTCCGGTCGGGATCTCTGGCGCAATGGCGCCTTCGCCTACAGCGGCTTTGTGTTTGCGCCGGGTGGGCTTGAACAAGATGGCTTGCTTCTGAAAGTTTTGCTTTCGGCTGGTGTCTATCGCTACGACGCGGAAAATCTCGGCGAGCGCATCATCGGCGTGGAGTGGCTCGCGCAAGTGCTGCCCGGTTGGCGGATCAAACGTGGCGACGCGGAATTCAAGTTTTTTCTCGGGCCTGAGTTGCAAAACCACCACCTCTCGCCGGATGACCCCGCCAACCGGCTACGCGGACATTCATTTGGCCTGAGGGCCGCAGCCGAACTTTGGTACGAAACGACGCCTGACACCATGGTCGTCGCCGATGTCTCGCTCTCTACGATTGCAGCAAGCAATTCGGCACGCATTGGCTTCGGCTGGCGCGTGTTCGAAGACATGCTTGGCGGCGTCTATGTCGGTCCGGAAGTGCAATATTTCGGCTCTATCGGTTACCGCCAATTGCGCCTAGGTGCGCATATCACCAGCATGAAAACCGACGATGTCGAATGGTCGGCCGCGGCTGGCTGGGCTGACGACTCGCGCGGCCGCGTTAGTCCCTATCTGCGGCTCAGCGTTCTAAAGCGACTCTAGTCGAGAGTACGCCGGAATCTCGTCACGGCAATTGCCATAGCGACCAGCATCAAAACAAACATGGCAATCGCATCATACCGTAGATCGGAGATGTTCGAGCCTTTGAGCATGATCGCGCGCACGATGCGCAGAAAATGCGTCAGCGGCAGCGCCTCGCCAATATATTGCGCCCAGATCGGCATCCCGGCAAATGGGAACATGAACCCGGACAACAAAATGTTCGGCAAGAAAAACATCATCGACATCTGCATCGCTTGCAATTGATTCTGCGCCACCGTTGAAAACGTGTAGCCGATCGACAAATTGGTCGCGATAAACAATGTGCTCAGCGCGGCAAGAACGGCGAGATTGCCGACAACCGGAATGCCAAACAAAGTGATGCCGATTCCAATGATCAAAGACGCCTGTACAAAACCGACCAGGATGTAGGGCACGATTTTGCCCAGCATGATTTCGATCGGCGTAATCGGCATCGACAACAGGCTTTCCATTGTGCCGCGCTCGATTTCGCGAGTCACGGACAAGGCAGTGAAAATCAACATGGTCATGGTGAGGATGGTGCCGACGAGCCCAGGAACGATATTGAGCTGGGTGACCGCCGCCGGATTGTAACGGGCGTGAGTGCGAATCTCGAACGGCATTGTGGGCTGATCCGGAACATCGCGGTCATGCGATAGGGCCGTCTGTAACACCTCGTTTAGAGCGGCAAGCGCAGTTCCCGAGGCGACTGGATCAGTGGCATCCGCAATCACCAGCATGGCAGGCTTGTCGCCACGACGCACCGAACGTTCGAAATTTGCTGGCATCTCAACCGCGAACAGCACCTTGCCGGACGCCAGCAATTCGTCGACTTCGGCCTCGGTGTGCGGCAACTGGGTGACGCGGAAATATTTTGTGTTTTCAAGCGCAGCCAGAATCGAGCGCGACAGATCCGTACGTTCCTGCATCAACACAGCCGTCGGCAAATTGCGCGGCGTGGTGTTGATCGCATAGCCGAACAACATCAGCTGCACGAGCGGAATCATGATGATCATGGCGAACGATACGCGGTCGCGCCTGAGCTGGATGAATTCCTTGACCAGCATCGCCCAGGTCTTGCGCCAAAACCCGTTGCCAGGAAGGCGGTGCGCCGCATCGGGAGGAAGCAGATGCGTCATTGGAAATTGTCCCGCGCTTTGCCCATCAGGTCGATGAACACATCCTCAAGGGAAGGCTCGGATCGCTTCCAGTTGAATCCCTTGCGGGTTTTATAAGGAGCGATTGCGGTTTCGAGGGCACCGGCGTCGCGGCCGGACACGTGCAGACTGGTGCCAAACGGGGCCACCATGTCTATGCCTGGCTTGTCGGTAAGCTCAGCCGACAGATCAGCGAGCCCATCACCATTCGGGGAGCTAACCACGTAAGTGGTCAAATGCGATGATGCGATCACTTCATCGACGGTGCCATGCGCGAGCAACTCACCGAAGGCGATATATGCGATCTCGTGACAACGCTCGGCCTCATCCATGTAATGCGTGGACACCAGCACTGTCAGTCCCTCGGCGGCGAGCGCATGAATTTCATTCCAGAATTCGCGCCGCGCCTTCGGATCGACGCCTGCGGTCGGCTCGTCGAGCAGCAGCAATTGAGGACTGGGCAGCGTGCAAGCGCCCAGCGCCAGTCGCTGTTTCCATCCGCCTGAGAGTTCGGCCGCGAGCTGTTCCTCGCGGCCCGTAAGGCCGAGTCGCTCGATCGCGGCGCGTGCGGCAGCGACAGGACGATCAATGCCATAGACCCGGCCAATGAATTCCAGGTTCTCTCTCACCGAAAGATCCTGATAGAGACTGAAATGCTGCGTCATATACCCGACTTGGTTTTTGATCTTGTCGGTTTCGGTCCGGATATCGTAACCAAGACAGGTACCCGTGCCCTCGTCTGGAGTGAGCAGACCGCACAGCATGCGAATGGTGGTCGTTTTGCCAGAACCGTTCGGGCCAAGAAAGCCGTAGATTGTGCCGCGTTTCACCTGCATGGACAAATTACGCACCACCGCACGACCGTCGAACTTTTTGGTAAGGCCGTGGACATCGATAACGACGTCATGCGCGTTCATTTGCGCGGCTCTTGAGGTAGCGTCACAGTGACAGGTTGTCCGACGCGGAACTTCTCCGGTTGTTCCGGCCGCGCCTCAATCAGGAATACCAGCTTGGCACGTTCCTCCAGACTGTAGATTACCGGCGGAGTGAATTCGGCGCTGCGCGCGATAAAGCTGACTTTGGCAGTCAAGCCCTTCTCGCAGCCGTCGCAGCTGACGCCCACGGTTTCGCCATATTTAATTTCAGGCAGGACCGACTGCGGTGCGAAAAACCGGATTTTGAGATTGCCCGGCGGTAGCAACGCCACGACGGGCCGGCCGGCCGGCACGGTCTCGCCCGGACGATAATAGATCTGCTCAACCGTGGCTTCGCCAGGGCTGTAGGCGTTGCGGCGCGCGAGCCGCGTCTGCGACCATTCCAGGTTGGCTTTCGCCTGGCGCAATGAAGCTTCGGCGTCATCAAAGGTTTTTTGAGTACCTGCCGCAGATTTCAATAGTTCTTTGGCGCGATCGAAGCTCTGCTGCGCGTTCACGACGGCAGTATTCCTGACAACCACGTCGGCCTTTTGTAAATCGTCATCGACCGTGAATAGAATATCGCCTTTCTGCACGCGATCGCCCTCGCGCACTTTCAGCGTCTCGACCCGTCCCTGCTCGTCAGGTGAAACGAAAATCAGTTCGGCTTCGACCCAACCCTGCAACACGTGATCGTTGCTGTTGTCGCAGCCGGCGAGCATAAGCACCACCAGCACCAATACCGGCAAGCCGACGAGCTTCGTTTTCATGTTGCTCTCCTCGGCTCAAACAGCAACTCGACGTGAGTTTTCATCATTTTACGAACGTCGAGCGGTTCGAAACGTTCGAACAATCCGCTCCAAACGATTGCGAGCAATCCGGGGCCAGCAATAATCTGCGGGAACTCCGCAAGCCCCTCCGGGATTTCCCCGCGTGCGGCAGCGCGCCGCAGGAGCGCGCGTATCGCCGATAGGATGTGCGTTAGCACCTCGCGGTAATAGAATTCGGCAAGCTTCGGAAATCGCCTGCCTTCGGTAATCATAAGGCGGATGACGTCCTTGCGCTTCGTCTCGTAGACCTCGCGCACGAACAATTCGGCGATACGGTCGGCTAGCACGGGAAGCGGCAGTTCGGTCTGGCCCAGGGCTTCAATCGTGCCAACGAGTGGCGTCAGCATGGTGCGGATCAGTTCCTGGAACAGGCTCTCCTTGTCTCGGAAGTAGAGATAGATCGTTCCTTTCGCGATGCCCGCGCGCCGCGCAACGTCATCGAGGCGGGCGGCCTCGAATCCGCGCGTCGAGAACTCGTCGAGTGCGGCAAATAAAATCGCATCGCGACGTTCGGCGCTGCGAACCTTGCGGGAGGCGCTTGCCGGCACTCCCGCCGCACGGGCGGCTTCCACCGCGCGTTTACGTCGCGTGGCCCGGTGCGTGGTTGATTTGCGGGATCTCGGCCGTTGCCGCATTTTACCCAACATGACTGACTGGTCAGTCATTTTTAGCGCAAAAACAACTGCGCTGCAAGCCCATAAATTCTGAAGATATTTCAAGCTTTTAAGTGGGATGCCGCGATTGGCAGGGTGGCCGCCCGGACGGTACTGACGGCAACGAACATCAAAGTCGCGGTCGCCAGAACCAAGGCCACGACCACAAGCGCACGCATGATAGGCGCATAGATGTTCGCCATCACCCTTCCCTACCCCAGCGTTCTCGCCAGATAGGCGCGAGTCGGGTCGCGCGATCAATGATTCGAATCTCAGGCGCGCTCGATTTCGGCCTTGACGGCAGAAAGCGACTCGGGGGTATCGATGTCGGTCAGCGCGGCCCCGCCGGCAACCGGCACTTCGACAACCGCCTCGGCATAATTGCCGATCAAGTAACGCGCGCCGAAATCGCCGCTGATCGCCATGAGGTCGGGGAAGAAGCGTCGCGCCCACACCACCGGATTGCCGCGGTGTCCGTCGATCGTCGGTACCACAATAAAGGCGCCGCTCTCCGGATCGAACGCATCGAGCAAGGTATTAATCAGCGCCGCATCGACCTGCGGCATGTCGCCGAGACAAACAATCGCGCCGTCGGCGCCTTCCGGTACCGCGCCAATGCCGACGCGCAACGACGTACCGAGACCCTCGGCATAATCCGGGTTGTGTACTAAACGCACGTTGAGACCCTTGAGCGCACCCTCAACCTTCTCCCGCTGATGACCGGTCACGACGATCACCGGTCCCGCCTGCGAGGCCAGAGCCTGTTCTGCCGCGATGCGAACAAGCGGTCTACCCCCAATTTGCACGATCAGTTTGTTTATCGCACCCATTCGGGTCGAGCGGCCGGCCGCGAGCACGACTGCCGCGACGCGCTTGCCCTCCTCTTCGACATGCTTTGCCCTCGGTTGCGGGCGCGTAACAATTTCCATCAGCAAGCCACCAACGCCCATGCCGGTGATGTCCGCACGGTCAACCGGAAGACCGGCGAGAAGTCGCATCAGCACCCAGTCAAAGCCGTTTTCCTTGGGACTTCGCGCGCAGCCCGGCGCACCCAACACTGCAACACCACGCGCCTTGCCAACGAGCATCAGATTGCCTGGATCGACCGGCATGCCGAAATGCTCGATCTCGCCGCCGACCGATTCGAGCGCCGCCGGAATAACGTCGCGGCGGTCGGCAATCGCAGACGCACCGAACACCACCACAAGTTCCGCGCCGCTGTTGAGCAATTCGTCAACAGCCTTCGCGAGTGATGCCTGATCGTGCGGCACGCGGCGTTCCGCGATAATCGATGCGCCGGTGGGCGCAATGCGGTCGACCATGACCTTGAGGGTTTTCTCGACCACCTTTGGCGCAAGACCCGGCAGCAATGTCGAGACGATGCCGATCTTGCGGATCTTGTAGGGTGCTATGCGAATGACCGGCTTTGCCTTCGCCGCTTCCTTGAGTGCCGCATCACGCTGCGCGGACGCTACGGCAAACGGAATGATCTTCACCGTGGCGATCATTTCGCCTTCAACGACCGGTTTGAATTCTGAAAGCGTGGCAAGCGTCACAGCTTCGTCGATGCGATTGAGCCGGTCGACAGCTCCTTTGTCGACAATCAGAAGTCCGGCTGTCTCCGCGAACAGATTGCAGCGGCCCGTGAAGGCGCGATCGAACCGCACGCCCTTGCCCGCGACCGCCCGGGCGATCTCGGCGGCCGCTTCATCTTCGGTGACATCGCCAGGCTCAAGGCGCGATACAACAACTTCGGAGACACCGGCGCCCTTGAGCGCGGCGACCTCGGCAGGACCAATCACCGTGCCTTTCTTGAGAACAAGATCGCCCTTGCGGATCGAATGGACGGCAGTCGAGCCGAGCGCCTCGTCGGGCGAAACTGGACCAAATTTCATGCCGCTACTGATTTCCTCTCGTCGCTTTGCCGCAGCCGCGCGGTAATCTCACCCATGATAGCGACCGCAATCTCCGCCGGCGACACGGCGCTGATGTCGAGCCCGATCGGCGCGTGGATGCGGGCAATATCTGAATCGCTCAAACCGGCCTGCTTCAATCTTTCGACGCGCTTGGCATGGGTTTTTTTGGAGCCGAGTGCTCCGATATAAAAACAATCGCGGGCCAAGGCGTGCTTGAGGGCAGGATCGTCGATCTTCGGATCGTGTGTGAGTGCAACGAATGCTGTATAATGGTCGATGCCGAGCGGTGGTAACGCCACATCGGGCCACTCTGCGATGACTTTCACATCGGGAAATCGTTCAATCGAGGCGAAGGCCGTCCGCGGATCGACAATGATCACGTCATAGCCAAGCAGCTGTCCGATTGGCGCCAGCGTCTGGCTGATATGCACCGCGCCGGTGATGAGAAGCCGCGGCGACGGCACATGGACGGTAAGAAAAAAGCGACCTTGCGGTGTGTCCTCCATGCCGCTTTTGGCCATGCGCAAGCGTTTTGCCAAAATATCTTTCAAGGGATCTTTGGCCGCATCAGCCGCTTTCACGAGCCGTTGTGCGCCACTGGTCATATCGGTGACAAGCACTGCTGCGCGGCGCGCGGCGCGTTCGGCGTTCAGCGCATGGAGGATGTCGAGATTCACTTAGCTCACCTTCTCAAGGTAGACACGGATGGTCCCGCCGCAGGATAGACCCACTTTCCACGCCGTTTCATCGGCAACGCCAAATTCCAGCATCTTCGGCTTGCCACTATCGATCACATCAATCGCTTCGGTGACCACAGCGCCCTCGACGCAGCCGCCCGAAACCGACCCGAGGAAATTGCCTTCACTGTCGATCACCAGATTGGAACCGACCGGCCGCGGCGCCGATCCCCACGTCTCGACGACAGTCGCCAGTGCTACGCCGCGTCCAGATTTTCGCCACTCTTCGGCGGCTTTGAGAATGTCTTCGTCCCGAGCCAGCATGGATTCTCCTTCAGGCCACTTGCCTTAGCATATCTTTGGGATCGTAATCCTTGGCCGGTGCGCCTGACAGCGCACGCACAAGCTCGGCCATGGATTCCAGATTGTGTATTGGCCGCAGTTCGTCAACATGGCCCAGGATCGTTTGCACGCCTTTGGCGCGAGCTTCAAAGCCATGAAAACGAAGCAGCGGATTGAGCCATATCAGGCGCCGGCATGATCGATGAAGGCGATCGATCTCGAAGGCGAGCGTATCGTCGGCATCGCGTTCAAGTCCGTCCGTAATCAGCAATACGACTGCGCCCTGCGTGAGCACACGGCGTGCCCATTGCCTATTGAAAGCACGCAGCGAGGAAGCGATGCGCGTGCCACCTGACCAATCCGTCACATTGGCCGAACAGGCGGCAAGTGCCTCGTCTGGGTCGCGTTGGCGGATGGCACGCGTGACATTGGTGAGCCTTGTGCCAAATAGAAAGGTGGTCACGCGCTTGCGCGCGTCGGTGACCGCGTGCAGGAAATGCAGAAACAGCCGGGTATACTCGTTCATTGAACCGGAAATATCCAAAAGTGCCACGATGGGTGGTTCTTTCACGTGCGGACCAAGATATTTCAGATCAATCACCGCCCCGCCCGCCTTCATGCTGGCACGCAACGTTCGGCGTATGTCGATAAGATGGCCATGTCGGTTGGGCGCAAGACGACGCGTGCGGACCTTATCGAGCGGCAACGTCAGCCGTGCGATGGCTTCCTTCGCTGCGGCAATTTCTGTCGCAGTCATCTGAGCGAAGTCTTTCCTCTGCAGGACCTCTTGATCTGAAACGGTCAACCTTGCGTCGATTTCCACCTCGGACTTGTCTTGCTTGCGTTCGTCGAGCCCCGAGAATAACGCCTCCTGGATACGCTGCGCGCCTGGCGGCGGCGCTTTCGGTGCGTTGGGCAAAGTCTCCGGCAACATCGACGCAATCAATTTTTCGATGTAGCCACGCTTGCGAAAGAAAATTCGAAACGCCTGATTGAACAAAACCGTATGTTCATGTCGCTTTACGAACACCGCGTGGAGCGTCCAGTAAAAATCATCGCGCGTGCCGATGCGAGCGACACTGAGAGCCTCAAGTGCGTCAAGTACCGCGCCGGGACCCACAGGTATTCCGGCCGCCCGCAACGCGCGCGCAAAGTACAGGATATTTTCGGCGAGGTGGCCTTGGGACGTGGCCATGACGTCACTCCGCCGCCCTTAGCTCCGACTTCACCTCGTCGAGCAACGCCTTGATCTTGGTGCCGTCGATCCGGGCAATGTCATCTTGATATTTCAGAAGCACACCGAGTGTGTCAGATACCGTCGCCGGATCGAGCGCGATCGCATCAAGCTCGGTGAGCGCACCCGCCCAATCGAGCGTTTCAGCCACGCCCGGCGATTTGAAGAGATCTTCCTTACGCAAGGCCTGCACGAAAGCGACGATTTGCTCCGACAGTTTCTTTGCGATGCCGGGTACCTTGGCACGAAGAATCTTGAGTTCGCGCTCGGCATTCGGATAGCCGACCCAGTGATAGAGGCAACGCCGTTTAAGCGCGTCATGCACTTCGCGAGTGCGATTGGACGTGACGACAACGATCGGCGGATGCGGCGCCTTTACAGTGCCGAGCTCCGGGATGGTAACCTGGAAGTCGGCGAGCACTTCCAAAAGAAACGCCTCGAATGCTTCGTCAGTGCGGTCGATTTCGTCGATCAACAGAACCGGCGGCCCGGATGGATCGGGTTCGAGTGCCTGCAACAGCGGACGTTTGATCAGGAAACGCTCGGAGAACACGTCGTGCTCGATCCGCGCACGATCACCCTCGCCTTCGGCCTCCGCCAGACGAATGGCAATCATTTGGGCGCCGTAGTTCCACTCATAAACCGCCGCGGAAACGTCGAGCCCTTCGTAACATTGCAACCGGATCAGCCGGCGTCCGAGCGTCGCCGCGAGCACCTTCGCGATTTCGGTCTTGCCGACCCCCGCCTCGCCCTCGATGAACAGCGGGCGGCCCATGCGCAATGCAAGATAAAGCACCGTCGCCAGCGAGCGATCGGCGATGTAGTCGGCCTTGGCCAGCAGATCGAGGGTTGAATCGATCGAATTCGGAAGGGTCTTATCTGCCATGTGGGGACTTTATCCTACCACGCGCCTGTCTTACATGTGGGGATCGAAGGCCCCGACAGCCAGGATAAACCAATGACGAAGCCCGAAATCCTTGAGAAAGACGCCCTGCGGATGCCCACGATCGATCCAGGAGTCCGTATCGGCCATGTCCACCTGAAGGTAGCGGACCTGCAGAGGGCGCTTGATTTCTATTGCGGGGTGCTGGGTTTTACACTCACCACAAGCCGGCCGGGCGCAGCCTTCATTTCGGCTGGCGGCTATCATCACCATCTGGGCTTGAACACCTGGGAGAGCCGCGGCGGCTCGCCGCCGGCTCCCGGCACCACCGGTCTTTACCATACTGCCATTCTTTATCCGACACGCCGGCTTCTCGCTGACGCATTGCGCCGGCTGATCGTTGCCAAGATTCCCCTCGAAGGCGCCAGCGATCACGGCGTCTCCGAAGCGCTCTACTTACGCGACCCCGACGACAACGGCGTCGAGCTCTATTGGGATCGTCCGAAGGAGAAATGGCCGAAGAAGCCGGACGGTTCCTTGCAGATGTTCACCCACCCGCTCGATCTGCATGATCTCCTTGCCGAGCTCGATCGCGCGCCGGCTTGAGTGACGTTTGGTTGCGGCGTGACTAGATGGTCAGGCGCACGTAGGCCAAAGAGGCCGCGATCAATATGACAATGAGCAGTGGCATGAATTGCTGCACGGCAACCTTCCGGGCGGATTGAAACCTTCGTTCGAAAACGCGGTTGCCGCCTTGATTGTTCCCGCCAAAATTACGCCGTCGCTTTCGCCAGTGCGCGACGCGCCAAAACGCCCACAAGATGCGCGCGATATTCGGGACTTGCGTGAATATCGCTGTTCATGCCTGTAGCCGGGACGGACATGCCTTCAAGTGACTTGGCCGCGAAACGCTTCTTGAGTGCCTCTTCGAAGGACTTGACCCGGAATACGCCATTGGAGCCCGCGCCAGTCACGGCCACGCGAATGTCAGAGCCGCGCTTGGACACGAATACGCCGACCAAAGCAAAGCCTGAAGCTGGATGCTTGAATTTCTCATACGCTGCCTTCTTGGCGATCGGGAAGCTGACCTTGGTAATGATCTCCCCATCTTCGAGTACGGTTGAAAACATACCGGTGAAAAAATCATCGGCCGCGATGCGCCGCTTGTTGGTGATGATGGTCGCGCCGAGACCGAGGCATGCCGCAGGATAATCGGCATTCGGATCGTTATTGGCGATCGAGCCCCCGATCGTGCCACGGTTACGAACTTGCGGATCACCAACCGAGGCCGGCACCGATGCAAATCCCGGCAGGACCTGTTGCAGCACCGGCGACTTAGCCGCATCGGCGTGACGCGTCATGGCGCCGATTACGATCGAGCGTCCCTTCTGTTCGACGCCGCTCAGTCCCTCAACCAGCGAGAGATCGACCAGAGCCGAAGGGCTCGCCAGGCGCAATTTCATAACCGGCAGAAGTGAGTGCCCTCCGGCCAATAGCTTGGCCTCGGGATTGCGCGCCAGCAGGCCAGCCGCCTGGCGGACAGTTGTCGGACGATGGAAGGTGAAATTGTACATTGGCGTCTCCCCTGATTACGCGGCCTGACGCGGTTGCCCGCGTTTGAGTGCTGCCCAGACTGTCTGAGCGGTAGCGGGCATGGCCAATTCTTCCGTGCCAATTGCATCGGTAATTGCATTGATCACTGCCGCGGGAGCGGCGATCGCCCCCGCCTCACCGCAACCCTTGATGCCGAGTGGGTTGGATGGTGACTTCGTCTCGGTCAATCCGACCTGAAACGATGGCAGATCGTGAGCGTGCGGCATGCAGTAGTCCATAAGCGATCCGGTCACGAGCTGGCCATCCTTGTCGTAGACCACGCCCTCCAGCAACGCCTGGCCGATGCCCTGCGCGATACCACCGTGCACCTGGCCCTCGACGATCATGGGATTGATGACCGTGCCGAAGTCATCGATAGCGGTCCAATTGACGATCTCGGTTTTGCCGGTGTCGCGGTCGACCTCGACCTCGCAGATGTGGCAACCGGCCGGAAACGTAAAGTTGGTCGGATCGTAGAAGCTCGTCTCCTTCAATCCCGGCTCGAGTTCCTGGCCGGCAAACTTGTGGGCAATGTAGGCGTTGAGCGAAACATCGCCCCAAGCCGCCGACTTGTCAGTGCCGGCGACGGTAAATTTTCCGTCCTTGAATTCAATGTCACCCTCTGCCGCCTCCAGCATGTGCGCGGCGACTTTCTTCGCTTTGGCTTCGATCTTGTCGAGAGCTTTAACGATGGCGGACATGCCGACGGCACCCGAGCGTGAGCCATAGGTACCCATGCCGAACTGCACTTTGTCGGTGTCGCCGTGCACGATTGAAACGTTCTCGAACGGTATGCCAAGCCGCTCCGAAACAAGCTGGGCGAAGGTCGTCTCGTGCCCCTGCCCATGCGCATGCGTGCCGGTAAGCACTTCCACACTGCCGGTTGGGTTGACGCGTACTTCGGCGCTCTCCCACAGTCCCACGCCGCAGCCGAGCGATCCGACCGCTTGAGACGGCGCGATCCCGCAAGCCTCGATGTAAGTTGAGTAACCGAGCCCGCGCAATTTGCCGTTCCGCGCGGCTTCACGCTTGCGTTTGTTGAAGCCCCTCACGTCGGCAAGCTCGAGCGCTTTTTTGAGCGAGGCATTATAGTCACCCGCATCGTAAGCCATGATCACTGGCGTCTGGTGCGGGAACGACTTGATGAAATTGCGTTTGCGCAGATCGGCAGGATCAATATCCATCTGCCGCGCCGCCACCTCGATCAGCCGCTCGACCACGAAGGTTGCTTCCGGCCTTCCGGCGCCGCGATAGGCGTCGACCGGCACGGTGTTCGTATAAACCGCGTCAACCTCGCAATAAATCTGCGGGATATCGTATTGGCCAGATAGCAGTGTGGCGTAGAGATAGGTCGGCACCGACGACGAGAAGGTCGACATATAGGCACCGAGATTGGCGATCGTCTTGACGCGCATGGCCATGATCTTGCCGTTGGCATCAAGCGCCAGTTCTGCGTGCGTGACATGGTCACGACCGTGCGCATCAGTGACAAAAGACTCTGATCGGTCCGCTGTCCACTTTACCGGCCGGCCAACTTTACGCGCGGCCCACAGACAGACGACCTCCTCCGGATAAATGAAAATCTTCGATCCAAAGCCGCCACCGACGTCGGGGGCAATGACGCGCAATTTGTGTTCAGGCGCCATGCCAACGAATGCGGCGATCACCAACCGCGAGACGTGCGGATTCTGTGTGGTGTTCCAGAGCGTGAGCTGATCAGTGCCGGAATCATATTCCGCAAGCGCAACGCGAGGCTCGATCGCATTCGGCGCCAGGCGGTTGTTCACGATATCGAGTTGAGTAACGTGTTTGGCAGCGGCAAATGCGGTGTCTACTGCCTTGGCGTCGCCGAGCGACCATTCGTAGATGGTATTCTTTGGCGCCACCTCGTGAATTTGCGGACCCAATTTCGCCTTGCCCGGATCAGTGACTGCCGCCAGTGCCTCATACTCCACCTTCACCTTCTCGGCGGCGTCACGCGCCTGCGCCTGGGTCTCTGCGATCACGACAGCGACCGCATCGCCGACATGGCACACTTTATCGGCCGCCAGCGCCGGGTGCGGTGCCATTTTCATCGGTGTGCCGTCTTTGGAGTGAATCATCCAGCCGCAGATCAAATTGCCGATCTTGTCTGCGGCGAGTTCTTTGCCGGTGAGCACATCGATCACGCCCGGCATTTTCCTGGCGGCGGAAACATCGATGCTTTTGATTTTTGCGTGTGCTTGCGGCGAGCGGACGAATACCGCGCGGGTTTCGCCCGGCCGAACGACGTCATCGGTGTATTGGCCCTTGCCCGTAACGAAGCGGAGGTCTTCTTTCCGGCGCACCGCCGCGCCGATACCCGTCGCGCTCATGCGGTTTCCTCCCGTTTTTTGTGACGTTACTCGGCGGCCTGCCGCGCGCCGCCTTTGGCCATAGCCTTCGCTCCCGCTGCGATGGCTTTGACAATATTGTGATAGCCGGTGCAGCGGCAGATATTGCCGTCGAGCTGCTCACGAATGGTGTGTTCGTCGAGATCGTTGCCGTGCCGGCGCACGATGTCGAGCGCCGCCATGATCATTCCCGGCGTGCAGAAGCCGCACTGTAGACCATGGTTCTCGCGGAACGCCTCCTGCATCGGATGGAGAGGCCCATTCGGTTCGGCCAGTCCCTCGATGGTGGTGATTTTGGCGCCCTCGCACTGCAAAGCCAGCGTGGTGCAAGACTTGGCCGCAATGCCATCGATATGAACGACACAGGCGCCGCACTGCGAGGTGTCGCAGCCGACATGGGTACCGGTCAGCCGCAGATTTTCGCGCAGGAATTGCACCAGCAGTGTGCGAGCTTCAACATCACCGGTGACGGGTTTGCCGTTCACCGTCATGGACACGGCAGGCATGTCCTTCCTCCCAATCTGGGGCCAAAGGCCCTCTTTTCACCGTCGTGCCCCCGGACGCCGGTGGTTCGCTCGCGGAATTGGGCCGAATTTTGCCCGATTTCACTTTGGAACGTGAATAAGTCTGAACCCCGATTGAGGGCCGGGTCAAGGGATTCAAAGGGCGAAAACGATTTCAAACTGGAATGGTAGGCCTTAAGGAGCTGCGACGGTTGCGGCAAATTTCTGAAAAAAATCATCGGCGACCTTCTTGGCGGCGCCATTGACCAGGCGCTGACCGAGCTGGGCGAGCTTGCCGCCGATCTGCGCCTCTACGTTGTAAGTGAGCAGCGTGCCACCATCCTTTTCGGTCAGCGCGACCGTCGCGCCGCCTTTGGCAAAGCCGGCCACGCCGCCATCCCCTTCGCCGGAAATTTTGTAGCCGTTGGGTGGGTCGAGATCAGTCAGGTGGACTTTGCCTTTGAAGCGCGCCTTCACAGGACCAATCTTGGTGGTGGCGACCGCCTGAAATTCGGTGTCCGAAGTCTTGTTGAGCTCTTCACAACCGGGGATGCAGGCTTTGAGCACGTCCGTGTCGTTGAGTTTCGCCCACACCACTTCGCGGCTTGCCGAAAGCTGAACTTCTCCCGTCATCGTCATCGCCATCGGGGCATCTCCTTCACGAACGGCCCGGCCTGCGACGCCGGGCAATCCGGCTTTAATCCCTTGCGCCCTGCCTGAAAAGGGCTTTGCAGAGGGTGCGTGGCGCATTATGGGTGTCGGCCACGCCACGTCCAATAATCAGAATATGGCCAGGGAGAGCTTTTATGCCGATGATCAACGCCGATGACGGCTGCCCCATTCATGTGGAGGTTGAGGGCCGCGACGGCGCGCCCGTGCTGATGCTATCAAACTCGCTCGGCACCAATCTGCACATGTGGGATGACCAGGTTCCGGAATTCACGAAGCACTTCCGGCTGGTGCGCTACGACCGCCGCGGTCATGGCCAGTCGGGCGTGCCGAAGGGTCCCTATTCCATGGAGCGCTTCGGGCG
>Ga0187788_10000144_pt1 | contig 18166 bp, 13 predicted proteins | sample 1015_BV01_MP10_2_FD_133008 | JGI IMG/M metagenome (GOLD analysis project Ga0187788, IMG submission 133008) | Tropical peat soil microbial communities from peatlands in Department of Meta, Colombia - 1015_BV01_MP10_20_MG | ecosystem: Environmental > Terrestrial > Soil > Wetlands > Peat | place...
AAAATGGTAATTTGCCAGCGCCTTCCTGTGTTGCAAAACTAACCGTGGGTAACATTTTTTAAATATTTGACTCTTCGGACTCTCGACAAATCAGCGCCCATCGATTCCAATCGGCATAGTGATTCGGAAAGCGATGCGGCACATCTTTCCGGCTCGAGGGTGACAGGGGAAATTCCTAACGGAGGCCTTCTATGGCGCGCGCCGGTGTGGCGAGTGCGTCTGCACATCCCGATTCTATCAAGGGCCTTGCGCAATCGGTCGCCAAACCGGCGTATCGGCGGCTGCTGAACGCCGAGCCCCTGCTGCGCCGCGCTGTCCCGGTGCTGATCATTGCTTTTCTCGTCACAATCTGCGTCGGCGCTCTCGTGCAGGTGCTCGACCACCGCCGCCAGACCCTCACACATGACGCCGTTTCACTTGAGGCCGTCGCCGATCTCACTGCTGAACGTCTCCAAAAACCGTTCAAAAAGTCTACCGATGCCGCTGAGCAACCGCAGTTGCTGCTCGCACGCGTGCTGCCATCTTGGGCAATGGCCCCCGGTCGGCGTTTCCTGCTGACCAATGCCGATGGTGTGATCACCGCCGCGACGCCGGCCAATAGGGCGGCAATCGGTCGACGTTTAATCGACCTGCTCGGGCCAACGCAGCCTCTCACAACTTTCGGCGCTGGCGCCGGAGTTATGGAAATAATCCTGCCCGACGACACCCGAGCCCTGGCGACCGTGCGCATGCTCGGTGTCCCGTTCGGCCAGCTCGCGGTGGTCCAGTCCCGGGAAGCCGCGCTTGCCAACTGGCGCTCGCTTACGACACTCACCGTCACATTGTCGGCCACCACCGGTTTTGTCGTGCTCATTCTCGGTTTTGCGTTTCATTGGCAGGCAACCCGTGCGCGGGAAGCGGACATTATTTACGAAACGGTCCGCAGCCGCATCGATACCGCGCTCAATCGCGGCCGCTGCGGATTGTGGGACTGGGACCTCGCCCGCGGCCGTATCTTCTGGTCTCAATCGATGTTCGAAATCCTTGGTCTCGATACCAAAGGCGATCTGCTGTCGTTCGGAGACGTGAATGCATTGGTACATCCGGATGACGTACGGCTCTACGAACTTGCAGCCCAGCTCGCTGATGCGACAACAACGACAATCGATCATGCCTTTCGCATGCGTCACGCAGCCGGCCACTGGGTGTGGCTGCGCGCACGCTGCGAGCTCGTACGCCAAGCCGGCGAGCCTGGTCTCCACTTGATCGGCATAGCCGTCGACATTACCGAACAGAAAAGTCTCGTCGAGAAAACCGTTGCCGCCGATATGCGGCTACGAGACGCCATCGAAACCATACCGGAAGCGTTCGTACTGTGGGACGCGGATAATCGCCTTGTGCTCTGTAATTCCAACTTTCAGGAACTCCACCATCTTCCCGACGAAGCGATCACTGTCGGCGCATCTTACGAATCAGTAGTCGCGGTGGGCGCTAAACCTGTTGTGCGCAATAAGGTCATCACAGCTGGCCCGAGTGTTCCCGGTGCGCGTACATTTGAAGCGCAACTCGAGGACGGACGCTGGTTGCATATCAGCGAGAGGCGTACCAAAGACGGCGGCTACGTGTCGGTTGGCACCGACATTACGCCACTCAAAACACACGAGGAAAGGCTGGTTGATAGCGAGAAGCGACTAATGGCGACGATCGCAGATCTACGCGCGTCGCAGCAACGGTCGGCCGAACTTGCGGAGAAATATGCGGAGGAAAAAACACGCGCCGAAGAAGCCAATCAGGCGAAGTCAAAGTTTCTCGCCAATATGAGTCATGAGTTGCGCACGCCACTCAATGCCATTATCGGCTTTTCCGAGATCATGGAATCCGGAATGTTCGGCCCCCTGAGCGCAGAAAAGTATCATGAATATTGCAGCGATATCCGTGGCAGTGGTCTATACCTTCTTGAGGTCATCAACGACATCCTCGATATGTCAAAAATCGAGGCGGGGCGCATTCGTCTTGATTTCGAGGATCTCTGCCTCGATACGCTGCTTAATGAAGCGATGCGCGTTGTTGCCGCGCGTGCCCAGAACAAACAGCTGGAGCTATCGGCCCGCATATCGCCGGAACTCAGAATGCGTGCGGACCGTCGCGCGCTCAAGCAGGTTGCGCTCAACCTGCTTTCGAATGCGGTTAAATTTACGCCCGTCGGAGGACGCGTCACAGTGCGCGGACGCGCGACCGACAATTGCATCACGCTCGTTATCGCCGACACGGGTATCGGCATCGCAAAAGATGCTCTAACCCGGCTGGGCCGGCCGTTTGAGCAGGTAGAGAGCCAATTGACCAAAAGTCACCAGGGCTCAGGACTTGGCCTGGCAATATCGAAATCGTTGGTTGAACTGCATGGCGGGCGCATGCGCATCCGCTCGACGCTTGGCAAAGGAACCCTGGTAGCAGTGCGGTTGCCGCTCGAACCACAGTGTCTCCTTCCAAAGGAGGAAGCGGCTTAATTGACGCCAGGCGCTTTCCCAAGAATTCGTACGAAGCTTTCACGCACCTTGGCCTGAGTATCAATCAGCGTTGCATCAAGCGTCGCGAAATCAGGTACGTCGCCAGCGCGCGCCAACAACCGCAAAAGCCCCGGGCCAGCCGTCTTCGGATCGAACGTTCCTGGCAGGCAGAGGCGCAGAATCTGCGTGAGATCTTGATAGAGCTGCACAGCCGGGCGAAGGATCTCCACATCCTGCACCGGTAGCACTCGCAATGCCCACGCGTTGTCGAGAACGCGCGCAGTCGAAGTGTCAAGTATGTCAGGCAGTTGATGAGCGTGGATGAGCTGCAAATATTGTGCGATAAACTCGATATCGATAAGCCCGCCGGCCACATACTTGAGGTTCCAGCGTTCGCGGTCGCCTTTTTCCTTCGCAATGGCCGCGCGCATTTCTACCACATCGCCGGCTACCAGGTCTGAATCGCGCGGCCTTCGCAGGATACCCTGGATGACATTCTCTATCCGAAGCTTGAATTCATGCGAAGCGGAGACCACCCGCGCCCGGGTAAGAGCCATGTGTTCCCAAGTCCATGCCTCGGTCTCCTGGTAAGTCGCAAAGGCATCGAGCCTGGTAGCCAATGGTCCAGCACGACCTGAGGGCCGCAATCGCATATCGACCTGGTAAAGCGCTCCGTAATTTGTTTGCGCAGTCAATCTATTGATCAGCCGCTGGGTGAGCCGGGCGAAATATTGAGCACCGTAGAGAGGCCGTGGACCGTCCGATTCCGGATATTTATCATCAAAATCGTAGATCAAGATGAGATCGAGGTCGGACGTCGCGGTCATTTCGTAACCGCCCAACTTCCCCATTGCCACCACGGCGGTTTCTTCTTTGCGCATGTGTCCATGGACCGTCGCGAAATTGTCGGAGACCGCGCGGTGCACGGCGCGAATTACCGCGTCGGCGAGCCGCGCAAATGCCTCACCCGCCTGACGCGCGGCGACAGTGCCGGAAAGAATTCGTGCGCCAATAAGGAACATATATTCCAGACCGAACATGCGTATGCGATCGAGCAGGTCTTCGTCATAACTTGATTGCGCCAGCGCATCGTCAAACCGCCTTCCAAGCTCGGCTTCATCTGGGAAGGCTCCAAAAAAACTCGGGTCGACAAGCGCATCCATGACCTGTGGGTGACGTGCCAACGTGTCACCCAGTCGCGGCGCAACACCGAGAATCAAGACGATCAGCGTAATAAGTTGAAGATTTTGCTGCAGCAGGGGCAGTAACCGTGCGGGCCCGTGTAAATTAGAAAGGAAATGATCGAATTGAACCAACGTGCCATTGGGATTGTCCGTGCGCGCCATATCTTCTAACAGCGCCGGCAGCAGCGCCTCGAGATGGCTACGTGCTGCCTCGCTCTTGAGCGAACGATGATTTCCACTCAGCCAGTGACGAATGACGCTTGAGGCTTCAAGGGGCGCGCGAAATCCCAGTTTGCAGAGCCGATCAAGTGTTTTGTGATCGTCACTATCTGCTGGAAATGCCAAGACGGGAAGATCGGCATCTGGGTGCTTCTCAAATAAGCGCGCGTAGTAGTGTTGCACCCTGTCGAGATGTTCGACCAGAACTTTGGCAAAGGCATCACGACTTACGAAGCCTAGAAAGCAAGCAAAGCGTTCCAGGTCCTCGCGTTCCGCGGGCAAGGTTTGCGTTTGCTCATCATTCACCATCTGCAAACGGTGCTCGACCGTTCGAAGAAAGCAATAGGCCTCTTTCATCGCATCACGTGCAGTCTTATCAATCCACTTGTCATCACACAGCTTGTCCAGTGTTGTGAGTGTATCGCGGTCGCGAAGGCCCGGATTTCGGCCGCCCGCAATCAGCTGCTGGGTCTGCGCGAAAAATTCGATTTCACGAATCCCGCCCCGTCCAAGTTTTATATTGTGGCCCTCGACTGCGATTTTGCCGTGGCCGCGGTAGGCATTAATCTGTCGCTTCATCGCGTGGACGTCGGCAACCGCCGCAAAGTCGAGATATTTGCGCCATACGAAGGGCGCGAGTTCGTTGAGGATCGCTTCGCCGGCTGCAATATCGCCAGCGCACGCGCGCGCTTTGATCATTGCAGCACGCTCCCAGTTCTGACCGACGCTTTCGTAGTAAGCGATCGCGGCAGCCGTAGATATCGCTATTGCGGTTGAAGCTGGATCGGGCCGCAGGCGCAAGTCGATCCGGAAAACGTAACCGTCGGCGGTGCGTTCCTGCAGCAGCTTCACAAGCCGCTGAGTCAGTCGAACGAAGAGCGTCGAGGGCTCTGCATCCTTTGGCAACGCGGGAGCTGAAGGATCGAAAAATACGATTAGATCGATATCACTCGAGTAGTTAAGCTCGTACGCCCCCATCTTACCCATAGCCAGGACGATGTATCCGCTGCGGAATTGTGGATTTGAATTGTCTTCGGGCACCAGACGCCCGGCACGCGCCGCCTCAGCCAGTACGAACTGTGTCGCGGCATCAACTGCTGTGTTGGCGAGATCAGTGATCGCCCGTGCTGCATGCATCACCGGCCAAACGCCTCCGATGTCGGCAAACGCAATCAGTAATGCCGCTTCGTTCTTCATGCAGCGCAGCGTTGCCATTGCCTCGACCACATCTTCACTCGAGGCAGCTAGCCGGCCATATTTGTCCAATATAGCGCTGAGGTGCTTGTCCGGGTCGGCCTGAAGTACCCGCAGGAGTCGTTTTGGCTCGTGGCGTGCCAATTCCCAGAGATAAGGCGAGCCTTCAGCAATCCCTTCTAGTATCGTACTGACGGTTGGATAGTTAGCAAGCAGACCCTTGATTGACTTCGCTTCCGGTGACGCGAGTCCAGCAATCCAGTCAGAAACGCGGGCGCGCGCTGCTGTGCGGTTGACCGGCTTTGGTGCGGTCGAGATCCGATCGGCAAGGGCCGGGCCCACGGTGCGTGTGCCAACGGTTTTCGCGGCAGACCGTTTACGGGACGACTTGCGTTTGGCCGGAGGTCTCATCCCGCAATCTGTACCGGCCCTCCCCGCGGCAAGGCAATGATGCTTTTGAGACCCGGTTGATTATCGGTCAGCGTCAATTCGCCGCCATGCAAGCGCGCCACCGCGGATGCAAGACTCAACCCAAGCCCGGATCCGGGCTGCGAACGGCTTTGCTCCAGTCGTACGAAACGTTCGACGACGCGCCTGCGGTCGGCTTCAGGAATGCCCGGGCCGCTGTCCGCGACGGTTAGCAGAATGCGATCGCCCTCGCTAAGGGCGCGCACGGTGATCTCCGTCGGCGCGCCATTGATCAAATCACGAGGCTGCGCATATTTGATGGAATTGTCGACCAGATTGGCGAGCGCCTGGCTTATGAGTTCGCGATTGCCTTTGAGCGGCGTGGGTGACTCTGCTTCGACCTTCAAGACGATTCCCTTTTCCTCCGCCAAAGGCTCGTATAGCTCGCCGACGTCATGCGCGATTTCTGCTGCGTCGAACTCGCTCATATCATCCCGCGCGTGACCGGATTCGGCACGGGCGATCATCAACAGCGCGTTGAAGGTCCGTATCAGGCCATCCGATTCTTCGATCGTGCTCTCAAGCGCGGCACGATATTCAGTTTCATTCTCCGCCGAGCGGAGCGCTTGCTCTGTGCGATTCCGCAGCCGTGTAAGTGGTGTTTTCAGATCGTGGGCAATATTATCAGAAACCTCCTTCAGGCCGTGCATCAGCGTCTCGATGCGTTCCAGCATGAGATTGAGATTTTCGGCCAATCGGTCTAGTTCATCTCCGGTACCGGCGACTGGTAGGCGGCCGCCAAGATCACCGTGCATGATTGTACGCGTGGTCTCGGTCATGGCATCAACGCGACGCAACACACGGCGAGTGACGAACAAGCCACCGGCAAGCCCAAGAACGATCACGATTGCAATCGACCAGCGTCCCGCAGAAAGCACAATATTGTAGAGACGCTCACGCTCGTCGAGATCGCGGCCGACCAGAAGACGAAACCCGCCCGGCAACTGAAACACGCGCGCCAGCGCGTGGTGTTCGGGGTGCTCACCTGCTTCGGCCTCGTCGAGCCGCCGGTATGCTGTTTCGGTCCAGCCAGGATTGTCGAGAGTACCTGGCGGCAACGAAGTGACATTGCCGGCAAGTGACTCGCCAGCAAAAGTCGTAACGAGATAGAGGCTCGAGCCAGGTCGTCGAGCCCGCGCATCAACAACGACCACCAGTCTCCGGATTCCGCCGAGGCGATACTGCTCGGACAGGCCGGTAATCTCAGCATTGACCGTGTCAGTGATCTGTTCGGTGATCAGGCGCCGCGTATTGAGAGCAAAATAGCCAAGCAGAAATGCTGCAAACAACGCGAACACGGTCAAATAGACCAGAGTCAGCTTGAACGTAGTGGTACGAAAAAGCTTACCGAGCGCCGTCACGTATCATGTATCCCGCGCCGCGGATTGTATGCAAAAGCGGCTGGGAGAAACCTTTATCGATTTTCGAGCGTAAGCGCGAGATGTGCACGTCAATCACATTGGTTTGCGGGTCAAAATGGTAATCCCACACATTTTCCAACAGCATAGTACGCGTTACGACTTGTCCCGCGTGCTGCATCAGGTATTCCAGGAGGCGAAATTCGCGTGGTTGCAGCGTGATTTCCTCCTCGCCCCGATGCACTTGGTGCGACAACCGGTCGAGTCCCAGGTTGCCGACGCGCAGTACGGTTTCTTCGCTCCGACCCACGCGCCGCCGAGCCAGGACTTCGACACGTGCCAGCAATTCAGAGAACGAATACGGCTTGGGGAGGTAGTCATCACCGCCAGCCCGTAAACCCTTCACCCGGTCGTCAACCTGACCGAGCGCAGACAGAATTAGCGCCGGCGTCTCCATGCCCTTTGCGCGGAGAGCCCCGATAACAGCCAGCCCATCGCGCTTGGGCAGCATACGATCAACGATGAGCACATCGTATTGGCCATCGAGTGCCATTGCTAAGCCATCGTCGCCGTCGGTGGCAGCGTCGGCCACATGACCAACTTCTCGGAACGCTTTGACTAGGTAGTCCGCAGCGTCGCGATCGTCCTCGATAACTAGTAGGCGCATGGTGACCCGATCAGGTTGCGCCTCGGCCGTCCGGTGGCGCTGTCCGCTAATATCCGCATAAGTGGCCATCGGTCACACCAATTCCAGTCAATTCGGTGGCAAAGTAAATTCGCTCACGCGATCAGCCCCTTTTCGTACGCGAGGGGGTGGCGGAAACCGCCACCCCCTCAACGACCCCACCCCAGCGGGGGCGACGGATGCCAGGGTTGGAGCTCGCACCGTAAGCAGCCGCACCTTATGAGTGCGCGCCTTCCGGAAATTGCCGGGACGGGCTTGAAGCCCGTCCCGTTGAGGGCAGACCCGCCAGCGGGGGCGACGGATGCTGGCGGGATGTCCCCAAACCTTGTCAGCCTTGGCCGAGCGGTAGGGCGACGAAACGCGTATTGTCACCTTTCTTCACTCGGATCAGAACGCTGCGCTTGCCTTCTGTGCGTGCATTCGCGACGACCGCCTTCACGTCGGCAGGCGTCGAAACCGATTTGCCGCCGATCTCAAGAATTACGTCGCCGGTCGCAAAGCCGTGGTCGGCCGCGATGCCGCTCGAATCGACTCCGGTGACAACCACGCCTTCGGTGCCAGACCCGGCGACACGGGCGGCCGGGGCGAGCGTAAGACCGAATTTGCCGAGATCGGCACCGCTATCCCCTTCCTCCGAAGTGGCGCGGGCTTCCTTGGTGTTCGGCAATTCGCCGAGCGTTAGGGTAACCGTCTTTTCTGAGCCCTTATGGAGGACCGTCAGCTTCACTGATGCCTTCGGCGCCATCGCTCCGATTCTCTTGGCGAGGTCGCGAGCGTCTCTGACTACCTTGCCGTCGACCGATGTGATCACATCACCGGCCTCAATGCCGGCCTTCTGCGCAGGACTGTTTGGCTGCGGCTCGGCAACCAACGCCCCTTCCGCCTTTTTCAGGCCAATGCTATCCGCGATATCCTGCGTTACCGGTTGAATTTGAACGCCGATCCAGCCGCGCGTGACCGTTCCATGATCTTTGAGCTGGGCGACAACACTGTTGACCGTGTCGGAGGGGATGGCAAAAGCAATGCCGACCGAACCGCCAGATGGCGAGAAGATCGCTGTATTGACGCCGATCACATTGCCATCAGTATCGAATGTCGGGCCGCCGGAATTGCCCTTGTTGACTGGCGCATCAATCTGGATGAAGTCGTCATAGGCGCTGGCCCCGATATCGCGACCGCGCGCCGACACGATGCCGGCAGTTACCGTCCCACCAAGGCCAAAAGGGTTGCCAACGGCAAGAACCCAATCGCCGATACGCGGCGCTTTGTCGGACAACTTCACATAAGGGAATGGTCCGTCTTCAACCTTGATCAGCGCAAGATCGGTGCGTGGATCGGTACCGATGACCTTTGCCTTGTGGATCTTGCCATCGTCAGTCGTGACCTGGACGCTTTCGGCCTTTTCCACGACATGGTTGTTGGTGACCGCGTAGCCGTCAGCAGAGATAAAGAAGCCGGAACCCTGACCGGTAATTACGTTACGCCCGCGGCCGCGGGGCATTCCTTCAGGCTCATTCGGGACATCAGGCATTCCGAAGCGGCGGAAGAATTCACGCAGCCCGGGGGGAACATCGTTCGAGCCAAGGCCGTTGGTCTGCGAGCCGCCGTCGACTTTGACGCGCACAGACATAACCGCGGGCTTGACCTTCTCGACGATGTCGGCAAATCCAACCGGAGCTTGTAGCTTGCGGGCTTGCTCGCTCAAGTTCTGCGCAACAGCTGCCGGATAGCTGGCGGACAAATTGAGGCTGGGCGCGATCACGAGTGCGGCTGCGCTCAGGCTGGCGATCGTGGTAGCGAGGAGAATGAACCGGCGGCCAGCTAGCACACGCGGCTTTTTAGTATTTTCAGGAGCGGGAATGACGCTCGGCTTCATCAGGCAATCTCCATCTGGATTCGTTGGCGCGGTTGCGCACCGGTTCGAACCTCAAGATGGGGAGATGAGCCTTACAGCGTCCTGTCGGCAGGATTAAACTTTTGTAAGGTGGGATAACGAATTTTTTTAAATCTAGTAGATAAATCAATGCTCACGGGTTGCCGGATCGACCAAAGTCGAAAGTCGTCGCTCTTCCTCTTGGCTGAGAACCTCGGCCTCAGGATGTGCCGTTGTACGCCGGCGCGCCATCAATATAAGACTGACCATCCCCGCGGTCAGCACCGCGGGTGGCAGTCCCCACAAAAGCAAAGTGCGCCATTCGAGCGGCGGCTTGAGCAGCACGAACTCGCCATAGCGCGATACTAAAAAATCGAGCACCTGTTGATCGCTGTCGCCTTGGCTGAGCCGCTCGCGCACGAGAAATCGCAAGTCTCGCGCGAGTGGCGCTTCAGAATCATCAATCGACTGGTTTTGGCAGACCATGCAACGCAGTTCACGCGACAAATCTCGGGCCCGCTGCTCGAGCACTGGATCTTTCAGCACTTCATCCGGCTGAACCGCTATCGCGGTTACCGGCGCACTGAGTAAGACCAACGAAACAACGAACGCCAGACGGTGCATCTTTCTACTCCGCCGGTGCGAGCACGGATTTTGCCGCCGGCTTCGGCGCTCCGACGCGCAGCCGCCTGTCAGAAAGCGATAGCGCACCACCTAACATCATCACCACTGCACCGAGCCAGATCAGTAGCACCATTGGCTTGTAGTAAAGCCTGATCGCAATCGAGCCGTCGTTGTTGCTATCACCGAGAGACAGATAAAGTTGACCAAGGCCGCGTGACAAGAGGGCAGCTTCATTGGTCGTCATGCCACGGGCAGAGAAACTGCGCTTCGATGGCTCCACAATGCCGATCGGGATGCCTCCGCTGCGCACTGTGAACTTCGCCACCAGTGCGTTGTAGTTCGGACCTGGCCTCTGCATGAGACCATCGAAGGAAAAATCGTATCCTGAGAGCGAAATGGTCTCATTTGGCTTCACGGCGACAATGCGTTCCGTGCCCCAGGTAGCCGCGCAAATAACGCCAAGCATGGACATAGCAACGCCGAAGTGCGCGATCGCGGTGCCCCAAATCGAGCGCGGCATTCCGAAGGCGCGCTGACGAACAGTGGCGAGCGGGAGCTGAAAAAGGCCGGTGCGCTCCACGAGGTCAGTCAGAGCTCCGAGCATTACAAACAACGCAAGACCAACGCCGAATGGCGCGAGGACTGACTGACCTTGTACCATGAAGACTGCGGCAACTGCGATTGTTCCGACAGCGAACGCCACCATTAGACGTTGCGTCACACCGAGGAGATCGCCGCGTTTCCAGGCGAGCAAAGGGCCGAACGGAATGGCGAACATCAATGCCACAAACAGCGGTCCAAAGGTCAAATTGAAGAAAGGCGCACCGACCGAAATTTTTTCACCGGTAACGGCTTCCAGCGCCAAAGGATAAAGCGTGCCGACGAAAACAGTGAGACAGGCTGTCGTCAGAAAAAGATTGTTAAATACCAAAGCACCCTCGCGCGAAATGGGCGCGAATAGGCCGCCCTGCTTCAGCATTGATGCCCGCCAGGCGAACAGCGCAAGGCCGCCGCCAATAAACAGCACGAGGATAAACAGGATAAATACACCGCGCGTCGGATCGGTAGCAAATGCATGCACCGAGGTGAGCACACCGGAGCGCACCAAAAAGGTACCGATTAGCGACAACGAGAATGTCAAAATTGCCAACAAGATGGTCCAGATCTTGAGAGCATTTCGCTTCTCCATCACCACAGCGGAATGCAATAATGCGGTGCCGGCCAGCCACGGCATTAATGATGCGTTCTCCACCGGGTCCCAGAACCAGAAACCACCCCACCCGAGGGTGTAATAAGCCCAATACGAACCCATCGCGACGCCAAGTGTGAGAAACATCCACGCGGCCAGAGTCCACGGGCGCACCCATCGAGCCCAGGCAGCGTCTATGCGGCCTTCAATCAGAGCGGCGATGGCAAAAGAGAAGGCAATGGAGAAGCCGACATAGCCGAGATAAAGCAGCGGCGGATGTATGGCGAGGCCCGGATCCTGCAGAATCGGATTGAGGTCGCGGCCTTCAAACGGCGCCTGCGGCAATCGCGTGAAGGGGTTCGACGTCAGCAGGATGAACAGGTAGAAGGCGCAGGCAATCCACGATTGCACCGCCAGCACATGCGCTTTCAGCGCAGCCGGCAAGTTGCGCCCGAACGCGGCTACAAGCGCGCCAAACAGGGACAGAATCAAGACCCACAAGAGCATCGAGCCCTCGTGGTTTCCCCAAACGCTGGTGATCTTGTAGATCAACGGCATCCGCGAATGGGAGTTCTCGAAAACAGTTGCGACCGAAAAGTCGGACGTAACGTAACAGATTGTGAGAGCCAGAAACGATAGCGCGACAAATCCAAATTGCATGAGCGCCGTGGAACTCGCGAGCCGCATCAGCGCCGCATCGCGGCAACGCGCGCCAAAAATTGGTACGACCGATTGAACCAGACCGAGCGCCAGTGCCAGCACCAATGCAAAATGGCCGACCTCGGGAATCATCGCGGCTTGTCTTCCACAGCTTGGGCCTGGCCTTCCTGCCAGCGTCCGCTCTTTTTTAAGGCGTCCACCACTTCGCGCGGCATGTACCGTTCATCATGCTTGGCGAGCACGGTGTCGGCAGCAAGAGTGCCGTCGGGCTCGAGCCTGCCTTCCGTTACTACACCCTGCCCTTCGCGGAAAAGGTCCGGTACTATGCCACGATACCGTACACCAATGTCGGTCTTGCCGTCGGTCACTGCAAATAGCACCAGAAGATCGTCGCCACGCTTTATGCTGCCCGACTTGACCAGCCCGCCGATGCGCATCCGGGCGCCCGGCGAAATGTGTTTTTCTGCCACGTCGGTCGGCGAGTTGAAAAATACGATCGAATCGCGCAATGCGCTGAGCACTAGGGCGGCCGCAAAGGCAAGGACGCCAAGACTTGCGCCGATCAGAATCAGCCTCCGCTGCTTGCGTGTCATTCCGCCTCGCTACCCATCAATCCCCAAACTTTTGACCACCTCGTCAATGCGGCGAAGCTTTTCGGGATCTTGAGCGAGGGCCCGTTTGGCATCTGCGGCGGCAGCATGCGCCCGATCTCGCTCGCCGAGTACCATATAGGCACGCAAGAGCCGCTGCCAGCCTTCAACGTCGTTCCCATTTTCCTTCAAGCGTTCGGCAAGTCGCGCCACCATGCCGCGGATCATTTCGCCGCGGTCCTTTTCGCTCATGCTGCCAGCAGCGGCAACGTCTTCGGCGCTGGGACCAGGCGAAACGGCGACAACCGGCATCCCGGTCACGCGCGCCAGCGCTTCACGCACCATCGGCAGCCAAGGGGCATCACCCGGTGCGCCCTCCAGCATACCCCGCCATATCGCAGCGGCCTTGGTGCGGTCGCCATCCTGCTCGGCGGCGAGACCGATAAAAAACTTGGCTTTAAGCTCGCCGGGATCGAGTGCAAGCGCACGATCAAAAGCTGTCTTAGCCTCAGCTGTTACGACGCCATTAGCAGCTGCGGACAGTGCTTCACCGAGATCTGACTGCCGTTCCGCATTTTCACCGTTTAGTGCCAGAATTTTGCGGCGAGCATTGACTGCGTCTGCGAACCGGCCAAACCGCAAATAGACGGGCGCGAGAACCTCATAGCCACGAGCATCGTTAGGACTGTTCTCGAGATATCTCTCTACCTGCGACACCATGTTTACAATCGATGCATCCTCGTGCACGCCGCGAAGACGCGCTTCCAGTGGCTGACCGGGTAGTCGCGGTGAACCAATCGTAAGATAAAGAGACACGGCAACAACTGGCAGCAGAACGATGGCAGCGATGGCGGCCGCACGGCGACGCCACAGCGGCGAGCCGATCGGCAATGATTTTGTAAATTCCGCAACGTCTGCTGCAGTGATAAGACGACGGGAGACCTCAACCCGTGCTGCTTGCGCTTCCGCCTCTCCGATTAGGCCCGCGCCACGGTCGCGCTCGATTTCATCAAGCTGGTCGCGATATACCGCAACATCACTACCGGCCTGAACGTCCGCGGCGCGGCCGAGAGGCCACAGAACGGCGAAAATCGCCGCCACAGTCATTAGCACGAATACTAACCACAGGAACATCGAACCTTACAATCCGCTTGAGCGACCATGCGGCAACCGCTGGGGCACGGCATACAACACGCCCGATCATGGCGGCAATGAGCAAGACCATAGGGCAAAGAAAAAGCAGGTTTCAGGCGCGCGCCGCCCTGCTCTCGGCGGCGCCAGCGACTTCCGCGGCTTTGCCCAAAAGAGCCGCATATTCCCGGCCGAATACCTTGGCACAAAAGCGTACAGCCGCGTCGACCTGCGATTGCCGGAAGCTGCGGTCGCCCTCTCCGGCATGACGCAGGCTCTCGAGCAGCGCGCGTGTGCCGTTATCCAGATATTGCCGGAGTTCGGTCAGGGCGCGCTGGGTCATTTCGTTGATTGCAAGTTCACCGGCAAAATAACGACAAATGCCGACAAACTCGACCAGGGCCTCGACCTCGGCAACTTCGTTCGGATCCAGTACCGAATTGGCTCGAATTTCTCGCGAAGGTCGCAACCGCAGCAATCGCTGTACACGGCTTGGCATGGATTCTATTTCCGCACGCAATAAATCGGAAATCTGCGTCCGCTGTGCCGCAAGCGTCCGACCCCAGGTGCTGTCGACGGGCAACGCCAGTTCGGTGCGCAAACCGCGTGCAGAATCATGAATGGTCTTGAGCAGCGCGCCAACGGCAATGCCCTGGCCGCTGCGCAAATCAGCGCGCAGTTCGGCAACCATCCGTCCAAGTTCGGCCAGGACAATATTGACCGCAACACCGTAATGCGTTTCCGCGACACGCGCCGCAGTATCGCTGCCCGCCGCTTTGACCCCAAGCCGGATCAATTGCCATGGTGCCGTCATCCGGTTCATCACCGTCAACAAGGCGTAGAGAAATAGTTCACCGTCGCGTGCCGCCGCACTTTCGATCAATGTTTTGCATTCATCTAACTGATCGTTGGCAAGGTTGCCGATCTGAAGGGGCAGACGCGCGGAAAGCGACGCCAGCACATCACGTCCTTTGAGCGCGCATTTGAGAGCGATGAGTTCTTCGCCGGCACGCGGCGTCCCAATCTGTTGCAATATTCGGCGACGAATTTTTTCATCGTCCGCACCGGCACTGCATTTTGCTTCGATTGCAGCCGCGACGCGGTCCTGAAAAATGCGAGCAAGACGCTCGGTTCTTGACTGGTCCCCGGCGAGCATTGCTTCGCTGACATCGGCCGCAAGGTCGTTGGCATCGTTTGGCAAAAGATCGCGCAGGATCCAGTTCCACAATGCTTCAAGAGATGAGCGAGCAACACGGCCGGGGTGCTTGTGATCCCCTTGATCGTCCACGAGAAACGGCTCGAGTGGCTTGAACAGAAGTCGCGCAGTGTCCTCGATGCGGAGGGCGCCCTCTCGCTGCTCGCGCATGATGCGCCGCAATTCCTGCAGAACCAGATCGGCGCCAGTTACTTCTTCGCCGCGCAGCACGGCGCGCTCGAGCTCGCCGATCAACAGCGAACGCGCTCCTGGCGAAAGCTCGCGCAGAAATTGCCGCAACCGTTCGACGGTCGTTTCGGCGCCCGCCATGCTCGGTCTATCCGAATTCAAGCCTCCCGGCTTGATACGGCGGCGGACGTTAAGAGTTCATTAAGTGTAATGCGGCGCTAGCCGACAGCCGCCCAGGTCCCGTCAGGATTACGGCAGGCGGTGCCACGGGTGGTCTGGGGGTGGCCGTCAATATAGACCGTGTGGGTATAGGAGCGGCAGTTGCGACCGGCCTGTTGGTACTGGGGACCGGGAACCACGGTACCGTAGCGACCGGAATCCGGATTGCGCCAGGAGACCGGGGCACCCGATTGGCCGCGCTCAAGGGCGTCCATTTGCGCTGTATAGGCACGTTCCTTGTCTTCGTCGTCGAGAGCCGCGCCGATGCGATTGCCGATCAAGCCCCCCAGCGCACCGCCAATCGCCGCACCGGCAAGACGATTTCCAGTCCCGCCTCCGGCGACCGCGGCGCCGACCAGCGCACCGGTTCCGGCGCCGACCACGGTCCCGCCGGTTTCTTTCGGTCCCGGTCCACTTCCTACTGCCGGTGCCGGCTGCAGTTCCGGCCCTGATCCTGAACCCATCCAGCCTGTTCCTCCGCTAGCGCAAGCTGCAAGCGCAAGGCCGACCATTACGATGGCAGTGGATTTCGGCACAGACATTTCGACCCCCGCGAAGCGAGAAAAATGAACAAGGCAAGCAGCACTGATTGATCAGTCTACCGGGATGGGAAGATTAGGGCAAAACTCCGGCAAGCGGCTTATGCAGCCGGCAAAACCAACTCCGCACGCAGTCCACCAAGTGGCGCTGTGCCGAGCGTCAGGCCTCCGCCATAAAGCGCCGCGAGCTCAATGACAATCGACAGCCCAAGTCCGGAACCGGGCTTTGTCTCGTCCAGACGTTGCCCCCGCCTTGCTACTTGCTCGCGCTCTGATGGCGACAGGCCCCGGCCATCGTCATCAACAATGATACGCACGACCTGGCGGTCACTCGCCTGATCAGGCCGTTCCCGCACCACTTCAATGGCCACCCTCGACGATGCCCACTTACAAGCATTGTCAACGAGGTTGCCCATCATCTCTTCGAGATCGGGACGTTCGCCATGAAATTGCGCCTTATCGTCGGCGTGTACATCGATGATGAGGTTTTTGTCGCGATGAATCTTTTCCATGGTGCGGGCAAGCGCCGTCACGACAGGCGCGACTTCTGTAACCGAGCCGACTACCGTGAGGCGGGCGGCAAGACGGGCGCGCTCAAGGTGACGGGCCACCTGATCGCGCATGATGTCAGCCTGTTCTAGTACTTTTTGTGCGAATGGTTCGACACCACGCGCCGCGGCTTCGTTCACCATCACGGAAAGCGGCGTCTTCAGCGCATGGGCAAGATTGCCGACATGCGTGCGGGCGCGTTCGACGATTTCCTTGTTGGCTTCGATTAAGGCATTCGTTTCGCGCGCAAGCGGAGCGATCTCTTCCGGGAATTTTCCGGTCAGACGCTCGGCACTGCCAGAGCGGATGGCCGCAAGCCCGTCAGTGATGCGCTTGAGCGGGGCCAAGCCGAAGCGGACCTGAAACGTGGTGGTGAGCAGCAATACAGCGGCCAGTATAGAAAATGTAATGATCAGCGCCTGATCGAACGAACGCGTTTCTTCGGAGATTTCGGCCGCATCGCCGGCGACGGCAACGAGATAGTGACCCTCATCGCCAAGATCGATGTTTCGCTCAACGAGCCGAAGTCGCTGATCCTCGGGACCGGAGACGTAACCTTCACGCGAGCCATCAGGGCCGGCGGCAATGCCGTTGTCTTGCAAATGCGGCAAACCACCATCCCACAGTGATCGCGAGGCGCGGACTTCAGCCTTTCCGGGGTCGGTTCGTGTGACTTGCCAGTACCAGCCGGACAAAGGCAGTTCAAACAGCGGTTCGCCGAGTGATTGCGGAAATTTTTCCCCACCTTCTTCGGGGGATGCAACGTCCGCCACTAGCGTGCGCAGATAGACGCCAAGGCGGCGATCGAATGCCCGTTCGACAGCCTGACGATAGAGCGAGGACAACACGATGCCAGTGATAAGAAGTATGATCACCGCCCAGGCGGTGGCTGAAAGGAAAAGGCGCAGCGCGAGAGAGTTAGCGCGCATCCCATCAACGTGCATCGGGTGGCGTCAGCAAATAGCCAAGGCCACGCACGGTCTGAATGATTTCGACCCCCAGCTTCTTGCGGATACGGCCGACGAACACTTCGACTGTGTTCGAGTCGCGATCGAAGTCCTGGTCATATAGATGTTCGACCAGCTCGGTGCGCGAAACCACACGGCCGGTATGATGCATTAGATAGGCAAGGAGCCTGTATTCGTGGCTTGTGAGCTTGACCGGATTACCGTTGACGGAGACACGACCGGTACGGGTATCGAGTCGCACGGGCCCGCAATTGAACTCGCTTTTGGCGTGACCGGCAGAACGCCGCAAGAGGGCTCGTACTCGCGCGAGGACTTCCTCAAGATGGAATGGCTTCGCGACATAGTCATCCGCGCCGGCGTCAAAGCCTTGCACCTTGTCGCTCCAGCGGTCGCGAGCCGTAAGCATGAGCACCGGCATGGCGCGGCCAGTTCGGCGCCAGGCTTCCAAGACTGAAATGCCATCCATTTTCGGCAAGCCGATATCAAGGATGACCGCGTCGTAAGGTTCTGACTCCCCGAGATAGTGGCCTTCCTCGCCGTCGAAGGCGCGGTCGACGACATAGCCGGCGTCGGTCAGCGCGGTCGAAAGCTGACGGTTGAGATCGGGATCGTCCTCGATGACGAGGAGACGCACGGGCTGACCCTCCTGCTTACAGCTCGTCGATCAGGCTGCCATTGGCCGCATCGACTCTTGCATGGGTCACTTTGCCACTGCGCGCGAGAACTGTCAGCACATAGACGAGGCCTTTTGGCTCGCGGCAGAGCTGGGCCCGGACCACCTGGCGGCTCCGGCCGCGGACCGCCTTGAGCGCGACGGCCAGCGAAACCGCCTTGCCGTCGGTGACG
>Ga0187788_10000145_pt1 | contig 18156 bp, 18 predicted proteins | sample 1015_BV01_MP10_2_FD_133008 | JGI IMG/M metagenome (GOLD analysis project Ga0187788, IMG submission 133008) | Tropical peat soil microbial communities from peatlands in Department of Meta, Colombia - 1015_BV01_MP10_20_MG | ecosystem: Environmental > Terrestrial > Soil > Wetlands > Peat | place...
ACGCAAAATTGCCTGGGCGAGGAGTATGAATCCAAGTGGTTCCCCGAACTTCAGAAAATGGTCGGAAAGGAATATCTGGATCCGGAAGCTTCGCACTTAACCCACAGGCCGATCCCGACCTGTCTACGCAATCATTGCATAATCAGTGAAGTCAATGCAGGCCGCGGACCTATTCACATGGTGACCATGAAGGCCTTCCAGGATCCTCATCTGGAAGAGGTCGGCTGGGAGAACTTCCTCGGCATGACAATCGGCCAGGCGGTCCTCTGGGCTGCGACGGACGTGGACCCCAAGAACGAGAACCCTGAACTGACCACATCCGAGCCCTATGTGATGGGCTCGCATGCGACCTGCTCCGGCGCCTGGTGCTCGGGTCCGGAGGACGTTTCTCCGCCCGAGTATTTCTGGGGCTACAACCGCATGACGACCATCGAAGGCCTGTTTGGCGCCGGTGACGCGGTCGGCGGCACGCCGCACGCCTTCTCATCCGGCTCGTTCACCGAGGGCCGTCTCGCCGCGAAGGCTGCCTGCAAATATATCGACGACGGGAAGGGCGAAGGCATCATCGTGTCCGATGAGCAGATAAGCCGCCGCAAGAAAGAAATCTATAAGCCGCTCGAGCACTACAAGATCTACCGCAACGAGATCGTGGCGGGCGATGTCAATCCGCACTACATCAATCCGAAGCAGGGCCTGGACCGTCTGCAGAAGTTGATGGACGAGTATTGCGGCGGAGTGACGGTCAGCTACATGACCAACGACAAGCTCCTGAATATTGCGCTCAAGAAGCTCAAGGTCATGGAGGAGGATCTTGAGAGCCTGGCCGCGAAGGATATTCACGAGTTGTTGCGCGCGTGGGAGCTTAAGCACCGGCATCGCGCCGCTGAGTGCGTTACGCAGCACACGCTGTTTCGCAAGGAAACCCGCTGGCCGGGCTACTACTACCGCGGCGACGCCATGAAGGTGGACGACGCCAACTGGCACGTGCTGACTGTTTCGCGCCGCGATCCGAAAACCGGTGAATACACCATGGAAAAGGCGCCCTGTTATCACCTGGTTTCCGAAAAAGAGTAGCGATGTCTCCGGGTGGAAGTCCGCATTGAACTTCTGCCTGGGCGTAAAGGAGCCGGCATGTCACTCGTTGATCTTACCCGGATGGCGTCCGCAATGCCGCTCTCTTCGGATCACAGAGAACCGCGCGTGAACATTATTGAAAAGACCGACGAGGAGATAAGGGCCTTAGCCGATCCCTTATGGCGCGATCTTGTGAAAAATTCCAACGAAGGCAAGTACGGTGAATTCGTCAAGGATTTTTCCAGCGACCTGGCGCGCGCCATGAATCAAGTTGAGGCCGGTCACCAATTTGCAAACAGCGAACTGGCCCGAAATCTGTCCGGGCACTTCGACTATCTCGGCATTATCCGCAGGGGCGAACACGTTACGGTTCTTTACCGGCAACGGAGCACCAAGAAGGCGGGCGAATGGCTTGGCAGGCTAGTCCTCGGCTATGAAAATGAAAAGGTCAGAATTTTCGGCGCGTCGATCTTCTGACCATTGGGCTTGGGTTCGACATGAGTGAAATCATCCAGGACGGAAAATTTGTCGGGCTGACCTACAAGGTGACCGACAAGAAATCGGGACACATCCTGACCATGGTCGAATTCCCCTTGGGCTACATCCACGGGCACAATGAAATTCTGGCTCCTTCCGTCCATAGGGAACTGGAGGGCAAATCAGCGGGCGACGTCATTGAGGTGCCGATCGACGGCAATCAGATCTTCGGCCCCAGAGACGAGTCACTGGTTTTTACTGATCACATCGAGAATGTCCCCGAGGAGTATCGGCAGGTCGGCACTTCTATCCTCATGGAAAACGAGAAGGGCCAGACCCGCAGCTTTCTCGTAACGAGAATCGACGACGAAACTCTGACGGTCGACGGCAACAATCCGCTTTGCGGCAGAGAGGTCGTCTTTTCGCTCAAGATCGTGACCGTGCGCGACGCCACCGACGAAGAGACCAACGCGGGCGGGCCGATCGTCGCTGAGGCCGATATCGACCCCTCACTCATGCGACCTGTTTGAATGGCATCGAACAAACTTCCACTGCTTCACTGTGAAAGGTGACTTATGAGCGATACGAAACCTGCCACCACGACCAAAGTCCCTGACGGCCACGCCCGCTTTCTGACCACGCGTCAGAAAGAGGCGACCGAAAAAGGATTTGTCGGTTTCGAAACCGTCTGGGAACCGTTCCAGAAGGAAGTCGAATACAAGACCCCTAAAAAGCCGTAGTCAGTGATGTCGCAGCTCGTACCGCCGCACGGCTCCCAATCAGTCAAGCCGCTTCTGCTGCCGGAGAGCGAGCGGACCGAGGAGCGCAAGCGCGCGGAGAAGCTCAGGAAGGTTCCTCTCGACTCACGGGCGGTCTCTGACGTGTTCATGCTGGCCATGGGCGCCTATACGCCGCTCGATGGCTTCATGGGGTACGACGACTGGCGCGGTTCGTGCAAGGACATGAAGCTGGTCAGCGGCCTGTTCTGGCCGATCCCCATCACGCTTCCCATCAGCAAAGGCCTTGCCGACAGCATCCATGCCGAAGAGGAGGTCACACTCGTCGACGCGGAAAGCGGCGGCATACTCGCCGTCATGGCAGTTCGCGAGAAATATTCGATCGACAAGAAATTCGAGGCCGAACACGTCTATCGCACCGCCGATCCGAAGCATCCGGGCGTAGCGAAGGTGCTCGAGCAGGGGGAGGTCAACCTCGCGGGCCGCGTCACGGTGCTGAGCGAAGGCGAATATCCGGCCAGATACCCGGACCTTTATATCCGCCCCGCTCAGTCGCGGGCCATGTTTCTCGAGCGCGGCTGGTCGAATGTTGCGGCCTTCCAGACTCGCAACCCCATGCACCGCAGCCACGAATACCTGGTCAAGATCGCGGTCGAGGTGATGGACGGCGTTTTCATCCATCAGGTGCTCGGCAAATTGAAAGAAGGCGATATCCCCGCCGACGTGCGCACCCGCGCGATCCAGGCGATGATCGACAATTATTTCCGCCCGGGCACCGTCATCCAGGCCGGCTATCCGATCGAGATGCGCTACGCCGGCCCGCGCGAGGCGCTGCTGCACGCCTTGATCCGTCAGAACTTCGGCTGCTCGCACCTGATCGTCGGGCGCGATCATGCCGGCGTCGGCAGCTACTACGGGCCCTTCGACGCCCATCATATCTTCGACCAACTTTGGCCGGGCGCGCTTCTGACCAAGCCGCTTAAGATTGACGTCACGTTCTACTGCCGCAAGTGCTACGGCATGGCGACCGCAAAAACCTGTCCGCACGATCCGAAAGAGCACATTTCGATTTCCGGCACGCAGCAACGCGAAATGCTGTCGAGTAATGCCGCGATCCCGCCGGAGTTCAGCCGGCCCGAGGTGGTAGCAATCCTCAGAGACTATTACGCAGGGTTGCGCCAGGCTTAGAAAAATTCGCCATAAATGATCATTGCGCAAATCTCGGATACGCATATCGCGCTGGATTCAGCCGACTCCAGTCGGAGAATGCACGATTTCGAGCGCACCATTGCGGACATCAACGCGCTCGATCCGGCTCCCGACGTAATTATTCACACGGGTGATGTGGTTCATAACGGGCGGGAGGATGAATATGCCGCGGCTGTGCGAATTCTGGCTAAGGCGAGAGCGCCGGTTTACGTGATCCCTGGTAACAAGGACGACCGGGCAAATCTGCGCACGGCTTTTTCACCTCGTGGTTATTTGGAGCCCGGCTCCGAATTTATCCAATATGCCGTTGAAGATTATCCGGTTCGACTCATCGCGGCCGATACGCTCAACGCTCGCAGCAATAAGGGCGATTTCTGCTCCCAGCGGGCTGCTCGTTTGATCGACCTGATCGCTGCCGAGAAAAGTAAGCCCGTCGCAGTTTTCGCACACCATCCGCCCTTTGAGGTCAAAGTCGGCCCGGAGCCGTTCAATTTCGAAAGTCCAGAGATGATGGAGCGGCTGCAGCGGACATTGCAGCAGTCAGGCAAGGTAATTGCCGTGTTCAGCGGCCATGTTCATCGCGGTACAGCCGGCCAATTTGGCAGCATCCCTGTCATAGTGGTGCCCTGTGTCGCGACAACCCTCCGCAAAGGCGAGTATCCGGCCCAGATGCAAGCGTGCCCAGTGTACTATGTGCACCGGTTCGATCCTGCGTGGGGTTTCATTACCGAAGCACGCGTTGTTCGATAGTTTGCGCTGCAGCACGCCGCGCGCATTTAGACCGCGTCGATACCATTATAGAGGTTACGAGGGAGATTTTTTTCTCCTGTCGGCTAAGCTTGAGGAATAATAACGCTCCCGCGGGTGCTCTCGACGGATTGCACGACGCGTGGTTGCCAGGGAGGCGCCTGTGGACACATCCGATAAGCCAGACTCCGTCATCTATGATGAAAAAGCTCGGCGCGCAGCCGACGCAATGATCCAGGCCGAAGCGCGGCATATTGCCGAGCGCAAGGCGCAAGCGGAAGAATGCGATTGCAAAGACGGGATGTTCCCGCGCGACGGTATTACCGATCGCCGCAAATTCCTGTTCGCGGCGGGTTCGGTGGCCGGCGCCGCTATTGGATCCACAATGGCGCAAGCCGCCGAGCAGGCGCCACCCGGTGCTGTGCATTTCAGTGTGCCTGACGATCCGACGAAGGAGCAGGGGCGCCCGGTCGCGGCAGATGGCGGTTATGGTTCGCGCTCGCAGTTCGAGACGGAAGTCCGTTGGCGCTTTCCGACGGCGAACGAGAACACATCGTGGAGCATGACGCCGCTCGACAAGTCGCTCGGGAACCTCACACCGTCAGGGCTGCACTTTGAGCGCCATCACGGCGGCATCCCGACGATCGATCCGGCCAAGCACACGCTGATCGTGCACGGGATGGTCGACACGCCGAAAAAATTCACCATGGCGGACATCAAGCGGTTCCCCTCGGTAACCCGCAAACATTTTATCGAGTGCTCAGGCAACGGCTTGACCGAATGGAACAAGCCAACGTTGAAAACCGTGCAGGGGACGCATGGTCTGCTCAGCACATCCGAATGGACAGGCGTGCAGTTCGCGACCTTCGCGCGCGAAGTCGGCCTGAAGGAAGGCTCGACCTGGGTATTGGCGGAAGGAGCCGATGCGGCGGTGATGACACGCAGCATCCCGATGGAAAAAATGCTGAAGGACGCGCTCATTGTTTATGGCCAGAACGGCGAGGCCTTGCGGCCCGAGCAGGGCTATCCGCTGCGGCTGTTGCTGCCCGGCTTCGAGGGCAACACGCATATCAAATGGCTGCGCCGCCTCGATGTAAGCGACAAGCCTTACATGACGCGAGAAGAGACATCGAAGTACACGGATCTGCTCGCCGACGGCAAGGCACGCCAGTTCAGCATGGAAATGGAAGCCAAGTCGGTGATCACCTTCCCCTCCGGTGACATGAAGCTGCCGGGACCCGGCTTTTACAATATTACCGGGTTGGCATGGACCGGGCGCGGCCGCGTGCAGCAGGTGGATGTTTCAGTTGACGGAGGCAAGACCTGGAATCCGGCACAATTGCAGTCGATGCCCGAGCAGATCTGCACAGTACGGTTCAGCTATCCGTGGATTTGGGACGGCAAAGCCGCGGTTCTCCAGAGCCGCTGCACCGACGAAACCGGATATGTGCAACCAACCTTGCAACAACTGATCGCAATCCGCGGCTCAAATGGCCCGTTCGGATCAATCTATCACCTGAACGCCATTCAGAGCTGGGGCGTCAGCGAAACCGGGGATGTCTCCAATGTTCACGCCTAACACCAAACGGATCGGCGCGAGCGTTTTCTTCGTTGCCGTCCTGACTACCGCCGCGATAGCGCAAAGCGCGCCGCCGCACTATGGCTTCGGTACGAAAGTCGATTCCGCCGAGCTCGCAAAATATTTTGCCATTCCGGCCGATGGCAGCGGCTTGCCGCCGGGAGGCGGTACCGCAGCGGCCGGCGCGAAGGTCTATGCAGATACCTGCGCGGCCTGCCACGGCGACAAATTGCAGGGCAACCCGGCAAAGGGCATCGGCGGCGACCGGCTGACCGGTGGCCGTGGTTCGCTTGCCACCAAGACTCCGATCAAGACTGTTGAAAGCTACTGGCCATACGCGACCACTCTGTTCGATTACGTGAAGCGGGCAATGCCGTTCAGCGCGCCCGGCTCGCTCAAGGACGACGACGTCTATGCTGTCGTGGCCTATATCCTGTCCGAGGCCAAAATCATCAAGCCGACCGACACGATGAACGCGCAAACATTGCCGAAAGTGGCGATGCCAAATAAAGATGGTTTCATCCCGGACAGCCGGCCGGAGCTTTCGCTTTATCGCTGATGGGCGGCGAGGTCATTAGCGTGGACGTGGCGGACATTCGATCGGCTTCGGCGCCGACATATCGCCACGTCTAAAATCGACATTTAGGCCGATGGCGTTTTTCTCATTGATGACTCATAATTGTCATCATGGAGTTGCGGCATCTTCGGTATTTCGTGGCGGTTGCAGAAAAGCTGCATTTCTCGCGCGCAGCCGAGCAACTCAATATTTCGACGCCAACGCTCAGTCATCAAATTCAGGCATTGGAAACAATGCTTGGCGCACAGCTTCTCTCGCGCAAGAAGAAAAGCGCTGTGTCGCTGACGCAAACTGGCAAGCGGTTCCTTGAAGAGGCGCGTGCAACACTGAGACAAGCCGAAAATGCCGAGCTTGTCGGAAAACGAGCGGCCCGCGGCGATATTGGTTCACTAGCTTTGGGCTACATACTGTCGGCGAGTTGTATTGGTCTGCTGCCGAAATTGATCGAGGCGTTTCAAAAAGACAATCCAGGCGTTTCATTGCAGATACAACGCATGGAAACCTTCCCGCAAATGAAAGCGATAATCGAGGGAAACCTCGATATTGGCTTCATCAGGGCTCCGCAGCGATATCCGGCTGAACTTGCCGGGTTCGTTGTTGATCGTCACCCTTACTACGTTGCAATGCCGGAAGGGCATGCATTGGCCAGACGGAAGCAAATTACGCCAGCCATCCTTGCAAAGGAATCATTTGTATCCGGCACTCTTGAAATGGATGTCGGGTTTTGGGGAAATCTGGGTGCTATCTCTAAAGCTGGTCAGTCTCTTCATATTACCGAAAGAACGTCAGACATCTTTTCCCTTCTCACTCTTGTGGCAGCTGGCGTCGGACTTGGAATTATCTCGGCTCCCATGCAGAACGTCGCAATTCCCGGGGTTGTATGTCGTAAAATTACCGGTGCACTGCAAGAAGCCGAAATTGCCGTGGTGTACCGGAAGAGCGAAAGCGCTCCGGCTGTGAAATCATTTATACAACGACTCCGAACAATGGTGCGGGCGCGTGTCTGACTCCAACGAGCTGCTTCCATGAAATATCGATCGCGCTTGGGAGGCGGTCGCCGTGGATAGTGCAGGCGTGCGTCTTCCCCTCCTCCTGCAACCGATTGCGCTGCGCGGAATAAATGCGCGTAATCGCATTATTGTTTCTCCGATGTGCCAGTACGAATCGCGAAACGGCGGGCCTGCCGATTGGCACCTCGTGACGCTCGGAAAATACGCTATCGGCGGCGCAGGCATTGTGTTCACAGAAGAAACCGCTGTTGAGGATCGCGGCCGCAAAACTCATGAATGCGCCGGGATTTATTCCGATGATCACGTTCCAGCCTATCGGAGAATTACCGATTTCATTCGCAACCAGGGCGCGATCCCGGCTATTCAATTGGGGCACGCAGGGCGGCGCGCATCCAGCGACACGCCTTGGAACGATTTCAAGCCGCTTGATGAAAGCGATGCGGCGCGTGGGTTAAAGCCGTGGATCGGGGTGTCGTCGAGCGCTATCCCGGCCGCTCGCGCCGGCTCGTCAGTGCCAATTGCAATGTCCACAGCCGATATCCAGCGAATGATCGGTATTTGGCGCGAAGCCGCTATTCGCAGTGTCGATGCGGGTTTCGATATTTGCGAAATCCACGGCGCCCATGGCTATTTGATTCACCAATTTCTCAGCCCGCTCGCGAACCGGCGCAACGATGCTTATGGCGGCGACCTGAAAGGCCGGATGCGTTTTGCCCTTGAAATCACCGAGGCAGTCCGCGCGGCATGGCCACAAGACCGGCCGCTATTTTTCCGATGCTCAGCAACGGATGGCCCGGAAGGACGTTGGTCGATGGACGACACAATCGTGCTTGCGCGTGAGCTGTCGCATCGCGGCGTTGACGTCATAACCTGTTCGTCCGGCGGAATAGGCGGGCCGATCAATACCGAAATCGTCCCGCGTGTCCCGGGTTACCACGTTCCCTACGCGGAGCGTGTGCGACGGGAGGCGGGCGTTAAATCTGTCGCAGTCGGACTCATTACCGAGGCACGACATGCCGAGCAGATTCTGAATGCGGAGCAGGCGGATTTGATCGCTCTCGCGAGAGAACTTCTCTTCGATCCGCATTGGCCTATTCATGCCGCGAAAGAATTGGGAATTGAAAACTATCTCGACATGCTCCCGCGCGGCCTTTCCTGGTGGCTAAAGCGGCGCGAGGCGGTGCGCCGGCTGAAACAGAATTAAAACATGGGCTCTAAACGCGGCCTAATTTATGCAATGGAGAAAATCATGTGGCGCCGTGTAGCGGGGGCCGTTCTTACGATTGCTGCGCTATTCGCCTGTGAACCTGCACGGGCACAATACCCCGCAAAGCCTGTGCACGTTGTCGTTCCTTATCCAGCAGGTGGCGCAGTCGATGGGTTCGCGCGTACTTTGTCCCAGCGCCTCTCTGATTTGTGGGGCCAGCAAGTGATCGTGGACAACCGGCCCGGCGCAAGCACCATGATTGGGGCTGACCAGGTCGCGAAGGCGCCGGCCGATGGCTATACGCTTCTCCTCACAGCGGAATTGACGCTGGTCACGGTCCCGCATCTGCACGAAAAAATCCCATACGACCCGCTCAAGGATTTCGCGCCGATTACCGCGCTGGTTTCGGCGACCCAGGCGCTCGTCGCCAACCCGTCGCTCCCCGTCAATACGGTCCAAGACCTCGTGGCGCTCGCAAAAACCAGGCCGGGCGAGCTCACTTATGGATCATTCGGCATCGGCTCGACCGGGCATCTTAATATGGAGATGTTCCAGGCCATGACCGGCGTGCGTTTCAATCATATTCCATACAACGGCGCCGGGCCGGCGATGACCGACGTCATCGGCGGGCACATCGGTTTCATGTTTGCCGCGCTCAGTATTGTCCAGGGCAATGTCAAGGCAGGCAAACTGCATATGATCGGCGTCGGCAGTGATCATCGCAGCAGTGCGTTTCCGGATGTGCCGACGATTTCGGAATCCGGTGTGCCGGGATTCGAAGCTAAGTCCTGGTTTGGGCTGGTGGCGCCGGCCGGTACTCCGCCGGACATCATCAAAAAGATCAACCAGGATGTCGCAAAATTCATATCCGATAAGGAATTTGCGAAAAAATATCTCGTCAGCCAGGGTTTGGAGCCGATCCTCGGCACGCCCGAACAGTTTGCTGCGTTTATTCGATCCGAGACAGTCAAGTGGGGCAAAGTTGTCAAGGATGCAAATATAAAGATCTCGAAATAGCGCTTCGCGAGCGGCTACAAGTCAGGGTCGCGCTTTTGCCTTGAGCCGCTGATCAAGGCGATTCATGTCGACGACCATGCGCTCATGCGTTCCGTCGCCGATCGGCTCGATTTCGTCGCGCGCTTTTACTTTAAACTCAATGCGTCGACCGTCGACTTTGGTAACTTCGGCTTCGGCTGTGATCCGATGCCCTGCCGGAGTCGCCGCAATGTGACGTACATTGACAAGTGTGCCGACTGCACTTTCTCCGGGGTCGAGATAGTCCCGCACGGCGTTGAGGGCAGCGTTTTCCATCGCGGTCACCATCATAGGCGTAGCGAACACCCGTGGCAGGGCAGCGTCCTTGAACTGATTGGCAAGGTGTGCCGGAGTGACCGTGAGCGAGTAGGTCCCTTTTGCTCCGACCGGAATCTGGCGCATCGCTCTATTCCTTCATGCGGGGGACATGGTTGATCGCCGGCGCAAGGATGACCAGCACAATTCCGCACAATCCGATGGGTATGAAGGCGGAACCCGCGATGCCACTCACATCCCACGCCATACCGCTAATGACGGGCACTATCACCGCGCAACTATAGCTGATGGTGAACATTGCGGCTGTTACGCGATGGACATCGTCGGGCGGGCTCAACAATGGCGGTAGCGCCAGCACCAGGATCAAAATTGCCGCAGCGGCGAAACCTTGCAACGTGGCTGCTGCGACGATCCAGAGACCGGAGCCAAATACGATGCCCACCGCCGCTATAAGCTGGAGAGTGCCGCAGGCGACGTAGGGCCAGACTTTCCCTTCAAGCCGAGTCGCGAAGGCAAGCAACAGGAAAGAAGCGGGCAATTGTCCGATGTTCAATCCGGATAATGCAGCGCTGATCCATTCGGCCTGTCCATTGCTGCGCAGATAGTCAGGTATGAAGGCGTTGGTTGTAAAATACGTCGCGTTCACGGTGCCAAGCATGATACCGAGCCGCCAAATCAGGCTGTTGCGCCAGTTTGGCCACCAGCGCCGCCGCGTGCCTGCCCCGTTTGCACCGTCTCGTTTTGGCGCAAGCGTCATCACCAGAACGGCGATGACGGCGACAGGCGTGCTCCAGATTACAAAGCCCCACTGCCAGTACCCGCCGGCAAGCGGCAGGACCACCGTCAGCATCAGCGCTACCGGCAGGATTTCTCCGATGAGTAATCCATTTGTGTAGACCGCGGTCGCAAATCCAATTCGATGTGGCAACCATGCGCGCACGGCCGGGGGCATACTGACCTGCATGATCGCTACGCCCGCGCCCATTGCTATGGTCATGGCGTAGAGCCAATCTACGTTCGGCAGTGCGCCGCGCAAGGCGCCGCCGATTGCGGTAAGGCCCAGACCGACAACCAAAGCGGCTCGCGTGCCAAGTCGGGCAATCAAAAGCGACCCCGGCACGGCCGCAATGGCGAATAACATTGACGGTAGTCCGGTCAACACGCCGATTTCGGTCGCGCTCAGTTTTAGTTCGTCGTGGATAATTGGAATAACCGGCGGCACCGCCAATATCGTCAGCCGCAGGGCAACTCCCACAAGCCAAAGCAACAACAACGACGTCAGAACGCGTGTCTGCGATATTTCGCCGGTTGAATCATTCATAAAGGACGCCGCTCTTGCCGGTCGGACCGCGCCGTGATTTCCCGGCGTACCAAATCGATAAGAGAATCCACGCGCCGATCAAATTTAATTCCACGAATATTAAATGCTTTGGCAGCACTTATATCCTTGTCCTTGTCGCCGACAAGGAAGCTGGCGTCGCGATCGATTGGCCATTCATTTGCCGCTTGCTCGAGCAAACCGGGTGCGGGCTTGCGACACTGGCAATGTATCGCCAACGCCTTGATCGTTCCCTCGGGATGGTGCGGGCAAAAATAAAATGCATCAACATGGGCCCCACGCGATGCGAGTTCCTTCTGCATATGCGCATGGAAGGCTTTCATTGCTTCTTCCGTGTAGTATCCGCGCGCAATACCCGACTGGTTGGTGACCACCAGAACGTAATATCCGGCCTCGTTCAAAAGCCGCACGGCCTCCGGGGCGCCATCGATCCATTCGAGTTGCCCCGGTCGGTGGGCATAGCCGCGGTCGACATTGAGGACGCCATCGCGATCGAGAAATGCCGCCGGCCGGCGCGCGTGAACTCTCTTTTGATGTATGCCGCCGCGGTGTTTTTGCTCGGTCATTTGCGTAATGGGCTTGGCATGCTGAATCGACCGGTGCAACCAGCCGATTGGGCTTCGAGCGGGCGGGGCGCGCGCCTTATTTCCACCTGGCAGGCTGTGCGAATGGAGACTTCGCATGCATGAAAATAAATGAAAAGCGGCCGAAAACCGGAATAAACAATGAAATTGAACTGACGGCGCCATATCCTTTTCTGACGTGGTAAAAGACACACAGAATCAATTGGGTGTCTGATGCATCTGCAACAGCGAATACTCGTGACCGGCGGAGCCGGCTTTCTTGGCTCGCATCTTTGCGAGCGGCTTCTGGCGAAAGGCGGGGATGTGCTTTGCGTCGATAATTTTTTTACCGGCGCCCGGAAAAATATTGAGCATCTGCTCGATCACAAGCACTTTGAATTGACGCGTCATGATGTGACATTCCCGCTCTATGTTGAGGTTGATGAAATCTACAACCTGGCTTGTCCGGCATCGCCAATCCACTACCAGCGGGATCCTGTACAAACGACGAAGACAAGCGTGCATGGCGCGATCAATGTTCTTGGCCTGGCGAAGCGCGTGAAAGCCAAGATTCTCCAGGCCTCGACCTCTGAGGTATACGGTGACCCGAATGTTCACCCTCAGCCGGAGGAGTATTGGGGCCACGTCAACCCGGTGGGACCACGATCCTGCTATGATGAAGGTAAACGCTGCGCGGAGACTCTATTTTTCGACTATTGGCGTCAGCACAATTTACGCATCAAGGTTGCGCGAATTTTCAACACCTACGGTCCGCGCATGCACCCCAACGATGGACGCGTGGTGTCGAATTTCATTGTCCAATCTTTGTTGGGCCGTGACCTTACGGTCTATGGCGATGGCACGCAGACCCGATCGTTCTGTTATGTCGACGACCTGATCGATGGTCTCATGCGGCTGATGGCGACAAGAGACCAGGTCACCGGCCCGATCAATATTGGCAATCCGACTGAATTTTCGATGCTCGAGCTGGCCAGCACTGTCATCGACATGACCGGCTCCCGTTCACGCGTAGTACACCGTCCGTTGCCCGAGAATGATCCGAGGCAAAGGCGCCCCGACATTTCGCGCGCGCAAGAACTCTTGTCGTGGTCACCCCACACACAGCTCAAAGAAGGGCTGATCCGAACGATTGCCTATTTTGAAAAGCTGTTGAGCGAGAGTGGCGTACGGGCCGTTCTGACCGCCGACAAAAACCTTTGAGGTTTTGATCCCGCCTGCCTCGCGCTAAAAAAGGATCTCAAAGGCGGCTCTGACGCCCCCGTCTGCTGTTGTTGCGTTGCCAAATTGACTGTTGCCCGGCCCTCGGAATTTGCTACCTAAGCAATTGAAATAAGGTCCGATTAACTCGTTTGATTGGCGGACAGAGGTTGCGCAGACAATTTGCTACTATAATTGCGCAGTCCGGCGAGAAGGGGACTTCGTGAACATCGCATCTACAAAAACGGCGCGGTCCGGTCCGGCCAGCGCGAAAACAGCTGATCTCACGGTCGTCGGCGGCGCCGGTCATGTCGGCATTCCGCTGGCACTGGCGTTTGCCGAGGTCGGGCTGACCGTCAACGTCAACGACCGAAACGAAGCGGCGCTGGCAACGCTTCAATCCGGAAAGTTACCGTTTATAGAACATGGTGCGGCGCCACTTTTGGTCAAAGCGCTCGCCGGCAACAAGCTGGTGTTCACGTCTTCGCCCAACGAGATTGGACGCACCGGCCCGGTGATCATTACCATCGGCACTCCGGTCGACGAATTTCTCAACCCGGTGGCGAGCGAAGTTCAGCGCTGCATTGATGGCCTCCTGCCGCATGTCCTGGACGAGCAACTGCTGATTTTGCGTTCGACGGTCTATCCGGGCACGACAGATTGGCTGCACGATTATCTCAAGCGGCTAGGCCGCAAGAACAGGGTTGCATTCTGTCCCGAACGTGTCGTGCAAGGTTACAGCATCAAGGAGTTGCGTGAGATGCCGCAGATTATCAGCGGCACCACGACGGAAGCCGAACAGGAAGCAAGTCGCCTGTTTCAAAGCATCGCGCCCGAACTTGTTATTGTAAAGCCAATCGAAGCCGAATTCGCGAAGCTCTTTAACAATGCCTATCGTTACATCGAGTTTGCGGCCACTAACCAGTTTTACATGATCGCAAAATCAGCGGGCGCCGATTATCAGGCTGTCATGCGTGCAATGAAGCAAAACTATCCGCGCGCGCAAAGCTTTCCGGGACCGGGCTTTTCGGCGGGGCCCTGTCTTCTCAAGGACACGATGCAGCTGGCGGCATTTGCACGCAACCAGTTTGGGTTGGGACATGCAGCAATGCAGGTAAATGAGGGCCTGGTGTTGCAGCTTGTCGACGATCTCAGGCATGCCTATGACGTTGCAAGCATGACCGTGGGGCTCTTAGGCATGGCTTTCAAAGCCGATGTCGACGACACGCGCGCATCGCTAAGCTACAAGCTCAAGCACGCCATGGAGGTTTGCGCGCGGGAGGTCCTGACCACCGATCCTTTCGTGACCACCGACCCGGCCATTCTCCCGCTTGATCAGGTAGTCGCTCGCAGCGATATCCTGATTTTGTGCGCGCCGCACTCGGTTTATGCGAACGTCGACCTCAAAGGAAAGCCGGTCGTGGATGTCTGGGGCTTTCTCAAGAACGCAAACGTCGTGTACTAGACATGGCAACGCGCTCCGGCATTTCCGCCGCCACCTGCAATGAAGGAAAGATTTTCGTTGTGACGCTCGCGAAATTCAATCAGTCAAATGGCGCGCACACGAAATGATACCGTCACTTAAACTGACGCAGCGTCAGATTCTGATTATTCTGCACGATCTTATTGCCACTGCGGCGGCACTCATTCTGACGTTTTTTATGCGCTTCGAAGGTACGGAGCTCGATGTGCGGCTCCGCGGCCTTGAAAAATTTCTTCCATTTTTTTTGGCGTATGCGGCGCTGGTCTATTTCATCATCGGGCTACATCGCAATAAGTGGCGATTCACATCAGTCCCCGATCTCTACAATCTGTTTCGTGCCTCGACTGCGCTCGCCATTTCGCTGCTCGCGGTCGACTACGTTCTGTTGGCTCCCAATATTTACGGCACGTTCTTCTTCGGGAAGATCACCATCCTGCTTTATTGGTTTTTGCAGATGTTTTTTCTGGGTGGCCTGCGGGTCGCCTATCGGTATTTTCACTATGCGCGAACCCTTCAGCGCGTACGAATAGCGGATGCCGTCTCGGTGCTGGTTCTCGGTCGAGCAGCCGATGCCGAGGTATTGCTGCGTTCGATTGAAAGCGGTGCGGTAAAAAAGATCTGGCCGGCGGGGATACTTTCCCCATCTACTGCCGATCGCGGACAGTCTATTCGCGGCATTCCCGTCCTGGGAGACATCGAGGATCTGGAACGCATCGTTTCGGATCTGGAGAGCCGTGGTAATCGCGTCACACGGCTTGTGCTTGCACCCTCCGCGCTCGCTCCGGAAGCGCGGCCGGAAGCAATTTTGATGCGGGCGCGCCGCCTGGGTCTGACCATGAGTCAGATGCCGTCGCTGGATGCGGGCGGGCCGGCGGTGCAATTGGCCCCGATAGCGGTTGAGGATCTTCTGTTGAGGCCCAGCGTCAGGATCGATTACCGGCGGCTTGAAGAATTCGTGCGCGGAAAGGCAGTCGTGGTCACCGGTGGCGGCGGCTCGATTGGCTCGGAAATCTGCGACCGGATCGTGACGTTTGGCGCTTCGCGCCTGCTAGTCATTGAGCATTCCGAACCCGCACTACATGCGGTTGTGGAATCGCTCAGGAGCGAGCACGGCGAAGCGAATATCTCCGGGCGCATTGCCGATGTTCGCGATCGGCCGCGGGTTATGGGTCTGATTGCGCAATTCAAGCCCGACATTGTCTTCCATGCTGCCGCGCTCAAGCACGTGCCATTGCTGGAAAAGGATTGGGACGAAGGTATCAAGACCAACGTCTTTGGCTCGATCAATGTCGCCGACGCGGCGGCGGCGGCCGGCGCGAGCGCCATGGTGATGATTTCGACCGACAAGGCAATTGAGCCGGTATCAGTCCTGGGGGCGACCAAGCGTCTCGCGGAGATGTATTGTCAGGCGCTTGACGATGAATTCGCCCACAACCGTGCTGCCGGCCGACAGCCGATGCGATTGATCTCGGTACGGTTTGGAAACGTGCTCGCATCGAACGGCTCCGTGGTTCCGAAGTTCAAGGCGCAGATCGAAGCGGGGGGGCCGGTCACTGTTACCCATCCGGATATGGTTCGTTACTTCATGACCATTCGCGAAGCGTGTGACCTCGTCGTTATGGCGGCAAGTCATGCACTTGAACGGATAAATGGAGGCGTGTCGGTCTATGTGCTCAATATGGGTCAACCGGTAAAGATTGTTGAGCTTGCCGAAAGAATTATCCGGCTGAGTGGTTTGGAGCCCGGACGCGATATCAAGATTGAGTTCACGGGCATCCGGCCCGGCGAACGTCTCCATGAAATCCTGTTTGCACGTGAAGAAGAAACCGCCGATATCGGAATCCCTGGCATTGTCGCTGCCAAGCCGGTGCGGCCGTCACTTGAATCTATCCGGGCGTGGGTTGCAACCTTGGAGCAAGGTGTCGCGCGCGGCGAGCGGACGGCAATCTATAACGTGCTACGAGATGCCGTGCCTGAGTTTCGTGGTGAGGCAGCGTGAGGAATCCTTGAACGTGGATCTGGCCGTATTCTTTAAAACAGAGCTTGCCGAACACCAGGCCGTTGCTCGTCGGACTGAGGCGGCGTTGTCTGGCGTTTTTGCCGAGCTTGTCCGCGCATGCGTCAAGTCCATTCGTAGCGGCGGCAAACTTATGTTCTTCGGCAATGGCGGGAGCGCGGCAGACGCCCAGCATCTCGCGACGGAATTGACCATCCGCTACAAGACCAGCCGCGCACCGATCGCTGCAATTGCGTTGACCACGGATACGTCGACTCTGACTGCGGCCGGCAACGATCTCGGCTTTGACAACATTTTTGCCCGTCAGATCGAGGCGTTAGGCAGAGCCGGCGACATCGCCATTGCTATCTCGACATCCGGAAAAAGCGCCAACGTGATTTCCGCTTTGAAGCAGGCGCGGGCCATGGGTCTTGTCACCGCAGCCTTCGGTGGCGAAGGCGGCGATATGGCGGGCCTTGCCGACCACCTGCTGGCCGTTCCTTCCGGTACGGTCGCCCGCATCCAGGAAATGCACATAACCCTGGGCCAAATGCTTTGTGCCGCCCTGGAAATCGAACTCGGCCTCGTTTCGTCTCCGCGCTAGAGCCCGGCAAAGGCCTATTTTACAGGGCAAATCGATTTTATATCGTGAAAATCGCGTTCCTTATTCTGAAAACTCCTTGACTTGGTCCCACTGCCTGATTTTCCCTGCGTCCAGGGAGAAACAAACCAATGAATGCCACCATTCTGCCGGGACCCGGCACCAAGGCCAGGGCCGCAAGTTCGCGCGGCGGCGACAGGCACAATATCCAGTCCGTTGATCGCGCGTTGTTCCTGCTGGAAACCATCGCCGAGGTCGGCGGAGAAGCGACGCTGACCGAACTTGCCAATCGCACCAACCTCAACATTTCCACCTGCCATCATCTGCTCGCGACGCTCATCCAGCGCGGCTTTGCAGCCAAGGTGCCGGGACGTCGCCTCTATGCACTTGGCCCGCGCATCATCTATCTCGGTCACGCTTGCCTGCAGGTGGATTTGCCGCGCCGTGCACAGCCCTATCTGGAAGCAATAAACCAGGCGACCGGGGAAACCGTGCACCTCGCTGCCCTGCAAGGGGACAATGTGGTGACGTTGGCGGTGCGCGAAGCCCGCCATGCCGTTCGCGTCGACACCGGCCGGATTGGCAAGCTCGAAGCGCCGCACGCGACGTCCGTCGGCAAGGCGATCCTTGCCTGGCTGCCCGAAGACGAAATCCGCCGCATCGTTGCCGGCGGCATGAAGCGCTACACCGACAAAACCGTCACCGAGTTTCCTGCGCTGCTAGAGTCGCTGCGCATCGTCCGCCGCAATGGTTACGCCCTCGATCGCGAGGAGTTTCTCCCCGGCGTGATATGTATCGGTGCCGCCATTCGTGATCAGGCCGGAACCGTGATAGGTGCAATCAGCGCATCGACGCCAACCATGCGGGCGAGCGAAGAGCACGTCGCGCTGATGCGCGACGAGATAATGGCGGCGACACGCGGGTTATCTGCCGAATTCGGCGAACCGACGGCGCAAGCTGGGTCCAGTCAAGCGGTCGCAAGCTGAATTTGCGCGCCGGACAAGAAATTTTTTGGAGGAATTGATGTA
>Ga0187788_10000146_pt1 | contig 18154 bp, 16 predicted proteins | sample 1015_BV01_MP10_2_FD_133008 | JGI IMG/M metagenome (GOLD analysis project Ga0187788, IMG submission 133008) | Tropical peat soil microbial communities from peatlands in Department of Meta, Colombia - 1015_BV01_MP10_20_MG | ecosystem: Environmental > Terrestrial > Soil > Wetlands > Peat | place...
CATTTGGTTTCGTGGCGAGTAGGGATTGGCTGGTACGGCGCAGCGCTGCTGACCGCCCCGCTGGTGTTGATGTCCATACCACTTGCGCTTTCCCTTCGGTTTCCTAACTTCATTCCGCGCATCTTTACCGAGAACAAGAGAGGTTCCGTTCTGCTGATGGGTCTCGTCGTCGGAACGGTGGCGGGCTTCTTCGAGGAACTGGGGTGGACGGGCTTTGTCATACCGATGCTGAGGCTGAGGCTCGATGCGTTCAAAACTGGTGCTCTCGTAGGTCTGCTCTGGGGCGCATGGCACTTGCCTGTTAACATCCTTTCTTGCATCACTCCCACGGGGGCGCTCTCCGTCCCGAGTTTTCTGGGTACGTTACTCTTCTCCCTCGGGCTACTGCCAGCGTACAGGATACTCATGGTGAGAGTGTGGGACCACACTGGGAGTCTACTCGTAGCCATGCTCATGCATTTCAGCCTCACGGCAAGCAACATCATCCTTGGTCCCACCGCGACGCCGGGCATGATGGCCCCCACCTTTAATTTCATACTGGCAGCCGCTATGTGGATTGTCGCTGCAGCGAGTGCATGCCAAGGAGGGTTTGAGTAAGCCGCCCGCCGGCAGGCGTTCGATCTTGCGCTTGAGCCCTGTGGTGTTGGTCCATGCCACTGTTAAAAGATACGACCGGAGTCATGGCGATTAACAACATAGGTGTAAGTTCGGATGGCAAAACCATAGTCTACGGTTACACACGCGAGCTGTCGGATTTGTTCCTGGCTAGACCGACCAGATAATTGACTCCCCGGCATATGTTTTAAGCAGACGGGCCCAGTCCCCAGGGCACGCGAGAGGCCCCCACCGCCAGCGAGCTTCCTAAGCCTGCGCTTCCAACTGCTGGCTCACCAACACATTTCTTGCGCGTTGGGTTGGCGGAGTGTAGGATGCGACCGCGATTCCGCGTCTATCCCGAACGCAGCGGCCCTGATTGCGGGTCTCTCGCTAATCATGAGAGCAGCTCTGAGTTCACTTGGGGCCAAGGTCCAAAGTACATCTCGCTGCAGTAATCAAGGAGGAACGAATGAAGAGATTCTGCCTGGTCCTGTGCTGTTTGTGCGTAGTGTCGAGTGTCGTGCTGGCGCAGGGAAAAACGAATGTGCAGTGGAAGTGCGATAAACCGGCCGTGCAACACTCGATCAACATTGGCGATAAGCCCAGCCATGCCTATGCCATCGATCAGATCAACTGCACCGCGATCAAAGGCGAAGTCGCAGGCGTGAAGATCAAGTCCGGGACCGGAACCGAGTTTGCCGACATCAGAGGCGACAAGGCGACGGGGCATGGCGAATTCGTGGAGACCCTGGAGAACGGCGACAAGAATTATTACAAGTATGAATTCACCGGCCTATCCAAAAACGGCGCCTTTCAGTCTGGAGCCAACAAGTGGTCCATGACGGAAGGCGGCGGAAAGATGAAAGGCGGCAAGGCCAGCGGCACCTGTACGGCCCAGGGCAACGCCGACGGATCCACAGCATTCGACTGCATGGGCACCTATGCGCCGGGCGTTAAGTAAACTCATCTCTCTGACCTGATGCGAGCCGGCCCTCTCGCCCAAGAGGGGGCCTTCCCCGCTTTAGTCTGCGGCTGCTGCAGACGTGCGGTCGTGGTGCGCCCCCGCATGCGAGGTCTTCTGCGCATCACGCCCGTTTCACTCCTTGAACGCGCAAGCGCACCCCCGGCCTCGGCATGAGTGACGGCTTCTCCTCCGGCGCCGGTCTGGTCAGACCGCTTTCTTCGCGATGTCTTTTACTTTAGCGGCAGCGTCGCCGGCGGCTTGGGCCGCTTTCGCCGCTGTCTCTTTCGTCGCATCGCCTGCCTTGTGGGCAAGCTCCTTAGCAATGTCAACGACTTCGGTCGTCTTTACCTTGCTGGCTTCAGCAGCCTTCTCGGCGACTTCCTTGGTCGCATCAGCTGCCTTTTCCAACGCTTCCCTGGCGGCCTCCGCAGCCTTTGTTGCAGCGTCTCGAATGCTCGTCACAGATTTACCTCCACCTTGATCCCTTCCGCGCGTTGGGTGAAACCCGACCTGCTCGAACCGATCGGCACGGATACAGAGATTCAGGCAGCAGGACTCTACTCTGGTTCAAACCGGTTGTGCAATAGCGCTCCCACCCCGAGTGTCCCGAGAGTTGAACCAGCGAGGCCTGCTGATTGGCGAGCGCCGGGCTGCGGAGAGTAAAATCACCTTCCACTCGACGGGGCGGTCTGATGGGTTGGTGTTGACCGCTGAGGAGTCAAACACAGCTTTGCAACCTCGAATCCGGCGGATGTAGATTCAGGCCTCGAGGTACGCGGAGAGTGCATCATGATGCTCGATAAGATGACCGAGCAGGAGTGCCGCGCGGCTCTGGCCCGCGCCTCCATCGGGAGACTGGGCTGCTCGCTCGACGATCAACCGTACGTGGTGCCGGTTTATCTGGCCTACGACTCCGGTTACATCTATGTGCTCTCCACCTACGGACAGAAGATCGAATGGATGCGGGCGAATCCCAAGGTCTGCGTGGAGATTGACGAGATCGTGGGGGAATCGCGGTGGCTGAGCATGGTGGTCAACGGCAGGTACGAGGAACTTCCCGAAACGCGATACGAGGATGCACGCGAGCATGCGCGCGAGCGGCTGGCGAAACGCTACCACTGGTGGGAGCCGGCGTTTGCCGAGCGCCAGTTGCAGGCGGGCGATCGCCTGATCGATCCTATCTTCTTCCGCATACGCATCGATGCAGTGACCGGATTTCGTGCGGTTGCCGAGCCCAGCGAATCCGCGACCGGCACCCTGGGCTGACGGGCTCAGATCGTCGGATTGATCACGTCGAGTGTACGTTGGGGGGGAACTTCCATGCCTAAGGTCAAAGCGAACGGCATCACGGTCAACTACGATCGGCAGGGGAACGGGGAGCCCCTTATCCTTATTCCTTTTTCGGCTGCCGATCACGCTTGCTACACCTTCCAGGTCGCAGAGTACGCCAAGCACTTCACCTGTATCTCACTCGACCTGCGAGGGACGGGGGGGACGGAGAGCCCCAGGGGCGCCTACTCCACGGAGGTGCTGGCCGACGATGTCGCCGCCTTCATGCAGGCGCTGGGATTGCAGAGTGCGCATGTCGCGGGATTGTCCCTAGGTGCAGCCGTAGGCATGTGGCTCGCGGCCAAGCATCCCGAAAAGGTCAAGTCGCTGGCGCTGCACAGCTGTTGGCCGAAGACCGATCCCTTTATTAAGGTAGTAGTCGAGAGCTGGCAGGTCACAGCCAAAGCGCTTGGGAACGTCACGGAAATGGTGATCCTGGCTATTTTCCCCTGGTGCTTTACGTCGGAGTTGTATGCTGCCCAGCCGGAATACATCCAGGCGCTCGCGACTTTTATGCGGGGACGGCCGGTGCAGTCCGTGGAGTCGTTCATGGAGCAGTCGAATGCGGTCATTGCGCATGATGTGGAGGCACAGCTCGCGAGAATTGCGGCGCCGACGCAGATAACATTCGGGCGCTACGACGTGGTGACCTCGACCCGCTTCGCAGACCCGATGAAGCAAGGTATTCACAACTCCGAGCTGCTGATCTTTGAAGGCTGCTCGCACGCACCGCTCTTGGAGAAAGTTGAGGAGTTCAACACCAGGACGCTGCAGTTTCTGAAGCGTCACTCGGGTTGACGCCGCAGGCACGAGTGGCGACCACGGGCGTTACGGATTTCAGGGCATTGGCCCGAAGCAAACAGTAGACTGGGGCAGGAGAGAACCTATGGCATCGGTTGTGGTGGAACACTTCTTTCTGGGATGTCTGGCGCACGCCTCCTACCTGGTGGGTTCGGAAGGCGTGGCGGCGGTGATTGATCCGCAGCGCGATGTGGAGATTTACCTGGACACCGCCCGGCAAAAGGGCCTGAAGATCGAGCACATCATCGAGACCCACCTGCATGCCGACTTTGTCTCCGGCCATCGGGAGCTGGCGGAGCGCACCGGCGCTCGAATCTATCTCGGCGAGGGCTCCGGCGCCAGGTTTCCTCACACCGCGGTCAAGGACGGTGATTCCCTCCAGTTCGGGCGCTGCCTGTTTGATTTCTTCTCCACCCCCGGACACACCATGGAGAGCATCTGTATCGCCATGACGGATCTGTCCGACCCTTCCCGGCCGCGCGCCGTGTTTACGGGAGACACGCTGTTCGTGGGCGACGTCGGCCGCCCCGATCTTTCGCGCGAGCACACCCCGCAGGAGCTGGCTGCCATGCTCTACCAGAGCCTGCACGGGAAGCTGCTGAAATTTCCAGACGGGACCGAGATCCTTCCCGCGCATGGAGCGGGATCGCTGTGCGGGCGGCAGATGGGCGCAGAACGCTCCTCCACTATCGGGAAGGAGCGGCGCAGCAATTATGCGCTGCAGGCGCAGAGTTGCGAGGAGTTCGTGCGCCTCTTGACCGACGGCCTGCCGCCGCGGCCCGAGTACTTCAGCCGCGACGTGGAATTGAATCGCCAGGGCGCAACGCCGCTGGACCGGATTCCGCCTCCGGCGCCGGTGCGTGCACCCGAACTGATCCGCCTGCAGGCGGAAGGCGCCATCGTGCTGGATACGCGTCCCTCCATGGAGTTCGCGGTGGCGCATGTTCCGGGGTCGTTGCACATCGGTCTCTCCGGGCAGTACGCGTCGTGGGCTGCCCGGATCCTGGGACTGGACAAGCGCATCATCCTGGTGGGGGAGGACCCCGATCACATACGCGAGTCGCAGATGCGGCTGGCGCGCGTGGGCATCGAGAACGTGCGCGCTTACCTTGAAGGCGGAATTGCCGGCTGGGTTGCGAGCGGTTATGAGCTGGATTACATTCCGCAGATCTCGGTGCAGGAATTCGCCGAGCTGCTGGACCAGGAGAAGGACCACCTTGCGGTGCTTGATGTGCGCGAGCGCGGGGAAGTCGAGGCAGGAGCGATGGAAAACTCGGTGCGCATTCCCCTGGGGCAATTGGCGGATCGGACGGCGGAGCTGGATCCCAGCAAGCTGCTCGTGGTCCATTGCAAGAGCGGCTATCGCAGCTCCATTGCCACCAGCATCCTGCGGCGCGCCGGGTTTCGCGACATCGCCAATCTCACCGGCGGGTTCGAAGCCTGGAAGTCTCTGAAACAGGCGGCATGAATCTCACTGCTGCCGAGTGATCCGGATGACCGCCGCGCGAACGCGCGGCATCAGCCGGCATCTGCAATCTTCGCCTCACACTTCAGCCGTCTCTACAAATTCATCGATTTTCAAGCGCGAATAACACAGCGTCAACACTGGCTTCTGCAACTCCGGCACCGCCAGCGATTACACGGAGAAGACGCTGCTGGTGAAAAGCGGACGCGGGTCCGATCGTTGCTTTGGGGGCGGCCTGCGCCGCCCCCAATTTCTTTTGGTAGAGGAGTTCGGAAAGCCTACCCGGACGGGAACTGATGAGGCTACTTTGAGGCTGTCTTCTGCTGCGGGTAATTGGCATCCAGATCGAGGTTCAGTTCCAGCACATTCACCCGCGGCTCACCGAGGAAACCCCACTGTCTGCCTTCGGTGTGCTTGGCCACCAGGCGCGCGAGCGCATCGGGACCAACGCCGCGCTCCCGCGCAACCCGCGGGATCTGAAACTCAGCGGCGGCGGGCGTGATGTGGGGATCAAGACCGGATCCCGAGGTGGTGACCAGGTCAATCGGGATGGGCTTGCCGGGATTCTCTGCTTGCAGCAAGGCAGCGTCCTGCTTCACGCGATCGATCAGCTTCTGATTGGTGGGGCCGAGGTTGGTGCCCCCGGAGTTGGCCGCATCGTAGCCGTTCCCGGCAGCCGAGGGGCGCGGGTGGAAGTACGCAGCGCCGGTAAATGCCTGGCCGATGATGCGCGACCCGATCACCTTGCCGTCGCGCACGATGAGCTGGCCGTTCGCCTTATGGGGGAACAGGACGCGCGCGATCCCGGTCACCAGCAGCGGGTAGATGATGCCCAGCAGGATGGTGGTGGCAATCGTCATCAGCACAGCGGTAACGAGATTCTTCTTCATGGCAAAACTCCTAGGCCAGGCCTATGCGGGTGATCAGCATGTCGATGAGCTTGATCCCGATGAAGGGAACGATGATGCCCCCGACGCCGTAGATCAGCAGATTGCGTCGCAACAGTGCGGCAGCGCCCATGGCGCGATATTTCACCCCGCGCAGCGCCAGCGGGATCAGGGCGACGATGATGAGCGCATTGAAGATCACTGCCGATAGCACCGCCGACTGCGGCGTCTCCAGGTGCATGATGTTCAGCGCGTTGAGCACCGGGAAGGTGCCGGCAAACATCGCCGGAATAATGGCAAAGTACTTGGCCACATCGTTGGCGATGGAGAAAGTGGTGAGCGAGCCGCGGGTCATCAGCAGCTGCTTGCCGATCTCGACCACCTCGATGAGCTTGGTGGGGTTCGAATCCAGGTCGACCATGTTTCCGGCCTCTTTGGCGGCCTGGGTGCCGGTGTTCATGGCGACGCCGACATCGGCCTGCGCCAGCGCCGGGGCATCGTTGGTGCCGTCGCCAGTCATGGCGACCAGCTTGCCATCTCCCTGTTCGCGGCGGATCAGGTCCATCTTGTCCTTGGGAGTGGCCTGAGCGAGGAAGTCGTCCACGCCAGCTTCGCGGGCGATGGCGGCGGCGGTGAGAGGATTGTCGCCGGTAATCATCACCGTGCGGATTCCCATGGCGCGCAGCTGGTCGAAGCGATCGCGCATGCCGCCCTTGACGATGTCCTTCAGCTCGATCACTCCCAGCGCGCCACGGCTCTTCTCCGCGACAACCAGTGGCGTGCCGCCGGAGCGCGCGATCTGCTCCACCTGGCTCTGGACGGCCTGGGGGAACTCGCGCCCATTTGCTGCCAGGTATTTTTCGATGGCATCGGCCGCTCCTTTCCGAATCTCAAAGCCGTTGAGGTCCACACCCGACATGCGCGTCTGCGCGGAGAAGGGCACGAAGGTGGCTTCGCGGGATGCCAGTTCGCGGCCGCGGAGGTTGTATCTCTCCTTAGCGAGCACGACGATGGAGCGCCCTTCGGGTGTCTCGTCGGCCAGGGATGAGAGTTGCGCCGCGTCGGCCAGTTCGGGCTCGCTGATGCCGGGAGCGGGAATGAACCGCGAGGCCTGGCGGTTGCCCAGCGTGATGGTCCCGGTCTTATCCAGCAGCAAGGTGTTCACATCTCCGGCGGCTTCGACAGCGCGTCCAGACATGGCCAGCACGTTGTGCTGCACCAGGCGGTCCATGCCGGCGATGCCAATGGCTGAGAGCAACCCGCCGATGGTGGTGGGGATCAGGCAGACCAGCAGCGACACCAGCACAAAAACCGTCTGTGGCGATCCGGAGTAGATGGCGAAGGGCTGGAGCGTCACCACCGCCAATAGAAAGATGATGGTCAGCCCCGCCAACAGGATGTTGAGAGCGATCTCGTTGGGCGTCTTCTGGCGCTCGGCGCCTTCCACCAGCGCAATCATGCGATCCAGGAAGGTCTCGCCGGGATTGGAGGTGATCTGGATCTTGATTTGATCGGAAAGAACGCGTGTCCCCCCGGTTACCGCCGAGCGGTCTCCACCGGCCTCGCGGATTACAGGGGCGGATTCGCCGGTGATCGCGGATTCGTCCACCGAGGCCACGCCCTCCAGGATTTCACCATCCGAGGGAATGAACTCGCCGGCAGAAACCAGCACCAGATCGCCGGCACGCAACTTGGAACTGGCCAATTTCTCGATCTGCCCGTCGGGCAGAAGACGATTGGCAATGGTTTCCGAGCGCGCCTTACGCAGGGCATCGGCCTGGGCCTTGCCGCGGCCTTCGGCCATGGCTTCGGCAAAATTGGCAAACAGAACCGTGAACCACAACCACAGCGTGATCTGCAGGTTGAACCCGAAGCCTGAGCCCCCTCTGAGCAGCAGGACGGTGGTGATGACGCTACCCACCTCCACCACAAACATGACCGGGTTGCCCATCATCTTGCGGGGATTGAGTTTGAGGAATGCGTCCCAGATCGCGCGCCGGACGATCTTCCATTCCCAAATCGCTTTTTTCTTCTTTGCCATACTCGACCTCAGAAAGTCTTGCCCGCAGCCATGAGCAAGTGCTCCAGGATCGGTCCCAGGCTGAGGGCGGGGAAAAACGTCAGAGCGCCGACGATCAAAATCACGCCGATCAGCAGCACCGTAAATAGAGGCGTGGTGACCGGGAAGGTACCCAGCGAGGCGGGCACGTATTTTTTGCGCGCCAGGTTGCCGGCAATCGCCAGCATGGGCAGAATCATCAGGAACCGCCCCACCAGCATGGTGATGCCGCCGGCCGTGTTGTACCAGAGCGTGTTGGTGCTGAGTCCGCCGAATGCCGAGCCGTTATTGCCCGCCTGGGAAGTGAACGAGTACAAGATTTGCGTCAGTCCATGCGGACCGGGATTCGTAATGCTCGACGTGCCGAAGGGCTTGATCGCCGAAATGGCAGTGAAGCCGAGAATTACTAGGGGAAACACCAACGCGACCAGCATGGCCATCTTGACGTCGTAGGCTTCAATCTTCTTGCCCAGATATTCCGGCGTGCGCCCGACCATCAGGCCGGCAATGAAGACCGCCAGCACCACGTAGATGAGCATGCCGTACATCCCGGCGCCCACGCCTCCGAAGATGACTTCGCTGAGCATGATGTTGACCAGAGGAATCATGCCCCCGAGCGGAGTAAACGAGTCGTGCCAGCCATTGATGGCGCCGCAACTGGCGTCGGTGGTCACGGTTGCCCATAGGGCAGTATTGGTGATGCCGAAGCGAACCTCCTTGCCCTCCATGTTTCCGCCCGCCTGATGAGCGCTCACGCGCTGATCGGCGGCCGCAAGCAGCGGGTTGCCACGGGCTTCCGCCCAATAGACCGTCGTCACCCCCACGAGAAAGAGGATGGCCATGGCGGCCCACACCGCCCAGCCGTGGGCTTGCGAGCCGGTCATCCGTCCCAGGGTGTAGGTAAGTCCCGCGGAGACGGCAAAAATGCTGAACAGCTCAATCAGATTCGAAAGCGGAGTGGGATTTTCGAAGGGATGAGCGCTGTTAGCGTTGAAGAATCCGCCGCCGTTGGTGCCCCACTCCTTGATGATCTCTTGCGAAGCCACCGGTCCCTGGGCGACAGTCTGCTCGCGGACCGTATCCATAACCGGCTTGCCATCGGGACCGACGACGGGCTTGCCGTCCTGCCCTACCTTCTGTACCTGCTGAGGCTCGAGCAGCTTCACGTTGTCGTACGGCCTCAGGTTCTGCACCACTCCCTGCGAGACCAACAGCAGCGCGCCCACAATGCAGAAGGGCAGCAGCACCCACAGACAGGAGCGAACCAGGTCCACCCAGAAGTTCCCGATGGTTTGCATCTCGCGGCGTGCGATGCCGCGGATAAACGCGATGGCCATGGCAATACCCACGGCCGCCGACACGAAGTTGTGATAGGCGAGCCCTGCCATCTGGGTCAGATAGCTCATGGTGGTTTCGCCACCATAGTTCTGCCAATTGGTGTTGGTGGTGAAGGAAGCCGCGGTGTTGAACGCCAGGTCTGGAGCAACCGCACCCAGCTTCTGCGGATTGAACGGGAGGAATCCCTGCACCCGCTGCATCAGGTAGAGCAGCAGCAGGGAAACCACGCTGAACAGCAGCATCGCGATTGCGTACTCGGTCCAGCCCATTTCGTGACCTTCATCTACGCCCGTAACGCGATAGAGCAGGCGCTCAATCGGGCGCAGCACCGGATCCATGAATGTTTTCTCGCGATTGAACACACGCATTATGAAGACACCCATGGGCTTGGTGACGGCCAGGATCAGGGCGAGAAAGACGAATATCTGCAACCAACCGTTGGCGGTCATTTCAGAACTTCTCCGGGCGCAACAATGCGTAAAACAGATACACGGTCATAAGCACGCTGATGACCAGCATGATGATGGATTCCAGACTCATAGCTCACCTCACGCGATCACAGAAGCGCACGTAACCGATAGACAAGACAAAAAACGCCACGCTCACGGCCAAGAAAATCAGGTCTTTCATAGAGCAATCTCCTCCAGGATTGGTTCGACTGGGACCGACATAGGCTTAGAACTTCACGAGAATTGCCATGTTCAGGCGATTCTCGCGCTTGCGAAGATCGGGTGTAAATCCGGGCACCATCGCGGTCGGGTCGCCGGTGTTGCCACCGGCAGGAGTCACTCCCCCGCCGCCCGACCAGTAGGGGACGTTGGTGGCGCGATGATTGTATTCCCAGCGGAAGGTGATGTACTGGCTGGGCATGTAGTCAAACGTGGCGGAAGCATCCCAGGCGCGGAACGAATCTCCGGGGTTCTCGGTGAAGTAGGGAGTGCCGGTGGCCGCTGTGGCGCCGTTGATCGGCGGCAGCAGGACCAGGTAGCGGCCGGGATTGTCGATCGCTCCGCCACCAATGGTCACCGCGAATAGGTCTTTGTGGAGCCAGACGCGGTTGTAAAGCATGAAGCCGAGAAAGGTCTGCTTATGGACTCCCGCCGAGGCGCTGAAGCAGGCCACGCCTCCACCGCTCTCGCAGCCGGCGTCGATGGTGAGGGAAAACGCCGCCTTGCTGATGAACGTCTGGGGCTGGTCGTAATACTTGTATTGAATGCTGTCGTCGGTATGGAAGCGAGTGCGGCCGGTCACGCCCAGGGTATCGCGGCCGACCGCGTACTGGTTGCCGAGGATGGACCACTTCCCGCTCGGCCGCCACAGAATCTGCATTCCAAGGCCAGGGCGCTTGTTGAACTTGCCATAGGATTGCCAGCCGTTCGTGAACCAGGGCTCGATCTTCAGCTTTTCGGTCGGGAAGATCTGCACCCGCACGCCGTTGAAGAACCACGGCGTATTGGAGGACACGTACGAAGGCTGATAGGCCCAGTTGTCAAAGTTGTAGTAGCTGAACAGTCCGACGTAGGACATGAAGATGCCCGCGTCCACATTAATTCCATGCAGCGCATTGAAGTGGTATCCGCCGTAGGCTTCGGATATGTAGCGATAGGCATCGGCCAGATTCCACTGTCCACGCGCGGGACTGGCATCGTTGCGCGGAGTGGTCTGGGAATACATTCCGAACTGGGTCATGAGGCGGGCGCGGACGTTGTCGTAGTGGAAATCGCCGCCCACTCCCAGCTGCGTCATCTGGACCTCGTTGGCGCGAAAGACCTCGCTGGAGCCGCTGATGGTGTTGTCCCGGGGATGGTTGAAGTCGTAGATGTAGTCGGCGTCGGTACGGATCTCCGGGGTAAAGAACTTGGTGTCCAGGGCCGGCTCTTTGGTGCGCGGGTTGCCGTTCAGCCAGGTGAAGTCGGCGAAGGAAAATGGTTCGGCCGGCTTGGTCTTCTCTGCGCTTGGCGCAGGCGCCGGCTGTGCCAGGGCCTCCTCGGCCGGGACCACGGATTTTGCTGGCGCGCCCGAGAGGACCGGCGCCGTCCCTTTGGCGGTTTGCACCACCGTAGTAGGCTGGGTTTGCGCCATGTGCCCGCCCAGTTCGGCTTCCAGTTGGGCGATGCGCTTTTTCATCGCCTCCAGTTCTTTGGCTACCACGGGCGGGATCTGCTCATCGGCAGCCGATTGCGCCTGTGCGGGTTCCTCGTTCTCTGATGCGAAACTATTTGGCTGACAAGTGATGAGGGCAAGAAGGCAAATCACGAAGTGCCGCGAACGGCACAAAGCTAGCTTCATATTCCGTCTCCATTGCGGGATGGTGCGCACGGTTCTCGACTTCAGGCATCGCCCTTCCTCACAACCGATCTATTGGACATTCCGGGGCATAAGGAATGTCTAAAGACTGCATAAAAGATTCGTAGACCGGGAATTGCGGGCAAAAAGGGCACCCCGGCAGGCTGCGCCTGCCCAGGGACGGCAGCGAGAATAAACTGCCCTTGGTAGCGCGGCTGAGAACTGCGCCATTCCAATTCCCCGAGGTTACTTCACTTCCTGGGTGACGATGTGCACATCCACCGGTGGGGCGTCGCGCAAAAAGCGGTGAATGGCTGAGAGGTAGAGATATCTCCGCCAGCCTTTCTGCGCGGAGCGGCCAAACACCACCTGGGTGATGTGGTTTTCACGCACTACGCGGGCCACCGCCTCGGCCACGTTCTTGCCGCTGGTGCGAATAATCTTGGCGCCCATGTTCTCCGCGAAGCGGATGTTCTGGTTGAGGGTGCGCTGGTTTTCCGGCGTGTCGTCGACTCCCATATCAACGTAGATCACCGCCAGATCGGCGTCGATGCGCTGCGCCATGCGCCCGGCCCGTGCAATCAGGTACTGGGCAGCAGGATTGGAGCTGATGCACACGCCGATGCGCTCGCGCACGCCGACGCTGAGCTCGGCGCCTTCCTTTTCCAGGTAGGATTCCAGGCTCCGGTCCACCGCCCGGGCCACCTGCTGCAGGGCCAGCTCGCGCAGGGCGATCAGGTTCCCCGGCCGGAAGAAGTGTCCCAGAGCCCGCTCGGCGCGCTCCACCGGATAGATGTCGCCGCGCCGCATGCGGGTCTGCAGGGCTTCGGGAGTCAAATCGGCCATCACGATTTCGTTGACCCGTTGCATAACCCAGTCGGGGACGGTTTCGCGCACCTGCACGCCGGTGATGGTCTGCACCAGCGGCGTCAGGCTCTCGATGTGCTGCACATTCATGGTGGAGATGACGTCGATGTTCGCATCCAGCAGCTCGATCACGTCTTCGTAGCGTTTGCGATGCCGGCTGCCCTCCACGTTGGTGTGGGCCAACTCGTCGACGAGGGCGACCTGGGGTTTGCGGGCGAGAATGGCGTCCACATCCATCTCTTCGAAGGATGCGCCCTTATATTCCAGTTTCTTGCGCGGGACCGTCTCCACCCGTGCCGCCAGCTCCGCAATCGCCTTGCGCCCGTGGGTCTCGACCACCCCGATCACCACGTCTTCCCCGCGGGTCATGCGGCGAATGCCTTCGCTGAGCATGTTGTGGGTCTTGCCGACTCCCGGGGCATACCCAAGGAAGAGCTTGAAAATGCCCTGCTTTTTCTGCGGAGTTGCTTCTTCCAGCCATTGTTCGGGAGTCTTCGGCATGGCGAAGCTATTTTCGTTGAGACGGGGACATGGTGTCGATTGGATTACAATCGGCGGCGTGAAAAGACCGGCACAGGTCATCTTACGCTTTGGGGTCGCGGCGGCAATCGATTTCGCGATCGTCTGGGTCTATTACCGGCTGATTCACGTCAACACCACCACGGTGGGGTTCAGCTTTCTGCTGGCGGTCCTGATCGTTTCCGCCGCCTGGGGTCTGAAATACGCGACGTTCATGGCGGTCGTGGCCACGCTCGCCTACAACTATTTTTTTCTGCCGCCCGTGCTCAGGTTCACGATTGCCGATCCGCAGAACTGGGTGGCGCTGTTCGCCTTTCTGGCGACGGCCGTGATCGCCAGCAACCTGGCGGAGCGGGCCCGCCGCGAGGCACGCCAGTCCGACGATCGCCGTCGCGAAGTGGAGCGGCTCTACGCCTTCAGCCAGCAGTTACTGGTGAGCGAGAGCGTCTTTGGCCTGCTGAACAACCTTCCCGGCTATATCGTCGAAGCCTTTGGGGTCAGCGGAGCCGCCATCTTCCTGGATCACAAGCAGAAGACGTATTACTCCGATCTTGGGGTGCAGGCGCGACTGCCGGTGGAGCGGCTGAAGTCGGTAAGCGGGCGCGGCGAGCCGGTATTGGACCGGGAGAATGAGGTCTGCTTCATGCCGATCCGCATGGGGGTGCGGCCAATGGGCGCGCTGGGGGTGCTTGCGTGCCGGCTGTCGCGCGAAACGCTGGAGGCGATCGGCAGCCTGGTCGCAATTGCCATCGAACGTGCCAATACCATGGAGAAGTTGACCAAGGCCGAAGCCAGCCGTGAGAGCGACCGCCTGCGATCGCTGCTCCTGGATTCGGTGACGCACGAGTTCCGCACCCCGTTGACCGCCATCAAGGCGTCCGCCGAAACCCTGCTGTCCGAGGTGCAACTGGATAAGCCGCAGTTGAAAGAGCTGGCGACGGTCATCAACGAAGAGAGCGACCGGCTGGATCGACTGGTAGAGGAGGCCGGGGAGGTGGCGCAACTCGATGCCCACCAGATCGAGCTTCACCTGGAACCTCACGGCATTCGCCAAGCCGCCGACCTGGCGCTGCAGCAGTCCAGGCACGCGCTCGAGAATCATCCCGTCGACATGACCATACCCGACGGCCTTCCGGCAGTACCGATGGATGTGAAGCGCATCGCCGAGGTGCTTTCGCAGCTCCTGGAGAACGCCGGCAAGTATTCCCCGCCGGATACCCCGATCCACATCACCGCCGAACTACGCGACCGCCAGGTGGTCACCTCGGTTGCCGATCACGGCCCGGGGATCGACGACATCGAGCAGACGATGATCTTCGAAAAGTTCTATCGCGGCCGCAACCAGAGAATATCGGTTCAGGGAACTGGGATGGGCCTGGCGATCGCCAAGGCCATAGTGGAACTGCATGGAGGAACCATCGGTTTGACCAGCCAGCTTGGGCGGGGATCAGTATTCTGGTTCACGCTTCCCGTGGCATAGGAGCATTGCCGTTGCAGGGCGAAGGGAGTGGGAACAAATCGGCTGCGGCTCGCCCGGTTGGAAAATGGCTCGCCATCCCGCGGCTTTCGCCCGTAAACTATCCTGCGCACTTGATCCCCAGATCGATTCAAACCAGCTCAACTGGAGCAGCACCATGAAGACACACCTTACGATGTTCGGGTTCGTCGGGCTTCTTGCCTTGTCCGCCCTCCCCAGTTCTGCCGCCGCTCAAACGATCAGGTGCTCCTCAGACGATGGGAGGCGCCACTACTGCTCAGCGGACACGCGCGGCGGCGTGCAACTGTCGCGACAGGTCAGCGGCTCGCCCTGCACCCAGGGTTACTCCTGGGGATACGACTCGCGGGGGATCTGGGTGGATCGCGGCTGCCGCGCCGAGTTCACTGTGGGCGGGGGATACTATCCGGGCGGCGGCGGGTCGGGGATAGCCCTTAAGTGCTCGTCCGATGATGGAGGCCGCCAGTACTGTCCCGCTAACACCCACGGCGGGGTGCGGCTCACGCGTCAGATCAGCGGCTCCCCCTGCATCGAGGGCTCTACCTGGGGATGGGATCGCAACGGCATTTGGGTCGATCGCGGTTGCCGCGCTGAGTTCACAACCGGCGGTGGGGGTGGAGGTGGCGGATACCCTGGAGGCGGCTACGGTCAGACGATCACCTGCTCCTCGGACAGTGGCAATCGCCAGTACTGTCCGGCCAATGCTTCCGGCGGAGTGCAACTGGTGCGCCAGATCAGCGGCTCGCCCTGCACCCAGGGTTACTCCTGGGGATACGATTCGCGGGGGATCTGGGTGGATCGTGGCTGCCGCGCGGAGTTCAGGGTGACGAGCGGCGGTGGTGGCTATCCCGGATATCCTGGCGGCGGCTACAACAACGAGATCACTTGCTCCTCGGATGGCGGGAACCGGCAGTACTGCCAGACCGGACCCTATCGCTCCATCAACCTGAAGCGGCAGATCAGCAATTCGCCTTGCGTGCAGGGGCAAAGCTGGGGAACGGATGGTAACGGCGTCTGGGTGGATCGCGGTTGTCGCGCGGTGTTCAGCATTCGCCGCTGATCGCGTCCGGCTGACGGCGTGGGACCGCGCGGCACCGCGCCTGCTCGGCGGGAACGTGTCCTCTCTTAGGGCATTCTGTGTAGCTGCTTGGTGATGCGCCCGTTGGACCGCGGATCGACATCTTTCCCACAGGCTTTTCAACCTGGTTGTTGAAATTCGTTTTCGAAATCTGCAGAGAGCTCCGGCGCGGCGAGGGAGTCATGACTCCCGCCGGCGCTCAGGCCGGATGTGAAGCTCTTCCCTGCCCTCCTCTTCAGCGCGTAGCCGGAGCGGGGGTCTGCGTCTGCGGCGCCGCTCCTGGGAACGACACTCTCGGCGCCTGCCGCGAACCTTCGTCCGCCTTGAAGTACGCATCGTTGCGAGTGAAACCGCTGAGGCTGGCAACAATGTTGTTGGGAAACAGCCCGATGTAGGTGTTGTAGTCCTGCAGCGTCTCGTTGTAGCGGCGGCGCTCGACGGCAATGCGGTTCTCTGTGCCCGCCAGCTCATCCTGCAGGCGCATGAAGTTTTCATTCGACTTCAGCTGCGGATAGTTTTCCACCAACACCAGCAGGCGGCCCAAAGCAGAATCCAGCTGGCCGTTGGCAGCGATCTTCTCTTGCGGGTTGTGGGCTCCCAACAGGGCAGAACGCGCATTGGCGATGTCGCGGAACACCGTCTGCTCCTGCCCGGCGTAACCTTTCACCGTCTCCACCAGGTTAGGGATCAGGTCAGCACGCCGTTGCAGAACGACGTCCACCTGCGACCAGGCGGCGTTCACCGCCTCCCGCTTGCGCACCATCTCATTGCGGTGGCTGACATACACGCTGCCGAACCACGCCAGCAGCAAGGCCACAATCACCAGCACAATCAGAAAAGTCTTCATAGCTTTCCTCAAAGAATCGGTCAGGGTTGGGAAGGCCGAGAGCTCTCTGCCACTCTCCGCCACTGTTTTTTGGGCACGGCTCGGTCGATCTGCTGGATTACCGAGGACAAGGCACGGACATAACCATGATAAGTCTGGCTAATGCCGGATTCGAGCCGGCGATCCTCGCGCAGATCCAGAGCCGCATGGAAGGGCGCTGGATCCACGCCAAACTGCCGGCTCGCACTCTCGATCACCTCCCGCTTCGAGGTCGGCACGGCCGCACCCACCACGAGCAGGGAGTGGCGCAGCAGGGTCACCATGCCGGAAGCCGATTTCGCCAGCACCCGCTCAAGCTCCGCCTCGTCCTCGTGGGCAAGCAGATAATGTTGCCGCAGGCGCAACAAGGCGTTGCGCAACTCGTGCTCCACCTCCACGCGATGCAGATTCACCGGAACCTGAATGCTGGTGATCGAGTTCTGGCCGTAGAGCACACGATGGCTGGCCTGGATGTCGAGCATTTCGATGGCGTAAACGTCGGCGGAGGCTTCCACCTCTTCCGCCGTGAGCAACAGAGGAGGACGCTGGCCCTGGTCTCTCGACCACCAGCGCACCACCGGCGCCAGCTTCTCTAACTCACTGGGGCTTGCATCTTTGAGAATGCACAGCAGGTTGAGGTCGGAATATTTTTCGCTGAAGTCACTGCCTGCGGCCGAGCCGTAGAGCACGACGGACTCCAGGTTCTCGCCCACCGCGCTGCGCAGCCGCCCGACCAGTTCATCGAGTTTTTCATTCGCCGCACTCATCTGCTCTGCTCCAATCGATCTGCCGTGGCGCTACCAGGAGCCGCCTGCGCCGCCTCCGCCGCTCGAGCCGCCTCCGAATCCTCCGAAGCCCCCGCCCGAGTAGCCGCCCGAGCTGCCTCCCCAGCCTCCGCCCATGCCGCCCAAGGCGCCCGCCCACCACAGACCCCCCATCCCGGAGCGGCGGCGAGTGCCACCGCTCCCGCTACCGCCTCCCAATCCTCGCCCTATTAGAAAGATGATCAGGATAATCAGCCAGGGCAGCCACCACGGGATGGAGGGCAGGGGTTCGCGGCGGGGGGCGGGCAGCGCCACCTGTCCGTCCAGCTTCACTCCCTTGTCGGCGGCAATCAGCTGCGCCAGGCGGCCGACGGCCAACAGCACCGCCCCGCTGTAGTTGTTTTGGCGCAGCAGGGGCACCATCTCCCGCCCGATGTCCCCGGCACGAGCATCATTAATGATGGGCTCCAAGCCATAGCCGACCTCGATCTTGTACTGCCGCTCGGGGGGAGCGAGCAGCAGCAGCACTCCGCGATCGTCCTTGTGCCCGATGCCCAAGTGTTTGAACAGATCGACAGCGTAGTCCTCGCGGGTCTCACCCTCCAGGGAGCGCACCGTGACCACGGCGATCTGGGCTCCCGTTTTCTGCTCCACCTCGGTGCACAGCGCCTCGACCCGCTGCGTGGTTTCGGCGTCGATCACTTTAGCCAGGTCAATCACATACCCGGAAGCACGGATGTCGGCGATCTTTTCCGCGTGCGCGACAGTGGACAGTCCCAGGCTCAAGGCGAAGAGGAGGGTCAGGCGCAGTTGGGGTCGTTTCCGCATGCGGCAGGCTCG